>JAEEGF012389147.1_pt1 | contig 10680 bp, 8 predicted proteins | sample 9134171 | NCBI WGS metagenome assembly JAEEGF01 (sample SAMN16246542, study PRJNA631951) | gut metagenome | biome: gut microbiome; feature: rumen; material: AP-attached | host: Bos | place: Iran: Karaj | collected 2018-10 | reverse complement strand
TGTGCACGAAAGGATCAGCATCGCCGGCAAGAGCGGGCTGAGAGCATGCAGGATATGACGGAAAGCATTCATCTGCAAACAAATATCGGAATATTTCCCGGAATGCCAAAAAGAGCATTGGACTGGTCATCTGGTGTGTGGGGCGGACTGCAAAAAAAGAGGTGGCCAGAGCAGACTCTGGTCACCTCCCGTTAAGATGCGGAAGAATTTATTTCTTCTTTTCCATTTCTTTCTTGGCGGCGTCGGCGGCGGCGTTGATGCCGGTCTTTGCCACATCGACGGCAGCGGCCTTGGCAGCGTCCTTGATTTCGTCTTCGGCGCTCTTCTCCTTAGCCTGTGCAGCGGGCTGTTCAGTCTTCGGAGCCGGGGCGGGTTCTTTGGCTTTCTTGTTGCCGCAGGAGGCGGCGCATACGATCAGCGTCAGGATTGCGATGATTGAATAAACTTTCTTCATAAGGCAAATACTTTAAAAGTGTAACTAATGTAAGTTGTTGTGGCTCAACGGTCACGGTGTAAAAATACCAAAAAAATCCTAAAAGAGGCAATATTTTTTAAAAAAATCCAACATGAGTCGCGTATATGGCTGGCAGCCAATGTGAATGCTTGCATTTTTGAAAAAAAGAATCTTTCTTTGCAATTGTGTCAGAAGCTGCATTCCGCAATGATTGACAAGGTCTTGCTAATACGGATACCTGACCATAGAAAAATTTGCGGCAGTGTGGCATGCGGTAATGTATATTTATTAACTATCAATACTTTTACGGCCATGAAAAAAGCATTTCTCTTCGTTCTTGCGGCGGCCGCCGCCATCCTGGTTTCCTGCGAAAAGGAGCCGGCGCCCAAGAAAATCGACAACAAGATTGTTACGCCCGAAGCCGTAGATATCGGGATAAAGGTCAATGGGAAGTCTGTCCTGTGGGCTAATTTCAATCTCGGAGCCAGGAATGAGTTCGAGTATGGTAATTACTACGCCTGGGGCGAGACTGTGGTCAAGAAGAAAGGATACAGTTGGAAGACCTATGCCTTCAGTGATCCCCTGGGCACCAAGTTCACGAAGTACTGCCTCATCGGCATGGGCTCGTGGTGCGGTAATCCAGAAGGCCCGGACGATACGTCCCAGCTCCTTCTCAGCGACGACGTAGCTGCCAAGAGCCTCGGGGCGGGATGGAGGATGCCTACCGATGCTGAGATTCTTCAACTTCTTTATACCCAGAAGATTCCGACCTATAAATGGGAGACCAACGTGGAGGCTGTCGATGCGTCTGGAAATCCCGTGAAGGATGCTTACGGCAATGTTATCAGGGGTACGAGGATAACGTTCACGGTCAATGGCAAGAGTATCTTCCTGCCGGCAGCGGGCCGTATCTCCGGAAAGGGACGCCAATATGTAGGAGACAGGGGCTATTACTGGTCATCGACTCTCAGCGGCGGCGCTACCGGCGGTCCTGACGGGGGCTGGCAGCTTGGATTCGATACGGGAGGTGAGCCGGGCCACTGGAGCAACAGCCGCTACCTTGGCTGCACTGTCCGCCCGGTGTTCGTGGCGAACTGATTCAGTTTCACCTGGTCGCCGAGTTCGCGAAGGAACTCAGGTGTGTAGAAGTCCATCTTGCCGCACAGGCTGGCGAAGGTCATTTCGCCGAAATAGAGTTTTCCGCCGGCTTCATAGAAGTCTACGCGTACTTCCGGGAAGCCTTCCGAAAGGGCGGCTGCCGCTTCCAGCATACGCGGAAGGGTGGCTGGACGGGGGAGGGCGCACCGGCCGTCACGGTAGTGGCCGGTAAAGATGGACGCTTCAGGACGGGGATTCCAGTCCTTGTCATATACATTGACATATACGCTCTCTCCGGTCCTTCCATAGCAGCCCCATATGCAGTAGGGCTTGCCGTCGAAGCACCATATCTTATAGTCGGCAGGCGCTCCGTCTTCAAAGCCGGGGACGGGCGCGCCTCCTTCAAGGAAGGGCTCAGCCATTATGAAGGGTTCTATGCCGTTGTAGTGGAGCTCCCCATGGCGGTAGCCGTATTTCTCTTTCAGGCATCCGTCCAGAAACTCCCTGACGGCCTCCCGGTCGGAGTCCGGAGTGACGACGATGGCGGAGCCGCTGTCGTGGTTGCATTTCAGCACGAATTTTTCCGGCAGTGAATCAAAAGGTATCTCCGAAGCCTTCTTCCAGGAACCGAGGATCGGAACGAGCAAGTCCCCGAAGCCCTTGGATGAAACATAGTCCCTCACTTTCAACTTGTCCGATAGGCGGGTCCAATCGGATGTGTCGGAGAAGCACATCAGCCACTGTATCTTCTCATTGATATCTTTCGGGGCGGACCAGTCGATCGTGTGTCCGTAGGTCTTTTTCCAATCCCTCTGGACGACTCTGTCGTGATGATGGTCGAGTTCCCACTCGTGCCATTTCCGAGCGAGGAAGCTGCGGATTTCCCGGCGTTCGGAACGCTTGAGACCTATGAACAGCAGGACAGTCACCGTGACGGCAGCCGTGACGGCAATGCCGGCAATCCTCCCGGCCACGCTCTCCGGCCCCGCCAGTTTGTACAGGAACAGGTACGCCGTCATGGCAAGGGCGGCGAGAACGGGCCTCAGATATGCCTCCCGAAGAAATCTCCCTACATTGAACTTGAACTGGAAGTGCAAGAGTATCAATTGGATGACCCTACTGAGAAGGTCGGCGGCAATAAAACTTATGATTATTGAATAAGCCGGCAGCCCAGCACTGAAGAGGAAATATCCGGCGACAAGGCAGCCGAGGTACAGGACGCTGAATTCTATCTTGTACCATTTGATCTTTCCGAAGGCGTTTATGAGCTGCGCCAGGCCTGCGGAAGTCGCGGACGCCGCCGCTACGAGAAGGGTGCAGCGGCACATTTGCACCGTCCCCTCAGGAATCTTCGCTCCGAGCCAGAGATTCATTATGAAATCCAGCTCGCTCCACAACGGGAAGAACAGAAGCATGAACAGCAGTATGCAGATACGGCAAACCCTTTCCGAAAGCGAAACCGAGCGTTCCCGGTTCCCGGCCCCGATATTCTGGGTAATCTGTGGCGCCGCCGCCGTGTCGAAGTTTGCAATGAACTGATTCACATAGTTCTGCACCGTGGAAGCATAGTAATAAGCGGCGTTCACCATGGTCCCGAAGAAAGCATTTATTAGCATGTTGGATCCTTGGGACCTGGCAATCATCGATGCAGAGGAAAGGAGATTGTAGTTGTTGAACGACAGCACCTCACGGTAGGCCCTGCGATCCCTGACCGGTTTCCACTTGATAATGTCCGCCCACCGTTTCCGGCAGAGAAGATGGTATGCGATGAACGAGATCCAGGTGGTCACGCTCATGAAAACCGCGTAAATCCTAAGGCCGTTCCGGTCGGCGAACAGCAGCAATGCAATGACCAGCAGCAATTTGACGATGGCGTTTGCGATATCGACGGCGGCTACGGTAGAGAACTTTTCATGTACCGTGAAAAGACTCTGGAAAGGCACGTTCGCTATGCCGAGGCATGCCACGATGGTGGAAACCTGGAATACGAACATCGCATCGGCTTCCTTCCCGGGCGGAACATTGATATATGAATGGATATACCAGAGGCCAACCGATTCAAGCAGGATGAACAGGAGTACGGCGCCGGCGATATGCACGACGTTGCAGATGTTGAACATCCTGTTGGTGTCACCGTCCGGCTTTCCGGTCTCGATATTCATGAACCTGACGGTCGTGGCGCTCAAAGCTCCGGTAATGAATGAGATAAGTGCCACTGCGCTGCCGACTGTGCTGTATAGACCGACGTCCGAAGCTCCGATCGCCTGCAGCACCAGGCGGCTTGTGACCAGTCCGACGACGATCGTCACCGCCATCCTGACGTAGATGATGGCGGTATTCTTCGCAATCCTGATGTCTGCGCTTTGATTCATCATGCAAAAGTAGTCAAAATACGCCGATTTAACTACTTTATATCTAGAGAATACCCAGTTCGCCGGCCTTGTGGAGCATGTCGGCCACATTCCTGACGCCCATCTTGGCATAGATATGCTGACGGTGGGTGTTTACGGTGTGGACGCTGAGGAAAGTGCGTTCTGCGATCTGGGCGGCCGTAAGGCCCTCGGCGCTGAGGCGGATTATCTGGATCTCTCTGTTGGACAGGCCTATATCGGCAATCTTCTCGCTCCTTTTTATCAGGATGTCACCCAAATAGGAAGCCACGTCTTCGTTGATGGACTCGGCACCCCTGACCAGCTGATCGCACCTGGCCCGGATTTCATCGGGCGCCATCGTAGCGGCCGAAGCGGACAGGTCCGCGATTTCACTAGCGATGGCTCCGACCGGATTCTTCAGGTCCTTGGAGAGGAATCGGATGAGTTCTTCTTTGGTGTCATTCACTCTCTGGAGGGCGGAGTTGCGGCGGCGTACTTTGCGGATATAGCTGATACTGAGGATTATAATGGCTGTAGCCAACAACAGGGCAAGGGCCAGCAACGCTTTCACGTAGCGTCCTTTCTCGAGGGCGCGTTCCTTTTCCTGAACCTCGAAGCGGGTTTCCATCTCCTGCAGGGCCTCGTCCTGCTTCTGCTGGATATATTTCTGTATATGATAGACATAGTCGTCGTGCATTTCCAGTGCCTTCCCATGGTCTCCCATGCGATTATAAAGCCTCACCAGGCGGTCGTTAAGGCTGGAGGCCGTCAGGTGGTCCGATTCCTTCAGCGTGGAGAGCACATTTTCAAAGTACTTGATGGCCTCCTCGTTCCTGCCTCCCTGCTGGAACCATCGGGAACGGAACAGGATGCCGTTACGGCGGAGGCGCGGTATGTCGTATGCTTCGGCCAGCGCCTGCCCTTTGTCCAGCCACCTTCCGGCGGTCTCATATATCTCTTTGTCGACGGGGTCGTTCCAGCGGTTTTTGTTGATATACAATGAGGCGATCACATAACAGGCCTCGCACTGCTGCTCGAGGGCATCGGCCTCCTCGGCCAGGGACAATGCCTCGTTGGCGTATGAAAGGCCTTCGTCGTTGCGTCCGGTCTCTGGAGAGATTTCGGCGTATGAGCATAGTTTGGCCTTTGAAACCAGGATGCTGGAGAGTTCTTTCTTGAGTCCGTGCTCCCTGGCTATGGTTTCGGCTTCGAGAGCCTTGTCCCACGCATCATCATCCCGGCTGGCCATGATGTCGATACCAACGATCGTGGAGAGGGCCTGAACCCGGAGGGAAGGGTTGCCATCGGACAGGGACAGGGCCTCCAACGCCTTTTCCATCGCTGCGTCGAAATTCTGGGAAGCCACGTCCTTTGAGGAGGCGTCGAGGAGTGATGCGACCTTGTCTGAGACGCCTGCGGAGAGGAGGAGCATCAGTATTATATGAAGCGTCGTTTTCATTCCGGTTTGTTTATACAAAGTTGGCAAGAATCCCGAATTCTTGCAAAAAAAGCCAGTTTTAAGTATGCAGGAGCTGCAAAATACTGAAAATTCATTACTCGAAAAACCCCATGAAAGGTAAATTTGTCCTTCAACGCGTTCGTATTGATGTCTAACAATTAACAGATATTCCGCATGAATAAAAAGAACAAGCTGTACATGACGCCCACCGTCACCGTTTTGGAGGTGAAGACTGAGGGCTCATTCTGCAAGACCGGCCAGCAGCCTGGTCCAAACGATTTCCTCACGGATGACCTTCCCGGTTTCGAGTTTGAAGATGAATAATAAGATCCTGCCATGAGAACGAAAGCGTTTTATTCAGCGCTGCTCTTTGCAGCCGCCATCATATCCGGATGTTCCAAAGAAGTCATTAATCCCGAAACGGAGACAGTTCCTGCCATGGCGGAGAACGATGACCGGGCCCTTGTCCATTTCTCGGCGGAGGCCGGACCTGCCGTTACCAAAGTCGCCATGAACGGCAGTACCACCAATATCGTGTTTTCCGAGGGGGACCAGCTCCTGGTCAACTGTAACGGGATTATTGAAAGTTCCATCCTTACGCTCAAATCCGGGGCCGGTGAGAAATCGGCCATATTCGAGGGAGACCTTATCATCAAGGAAGGAAAGACAGAGGCCGATCTCTCCGGCAAACGCCTTCATGCCGTCTTGCTTCCGGAAGCAGGAGTCGCCGCGGGCATTTTCAACGTCGATCCTTCCACCAAGAGACTTACGATGGATTTCAGCGCCGGTTCCATCGATTCTGATCTTGAGGCACTTGTAAGCCGCACCCTTCTCTATTGGGGTGAGACCACATATGAGGCGAAGAAATTCGAGTTCGAATTGAACACCAGCTACATAAAGATGAATGTTACCGTACCCCTGGAAGAATCCGACCTGGCAAGGGATTATACGGTAAATGTCGCTTATGACTGGCATATGTGTGCCCAGGCATCCTATGGTGCGACTGGTTGGGGAGACACTCAGGGTTGGAATGCCACCGTAACGGGGTCCTTCCACGCTTCTTCAGCCACGGGCGGAACACTTTATATGGCCGTTATGGCCGGCTCCGGCCAGCGTATCCTGGATGACAGTCCTTACGATGACGAGGTGGACTTCAGCATAACTATGGACAATGTCTACAAGGGGTATGGTCTGACAGGCGGCGCCATCAGCAAAGCCGTAATCCCTCCGGGCAAGGGCATCACGAAGTCAGTCTCCCTGAAAGATCCGGACAACGAGGATGTGCTGCTGGGACAGCCGGAGTCTGTGAGGAACAGAGTATTTACGGGATCTAATGATAAGGACAGGAATGGTTATCTCAGCAAGTATGAAGCGGCGCAGATAACAAATGACATTTCGTTCAATAGTCTTACTGAATTGACGAATGCTTCCTTTCTTTATTATTTTACCGGGCTGACTTCATTATCGGGGAACAATTTCTATCACTGCTCCAACATGACTAGGGTGAATCTTCCCAAGCATCTTACAAGTATTGGAGTTGAGACATTCTCCGGCTGTACATCCCTGAACACCTTCAGCATTCCATCCGGAGTGACTAGTATTGGACAAAGGGCATTTGAGGGGTGTTCTTCCATTAATAGTATCCAGATTCCGTCCAGCGTAACGGAAATTGGACGTCGGGCATTCATTGCCTGCTCCGCTCTTACGGACGTGAATTTTGAATCTCCCTGCAGTCTTACCTCGATAGCTTTGGGAACATTCCAAAATTGTACTTCCCTGGACGGTATTGGCCTGCCCTCGAGTATAAAAACGTTGGAAGATAGTGCATTCGAGGGGTGCACTGCACTTATGTCTGTTCCATTGGCCAACATCAATACGATTGGGGAATATGTTTTCAGAGGCTGTTCTTCCCTTGACAATGTATCTACTTCGCCCGGGACAACAGTAGGAAAAGGCGCATTCCAAAACTGCACCAGCTTGAAGTCGATAGTCCTGAGCCCGTTGTTGTCGGCGCAGGCATCAAGTATAGAGCCCTATACTTTTGCCGGGTGCACATCGCTGGAGCATATTGAAATCCACTATTGGTTCACTTCCATCGGCGCTTCCGCCTTCGAGGGATGTACGTCACTGACTGATATAGAGTATAGAGGAGGGCCCACGAGTTCCAATCTTGAAACCATAGGTAATTCCGCATTCCGGGACTGCTCTTCTCTTGTTACCGTTGAAATACCGCATAAAGTGACATCAATAGGAAGCTATGCTTTTTCGTCTTGTGAGAATCTGAAAACGGTGTATAGTTATCCGACCACACCACCTTCCATTACTAACCACGCGAGTGATGTCTTTTGGGGACATGCATCCGGGTTCATCATCTATGTCCCTGAAGAGTCATTAGTTGCTTACCGGTTGGACAGTGCTGGGTGGAATTACTATCACCAGCAGCACTTTATTGAAAAAATGCCCTAACTAAGCCTTAAAACCCAACACTCCGCCCCGCAACCTCCCGCTACGGGGCGGTTTCCTTCTTTTTTGCGGGATGCCAGCACCCAAGTGGCTGCCATTCCAAAGGAGTGGCGGCAGTTTCCATATTGCATCATTTTTGCAGAGTAGGGGGGCGGATGAAGAGATTATTGCATTCTGTCATTGTGGCAGCCTTTTTAACTGCAGCCTGCACCGGCGAGCCTCCCGTAGCCCCGCCGGTCCACGAGCTTACGTCTCAGGAGCGGTCCAAGGCCCGCCTCGACGATTCATTCATCGCCCTGTGGGAAGCGACCGGGCTGACATCGCTGGAGGATGCCGTTCAATATGTCACTGACCACGGCCGTATCTCGGTGAAGGGCAGAAGCGTCACCGGAACCCTGGATTCCTCTTCCGGAGAGATCTTCCGGATAAAAGTGACTCTCATAGAGAAAAACTCCCTGCTTTCCGTGGAGGGCTCTGCTCCTCTCGGGATGACATTCTCTGGGACGATAGCTTACAAGTTCCTGTCGATTTTGGCGGACTTGAGCCTTGATCCGATAGGCAAGGCTGAGGCCCTGTCCGGAGCGATGGACATTACTGTTTTCGATTCCGGGAAGCCGCTGTGCAAAACCGGAGTCACGGCTTCGCACCGGACCGGAGCGGAAGAAGATAGCTGGAGCTATGTGCCGGTGTTCCGTTTCGAAGACGGAACGACCTATGGAATAATGTTGGTCCTTCTTGTGCAACCTCTTGTTGAACAGATACTTAAGAATGAGGCCTTGGCTTTGTAGCATAGCTTTTGCCGCCGTCCTCTGCATCGGGACGGTCACCGCCGCGGCGCAGGAGGCTGACACCGTGGCGAACCTCACTTTGGAGCAGTCCGAACTGACGGTGAAGGTTGACCGGCCCATGATCCTGTCCACGGGTGGAATCAGCGGGACCGTTAATGTCTCGATGATCCATTCGGTGCCGTCGTTCCTCGGCAATTCTGACCCGCTCCGCTTCGTGCGTCTTCTCCCCGGCATCCAGGTGAACACCGAAATAGACGGCGGACTGTATATGCAGGGGAGCGAGTATTCCCATACGATCCTGTCCATTGCGGGCGTCCCGGTCTATGGCGGATCCCATATGCTGGGCCTTTTCTCGGTGTTCAATTCCCCTCATTACAAGGAACTTGACTATTCCACGTCTGCCGGGCAGATACCCCGCCTGGGCGGCCGTATAGATATGACCCTGCACGACGACGTCCCGGAACGGGTAACGGGAGAACTTTCGGTCGGGCTGCTTTCGGCCCAGGGAACGCTCCGGCTGCCGACCGGCAGCAATTCGGCGCTTACGGTGTCGGCCCGAAGGACATGGATCAACCTGCTGTACGGCCGTTACATCAAATTCGCCGACCAGCCCATCAGGTACGGGTTCACGGACGCCAACCTGACATGGTTCTGGAAGCCTGGCAAGAGGGACAGGGTATGGGTGGACCTTTTCGGCGGCAACGACAAGGGAAAATATACCTACGAAACGGCCGGACTGTCGGTTGAAGGCGACTGGTACAATGCCCTCGGGGCAGTCCATTGGAAACATTATTTCCCGTCCTGCACCTTCCCCCAGACGGCATACGCCACGATAAACGGTCTTCAGGGCCATGTGGACCTGGTCTATGCCTGGGGTGACCTCCCGTCGCATCTTCATACTTATGGTTACAATGCTTCTGCGCAGTGGGACTATCTGATCGTGACGGGTTCCCTGGCCTGGCACCGCGACCAGCCTCAGAACCCCCCGAGTGAGGGATCCTACCATACCAGCCTACAGTCCACAGAACCCCTGCAGGATGCTCTTGAATCCACTGTATCAGCTACTTACAGCAGGATTCTCGGGTATTACCTGAAAATAAAGGCCGGGACGGGACTCAATCTGTACCTGAGCCCCGAAAAGCGGCTGTACTGGGGATTGACCCCGCAGGCGGACATAATAGTCGATATGATGGAGGGTGGCAGCCTGGACCTCGGGTACGCCATCCGCCGGCAGAACCTGTTCCAGACAGGTTTCACCAATGTCGGCCTGCCCGTGGAATTCTGGTTCCTGGCCGGAGACCTGTCCGCCCCGCAGTGGTCGCACAATTTCTCTATCAAATATGACCTTTCATTTGCGAGGGACATGTACAGCCTGTCGGCGGAGCTCTATTACAAGAGGCTCTACAACCAGGTCGAATACAAGGGTACGATAATGGAGATACTGAATACCTCGTATTCGCTTAAAAACTCGCTTCTCTGCGGGGACGGTTATGCATGGGGGGCCAACCTTATGCTGAAGAAACAGGCCGGCAAGCTTACCGGATGGATCGGCTACGCATACGGCAGGTCGCTCCGCCGTTTCGACGATCCCATGTATCCGGGGATTTATCCTTCCGACCACGAGAGGCTTCACGAACTGAATGTCGTGGCGACCTGGGACCTGAACCGTTTCGATATAGGAGGTACGTTCGTGGCCGCATCCGGCACTCCTTATACCAGGGTGGAGGCCTTCTATATGCTTGGCGGCCGCCTGCTTACAGCGTACGGGGAGAGGAATGCTTCAAGGCTCCCGGCATATATCCGGATGGATTTGTCCGCCAATTGGTATTTCCTTAAGAAGGAGCGCCACCAGGCGGGCCTCAACCTATCCATTTACAATGTGTTATGCCGAAACAACGCGGTCGGTTACGGAATCATGGAAGGATCCGACGGTAACTCCTTCGTCTTCTCTCCGACTTCGTTCGGAATAAAATTCATGCCTTCGCTGGCGCTGTTCTACAAGTTCTGAGTCATGGGAAACAACCTGCATGGAATCATTATCGGAAT
>JAEEGF010520291.1_pt1 | contig 10680 bp, 7 predicted proteins | sample 9134171 | NCBI WGS metagenome assembly JAEEGF01 (sample SAMN16246542, study PRJNA631951) | gut metagenome | biome: gut microbiome; feature: rumen; material: AP-attached | host: Bos | place: Iran: Karaj | collected 2018-10 | reverse complement strand
CATACCCGATCAGCGTGCCGATGGTTCCCGCGGCAAGCGCGCAGCAGGTTGCCACGAGCATCGTGCCGCCGTAGGCATGCCAGATCGTCTTGTTGTAGAGAATGCCGTGCTGCCCGTACATTCCGTTCTCCGTTACGTTCTCCGCCGTATTCCACCATTTCAGGGTAAGGTTCTTGGTGTTCCCGGTATACAGGAAGCTGTAGTCGCCGGGATTCGGCAGGAACGTTTCAAAGGCAAAGGATACGATCGGGAAAATACTGGTGAAGAACGTAATGACGATCAGGATGACCGCGATGACGTACTTCCCTCTCTTCCCCAGGTTGAACCGGGAGATCTGCCCGGACTTTCCGGTTACGGTCGTGTAGCTCTTCCTGCTCTTGAGCGTCAGCTGGTTGCACAGCAGGATGGCGACGCCGAAGAGCATCATGATGATGGCGAGGATGCTCGCTTCCCCGGTGTACTTGTCGTTCATCGACACATATTTGGTCGAGAGCGTCACGAAGTTCAGGTAATGGGGAACCGGGTAGCTTCCCATGGAGCTTCCGAACACCAGCAGGATGGTGGACAGGATCGCCGGCTTGATCATCGGCAGCGTGATGCGGAACATCGTCTTCCATTTCGGCGTATCGAGGATCGTCGCCGCCTCCTCGAGGTTCGCGTCCATGTTCCGGAAGATGCCGCCGATCAGGATATAGGCAAACGGCGCGTAGTGGAGCCCGAGGACCATCGCCGACGGGAACAGTCCCTGGCACCACCAGCCGGGCATCGTGATATTGAACACGGAAGCCAGCAACCCGTTCGCGCCGCCTGTGACCGCTCTGGAATTGAACAGGTTCTGCCAGACAACCGCCAGGGTCCACTGGGGCATGATATACGGGAAAATAAAGATGGAACTGAGGTATTTCCGGAATTTCAAATTGGTCCTGGTTACCAGGAAGGCAAAAGCGCCGCCGAACGCGATGGCGACCACGCACGAAATGGCGGCCAGCAGCACCGTGTTGAACAGCGGCGTCCAAAGGTTCGTTTTTGCCAGTCTCGAGGTGAACAGGTCAATATAGTTTGCGATCGAATAGTTTTTCGCTCCTCCTGGAAGCTGGAACGAAGAATACTTGCCCTGCGCGAATACCAGGTTCTCGTCGATCGTCCCGGGATGGATCGCAAAGGTATCCTCCATGATGGCAATGATCGGGGCAATCGTCGTAATGGTCAGGACAATGCCAAAGAGCAGCAGTATGATGTTCTGCGGCTTGGAAAAGAATGTTTTCAGCTTGTTGCGCCGTATGCGGCGCTTGTTTTCTCGACTTCTGGAAGCAGCCGTCTCCACTTTCCTCCCCCCTCCATTTTGCCAGAGGCGCCCGAAAAGGGGCGCCTCTGAGAAAAATCACGTTTTGCTGTTTTTATTCAACGGTGTACTTGGTCAGCATTTCAATCCAGCTGCCCACGGTGAACGCGACGGAAGCGCAGTATGCAGGATCTTCGATGACGAGCTCGCCGTCATTGACCCACCAGTCGTATCCGCGGTCGTTCTTGCAGTCGAACTCGTTCTCGCCGGCCTCGTTGTATCCGCCCTTGCTGTGGCCGTACTTCTCTTCGGTAGCCGCAGCGACTTCCGGATTGGAAGAATAGCCGCCCATGTCCTTGCCCCATGCGGAGAATCCGTCCGCGGTGCAGGTCATGTAGGCGATGAACGCGCAGGCAGTCCACGGAAGCGGGCTGTTGTCCGTCACGAACAGGTAATGGCAGTATCCGTATCCGCCGATTCCCTCATAACCGTCCTGGTATGCGGCAACCTTGATGTTGTTCTTGGATACGCTGTCGGATTCTTCCACGGAACGGAGCTTGGAGTAAACCAGCAGGCCGAACTGATCCGTGGCGGAATTGGTGACCAGGGTGTTGCAGATCGGGCCGTCGTCCGTCTGTGCGTTGTAGCTCTCAACCCAGAGCTTGATCCAGGCAAGCGCGTATGCGCCGTTCTCGCCAAGGCCGAGGTCCGCGGCATCCGCCTTCATGGCGTCGATGACGGGAGCAAAGTATGCCTTCTTGGCATCGTCCAGCTTGTCATAGGCGTCCTTGAGCATATCCGCATACTTGTCTTCGGTCAGCATGTACAGGAAGTTCTTTCCGACGATCTCGGAATCGATGTCCATGTACAGTCCATGTTCGCCTTCCGCAACGAAGTCCCAGCAGTTGGTGTAGGTCTTGTCGCCCGTGCAGTTGTACATGAAGACCTTGTTCAGGGTCTGCAGGGGGAGATATCCCTTGAACTCTGCCGCGGTGGTTCCGTTTGCCTTTGCCCAGTCGAGCGGAATGAACGTATCGAGGATTCCGGTCTTAACCATCTTGCTCTCGATCTGGTTTCCGTCCTGGATCAGGGTCATGGCGTAGGTGCCGACATCCTTGAGGGAGTCTGCGGTGAGCTGGTCGAAGATCTTGTTGTTCTTCGGCTGCTGCCATTCGAAGTTCATGGTGTAGCTCGGGTCGATCGTCTGCAGGTACTCGATGAAGAGCGGGAGCGCAGACTTGCCGCGGCTGGAATTGCCGAGGCCGTAGAAGGTTTTCCCGTTGGACTCTTCAATGGCCTTCTTGGCCAGGTCCTCCATGGACATGCCCTGTGCTTCCTCGATGATCTTCTGAACACCGGAGAGCTCAGCAGGAGCCGCGGGTGCCGCAGCGCCTTCGCAGCCGAACGTCGCGAGGGCCATCATGAAAACAAGGATCAGTGCAACTAGTTTCTTCATAATCTATCCTCCTAACCGTTTCTGTCTTCGAGAGAATCTCTCTCGGAACGTACATTGTATTATAGCAAATTCTCAGGGCTGGTTGAAGCACCCGAACGGTGTTCCCGGAAAAGATATTATTCATTATTCATTTGTAACTTATCAGCACAGATGCGAGAACAGTCTTTATGGAACCTGCATCTGCTGTAAGCGAGGTCATCCCGGCATCTGCTCAAGGAGGTTCCTGATCCGGCAATCAACGGATAGCCAGGGAAATCCCGCAGAAGCGGATTGATTTGGAGGAGACGCAGCGGCAGCCTGCATCGATCCGGAGAAACCGCTATTGATACAGGCACCGGATTCCCGTAAACTAAAATTATAGAGAATTCCCCGGCATTTCCGGGCAGTTCTCACCATCAGAAGAACAAAGGAGGAGACCCCATGGAAAAGAAACGGTTCACCGCGCTCGTGCTGGCGCTTATGTTCTGCCTCGGCATCTGCCTCGTCCCCAGCGGCTCCCTGGCGGAAACTCCCTCCGTTCCCCCGGCAGGGGAATACCTTCTCTTCGGCTTGGAGATGCACGGGTACCTGGTTGACCCGGAAGAAGCGGACATGCATTCCGTCCTGACGCTGCGGGAGGACGGAACTGGGGAGATGTCCTTTGACGAGACAATCAATGAACTGGAGGCCTGGGCTGCCCAGGAAGGAACACTGGAACTACATGCTTCGGACGGCTCGGATCTGGATGGGACCTTTGAGGACGGAATCATTCTTCTGGATTTCGGAGACGGCACCCGCCTGTATTACGCGCCGGAAGGAACGGATCTGTCCGGGTATGAACTGCTCAGCCGGGAAGAGTTCCTCGTGCGGTATTCTGCAGACCAGGCCGCCGGGCTGGATTCCCTCCTGTACGCTTTTTCCAGCACCCTGGATGCGGAAACCGGGGTGCACCTGAGCTATGAGGTCCACCGGGACTACCTGAATTCCGATCAGTCCTATGACGTGCACGGGAAAAACGGCGTTTTCTTCTCCCTCTGCACGACAAGAGTATCCGGTTACGAGAGTTCCTCCGCAACTTTCTACCAAGGCGGGAAAACCTATTCCCTGAAACCGGATTCCAAAACCGGCATCCTCGCCGCAGAAACCTCCTCCAGCCTTCTTGACAGCAATATCCTGATGCTCGACAACCTGTATTCCGCCATTCAGGGGAATGCCAGGCAAAAGGAGTATACGGTCGAAACCCGGGAAGTCGGAGGGGAATCCTTCACCGTGGAGGTGTATCCTCCCGCTTCGGAGTACGCCTCCGGACGGGCATTCTATTTCAGCGCCGACGGGCAGCTCCGCTACTGTCTTGAATCCTCCCCGAAGGCGGTTTCCATCGGGGATTCCTTCTATACCGTCCATGCCATCGATACGGCGGTGGACGAATCCCTCTTTGACATTTCCGGCTACGCCATCCAGGGCTGAACCGGATTCCCGGTCCGGAAGCCGGTGTTTCAGGAGCGGGGAAAACCCGGAACCGGAACGTGCCGGGCTTTCTGGACAGGCCGGGCCGGAAATGGTAGATTAGAACTGATTCCAAACCATCGCATTACAGGGGGTGATTTCCGTGAAACGGCAGATCCGGATCCTTGCCGCTGCTCTGACTCTGGTGCTGGTCCTGGCACCGCTGATGAGCATGCGCGCCAAAGCCGATACCAGCATCACGCTGACTGTCGGGCAGTCATACGACAAGGAAGTCTATCATACCGATGAGCTGTGCAGCGTAGATACGGTCAGCGGATCGCTGCCTCCGGGAATGGACTATTCCTACTCCATGAGCGGGATCAGCATTTACGGAACGCCGACCGCGCCCGGGACCTATTCGCAGCAGTTCTATACGGAGGAAGTCTATGGCGGGCATATGGTTCAGTCCGGGACAAAGATCACCGTGACGGTCAAGCCGGCCCCGACTCCGGAACCGGCAAAGGCGACCCCCGTACCAAAGGTCGAGATCACCAAGGACCCGACCGACGAGGTGGTCCAGGAAGGCGGTTCCTGCAAATTTGTCGGGAAAGCGGAAAATGCATCCAAATCAGTCTGGCATTTCGTCAGCCCCGACGGGAAAACGGACGTCAATTACAGCAAAATCGCCAAGACCTTCCCGAACCTGGATGTCAGCGGCGGTTCCGGCAATACGCTGAAGCTGGGCAATATCCCCTACGCCATGGACGGATGGAGCGTTTACTGCCGCTATTCGAACGGGGATGACAACTATGCCAAGACCGAGCCGGCAAGCCTCACCGTCATTCCAAAGTCCGCGATCGTAACGGCGACGCCGGCACCGACCGCGACGCCGACCGCAACGCCAACCGCCGTTCCCACGCCGGAGCCGGTATCGGAACCGGATCCGCCGGCGGCACCGGAACAGACCCCGGAACCGTCGGAACCTGCCATGGGCCCGACGGATACCCCCATTCTTCCCGGCGGAACCGGCGGATCAAACCAGAATGCCGGCACGCTGGATCGTCTCCTGCCGATCATCATCATCGCAGGCGCAGCGGTGCTCATTGTGGTAACGATCTGCATTACGCTGATTGTGCTTTCGAAGAACCGGAGAAGGGGCAGAAGAAACTGAGGGGAAGATTCTTCACAACAGGCTGTAGATCCGCTTTGAAGCATCCGGCATCCGGGAGCAGATTCTTTGAGAGATTCAGGGCGTCCCTGTAAGCAGGGGCGCCCTGATTGTATTCGGATTCAAAGATTCAGTTCGATCCGGTCCAGGTCCCGGATAAAATCCTGAAGGTTCTTCCGCTGGATCCTGTCATAACCGTCATAGGATTCCAGTTCCTTCAGCAGCATGGACAGTTCATCGATGGACCCCCTGTCTTCGGAAAGGCAGGCAAAGCTGTCCGGAATCCGGTACACGGAGAGATAGGCCTTGCGGAAATCATAGATCTCCCTGGCGCTGCATTGTTTCAGCATCGATCGGATCTTATCGTTGTTCATTGCGCGGGCAAAGGCGCCGAATTCCAGAATCCTGTCCCGATCCTCGACCACTTTTCTGGCAAACGCATCAATCTCCGCAGGCTGGTACGAAAAGCCGAGCAGTTCTGTATCGACCTGTTTCAGCGCGTCCAGCATCTTTTTCCGGAGTTCCATGAACTCCGCGGCATCCTCCGGATCGTCTCCTTCCGGAACGGGCGACCTGGTAATAAAATCCGCATTCAGTTTCATCCCCTGTGCCTTCAGGTTCGATGCCAGCAGTTTTTTTGCGGAAGAAATATCGCAGTGCAGAAGGCGCTTTGCCTGAATCAGATAGCGCGCAATCTCCCCGTACTCCTGAAGCGGGAAAGCTGCAGGATCCCGAAGGCGCTCGGAAATCCTTGCTACAGTATCCGCAAGATCCTGCTCCTTCTGGTAGTACCAGGTATACAGTTTGGAAAGATCCGGGTCGTCTATGCTGCGGCTGCTGTCATACGCGCGGATTTTTCTCAGAATCTCCTGGGCTTTCAGGACCTGGGAAGGCTGGTAGATCTGCGCGGAAATATATTGGTAGCAGAACCGGAACAGCGGATACCTCGCGCTGCCCAACCGGAAGGAAAGCTGATATTCATCTTCCCATTCCGCCGGCTTTCCCGCCCTGACCCGCAGGTAATAGTTCAGGATTCCCATAAAGATGGTTTTCAGGAAATCCGGATCATACCGGGTCTTTTCCGTATCCATATACCGGTAAAGGTCATCCGTCTTCTGGAATGCATTCAGAAGCGCACGGAGACTGAAACAGCCATGATCCTGGAAGCATTGCTCGATTTCCCGGATATCCTCTTCCATGGAATACTTATCCATGGACGGGATCTCGTATTCCCTGAAAACGTCCCGGATAACCAGCGGGATGTCCGGCTCAAAGCGGACGGTGTCGGTGATCACTCTCTTCCTGATCGACTTCAGCTGCTCCGGCTCATCGGCATCTTCCGTCTCATTCGCGACCAGCAGGACCTTTACGTCATCCTGTTTCGTCAGGTTCCCGACATAACTGTAGAGTTCAACCGGATCCACCTTGGTCTGATCGACGTTTTCAAAGATAAGGATCTTCCCGGTCAGATTGACGCTTTTGTAGAGAGCATCCTTATCCTCGGTATCGGGTTCCAGGTTCACCTGGTAATGCGCCAGGAGCCCTTTCAGGACGGATTTGGCCACAACGGCTCCCAGGGCGAATTTTTCCGGCTTCGCGTTTGCAAGCTTGAACTGGTTCTCCAGAAAAACGTTCCGGCTGACCTCCTCAATGCTCTCCAGCCCGAACAGGTTTACGAGAACCGTGCCGATTTGCTCCTCCGTACCGTTCAGATAGGGAATCAGGGAATTCCTGATATAGTGGCTTTTCCCATTTCCTTCCGGACCGGTAATCATCAGCGCACCGTCGGCAAGATCGTTTTTATAATAGTTATAGATATAGGCGTTCAGTTCCTCATTCTTCATGATCCGTCTCCCTTGTTTTATGGTTGTATGCAGCTTCCTCGCCTGTCCGGTCTTTCCGCCGAAGTCTGGCACCGCTGGAATCAGGCAATCGTCCGGCCGAACCGGGCAAGCGGGTATGATTCCGCGATCATCCCGTCCGTATTGGCATGCACGTCCTTGAACCGGACCGGCATTTTCATCGTCTGATTTTCCATGGCAGGATGCTGCCATGCCCGGTCCGGGATGCATCCGCACGTAATGGTTCATCCACGTTCCAATTTCCGTTTTTATTATAACAGAAAACACCTACCCTCCCGGGTAAGGCTGATCCTTCCATCGCGGATTCTGTCGCAGACCCGGAGCGATTCCTTTTCCGGAATTCTTTCAGAGCATAAAACTCCGGCATCCTGTCCACAAGCAGCGGCATTTCAGCATATAATGAAGTATCCGGAACCGGATGCGGCAGAAATTCCGGGAAGCGGGAGCGACCAGATCAGGAGGGTCCCATTATGAGTGAAAAGTTCCATGACAGGTTTGACTATGAAAACGCGAAACGGGACATTCTGGACGCGGGCGGCGATCCGGATTACCTGAGCTACCGCGACCCGGAAAAACGGGATAAGCTGATGCGCCAGATGGGCCTGAACCCGAAAAAATACGGCAGCAAATGGGATGCATACAAGGAACAGCAGAAAGCGTCGCAGCAGGGATCCGGCGGTTCCGGTGGAGAAGGATGCTATATCGCAACCTGTGTCTACGGTTCCTATGACTGCCCTGAGGTCTGGACGCTGCGGCGGTTCCGGGACGGCGTCCTGAAAAAAACCCTGTCCGGCCGGACGGCGGTCCGCGCGTACTACCGGATCAGCCCCGTCCTCGTACGGCGCTTCGGGAAACAGACATGGTTCCGGAAGATCTGCAAACCTTTCCTCGATCACATGGTGCGGCGGCTGAAATCCCGCGGGTTCGAAGATTCCCCTTATACGGACTGACTTTCCCCATGCGGAAGTCCCGGCTTTCTGAAAAAGCCGGTGCACATAGCACGAAAAAGCACTCCGGCTTCCGCCGGAGCGCTTTGCTCTGCTGTGGTTTCCCAGCCCGGATCAGGCTGCTGCGGGAAGTGCTTCCTCTACCGCGGGGATCTGCGTTTCGCGTCCCTGGGGCGCGCCGTATGCCTCTTCGGTGATCGTCCCGTTCAGGACTTCGGTGATGTATGCGATCACGGCTTCATCCATCGGGATCCCGGTATTAAAGGTGTACTCGTTCCTTGCAAACACGTTGTAGGTATCTCCGCCGGCCGAACAGAAGTCGTTCGTCACAACCGCGTAGACCGCTTCCGGATCGAAGGGCTCCCCGTTGACGGATTCGATCGAGACGCGCTGGATGGAAGCCGGCGCATAGTAGGTGGTATCCTTCCCGTTCAGCGTATACAGCTCACCCTGGTCAAACGGTTTCGTAGTGTCCAGAGTCCACTGCATGCCGCTGGTCTGCGGATAGCCTCCGATCGCTTCCGGAGCGGCGAAGGTGGATGCTTCCAGGGCCTCCAGGATCTCGTTGCCCGTCAGATAGACCACGGAGATCGTATTCCCAAAGGGCAGAACCGTATGGATATCGTTCATCGTGATGTCGCCGGGCTGGATGGTAGCGCGGATTCCGCCGCCGTTCGTGATGCCGATCACGCCGTGCGGTTCATTCTGCTCCGTGCCGCCTTCCTTGAGAACCTTCCAGACAAGCGCGTCCGCAATCAGGTCGCCGAGGTTGGTCTCCTGCGTCCGGTTGCCGGGAGCCTTGTCGCCGTTGAGCAGGACTTCCGTCTTTGCAAATACCGCGCCGTACAGGGCGTCCACCTCATCCATGATCTCCTTGGCCTTGGCTTCGACCGCCGGGTCCTTCGGCAGGCCCTCGGTGGAAATCAGGAAGTTGTCCTCGATGGTTTTGGTCTCGTTGTCAATGACGATCACGCCGATATCGGAAAACTTCGTTCCGGTCGACTGGATCTTTTCGCCATGCTCGCCCTTGCTCATGATGGTGTGGGAATGCCCGTCGATAATGAAATCGATCCCTTCCACCTTCTCAGCCAGGTCGATCGAGCGGTATCCGTTCGGTTTGGATTCCTCATCAACGCCAAGGTGGGCAAGGCAGATTACCAGGTCCGAATCCTCCCGGAGTTTATCCACCTGCTCCTTTGCCGCGGCATACAGATCGTCAGACATGGAGAAGTGGATATTGCGGATCAGGCCCGGATTTACCTTGGTCGCCGTTTCCGGGGTTTCCATCCCGAAGAACCCGATCTTCAGGCCGGACGGGGTTTCGATCACCGCGGAGGGATCCAGGATCGTCTCCCCGGTCTCGTCCAGGTACACGTTCGCACAGATCACCTTGAACTGCGCTTTGCTCAGGTTCTCCATCAGCTGATCATAACCGTAGTCGAACTCATGGTTGCCGAACGTGACGATATCATAGCCCACTGCGTTCATCATTTAGATCGCGGACTCCACTTTGTTGTAGCTGACATACGCCGATCCCTGGCTGAAGTCCCCGACATCCGCCAGGATCACATCCGCGCCGAGCGCCCGGAAAATCCCGCGGAGGGCAGGCATGTATGCATATCCGTCAATTGCGCCGTGCACGTCGTTGGAGTGCAGGATCACCGTTTTCCCCTCATATTTGGAAGGAACCTGGTTTGCCGCTTCTGCATATTCCTCTTTTGTCATGTCCGCAAATGCCGCTGCCGAAGACAGGAGCATGACGGCCGCCAGAAGAAGAGCGAGGATTTTTCTGATCGATACGCTGTGTTTCAATGTTTCATCCCTCCCATTTCATTTATCTTGGATCCGCCCGGAGACGGATTCTTTCTGCTATTTATGATAGCTGATTTTTCTCCAAAATGGTAGGAGATTCTCTCCCGCCCGCCGGACCGGCGCCCTGGCATTCAGTCTTTTATGTCGTATAGACATTATAGTTGACAGTAGATATCCATCCGGCATATAATCATGCCGGATGGGGGAATACCGAAATGGGAGAAGAGAAAATCAGACGTCTCCAGGATCATCTGGCCCTGATCCGCGCCTGCGCGGGATGGAGCTCCACCGATCTTGGAAACCGGCTTGGCGTCACCAGGCAGATGGTCAGCAATCTGGAAAACGGGCACAACCGGATGACCCGGATGCAGTACCTGGCGATCCGGCAGGTCCTGGCCGACGAGATTGCGGACGCGCAGGACGACGATGCGAGGCTTCTGAAGGATGTCCTCTGCGTCCTGGTCGATCACCCGGAAGAATTCACTGCGGAACAGAGGAATCAGGTCCTCTCGGATGCAAACCTGATTGCCCCGTCGATCGTATCCAAAAAGACCACCCGGAAAAACGCTTCCGCGAAATGGGTTGCGGTTTTGGCCGGAGTGATTGTGGGAACCGTGATCGCCGCAGTCCGTTTTTCCGAAAAGAACCGATAGGGACCGGGATTCTTTCGCTTCCCGGGACACAAAAAACCGGAAAAGGAGAAAAAGAAATGGAAAAACTGCTCAAAG
>JAEEGF011766262.1_pt1 | contig 10681 bp, 7 predicted proteins | sample 9134171 | NCBI WGS metagenome assembly JAEEGF01 (sample SAMN16246542, study PRJNA631951) | gut metagenome | biome: gut microbiome; feature: rumen; material: AP-attached | host: Bos | place: Iran: Karaj | collected 2018-10 | reverse complement strand
TGTATTTTATTATTTTCAAAAGCTGTGGTATATTACAATCGTCCTGAGGGACAAGATAAAAATATATGAAAGAGGGTATTGATCATGAAAAAGATGTTTGAGCTGCTGAAGGAATATTACTTTGTTTACAGAGAAGGCCGGAGCTGAGGAAAGCTGATGGCAAACAGAAATATTCCGGACAATGATTAGCAGAGACTGCTTCACCGAGTTGACGGCGATGCAGTCTCTGCTGCTTTGTGGATCATCGTTCATAAGACAGAGAACCGTCCCCTTGTGTTTCAAGAAAAACAACGACAGACAAAAAGGACCATTTTCGGCTCTTTTATTCTGCCGTGTTTTTTTATATAATACCTGTATCAATCTGAAATCAGATCGGGAGGTTTTCTGCCATGCAGTACGGCCATTTTGACAATGCCGCACGGGAATATGTAATAGACCGGGTTGATCTGCCGGTATCCTGGACGAATTATATCGGCCTTAAGGACATGCTGGGCGTATTCAACCACACAGCCGGCGGATATCTGCTGTACAAAAGCCCCGAATATCACAGGATTACCCGCTTCCGCCCGAACGGGGTGCCGATGGACTTCCCCGGGCACTATATCTATCTCCGGGATGAGGAAGACGGCGATTACTGGTCAGTCTCCTGGCAGCCCGTCGGCAAGCCGAAGGAGCACTACTCCTGCCGCCACGGACTGAGTTATGTGAAATATCTCTGTGACTACAGCGGCATAGACGCCTCTCAGACGCTCTTTGTAGCCATGGACGACCCGGTGGAGATCTGGGATGTGCGGCTGCGCAACAGCAGCGACAGACCGCGGACGCTCTCGGTGTTCTCCTACCTTGAATTCAGCTTCCATCATATTGATATGGACAACCGCAACTTCCAGATGAGCCTGTATGCCGCGGGCAGCCGGTATGAGGAGGGGGTCATCGAGCATGACCTCTACTATGAAGAGAACGGCTACCAGTTCTTCACCGGCAGCTTCACACCCGACGGCTTTGACTGCCTGCGCGACAGCTTTATCGGCCCTTACCGCACCGAGCGCAATCCGCTCGTTGTGGAAAGCGGGCAGTGCAGCGGGAGCTTTGAAAAGGGCGGCAACCACTGCGGCTGCCTGAAAAAGACGCTGACGCTGCTCCCCGGGGAGGAGTGCCGCCTGCTGTTCCTGCTGGGAGAAGGCGGCATTGCAGAAGGAAAACGGCTGCGTGAAAAATATACCTTTGAAAAGGCGGATGAGGACTTCCGGCGCATCGCTGCCTACTGGGATGAAAAACTCTCCCGCCTGCAGATTGAAACGCCGAACGAAGGCATGAACACGGAGATCAATCTCTGGAATCTTTATCAGAGTGAAATCAACGTCATGTTCTCCCGCTTCACCTCCTTTATCGAAGTGGGCGGACGCACAGGCTTAGGCTACCGGGATACCGCACAGGATGCCATGATGGTCATCCACTCCAACCCGGAGAAATGCCGCAGCCGCCTTGTGGAGCTGATGCGGGCACTGACCTCCGAAGGGTACGGGCTGCATCTGTTTGAACCGCGCTGGTTTGACCCGGATGCGAAGGAACAGTCCTTCCGCTCGCCGACGGTGATCCCCACGCCCGACAAGAGCCAGATCATAACAGGGCTGAAAGACGTGTGTGCAGACGATGCCCTTTGGCTGGTTTCCTCGGTTGTGCAGTATATCCGGGAAACCGGAGAGACGGAGTTTGCCGACCAGAGTGTGACCTATGCCGACGAAGGGGCCGGCACAGTTTACGAGCACCTGAAAAAGATCCTCGACTTTTCCGCCCGCCAGATCGGGCAGAACGGCATCTGCAAAGGCCTCCGGGCTGACTGGAACGATTGCCTGAATCTCGGCGGCGGCGAGAGCGCTATGGTCAGCTTCCTGCATCTCTGGGCGCTGCGGAACTTCTGCGAACTGGCGGAAGCGCTCGGCAGAACGGAAGATGCGGAGCATTACCGGCTTCTGGCGGAGCACGTCCAGGCGGTCACCCGGGAGGTGCTGTGGGACGGCGAATGGTTCCTGCGCGGGATTACGGCAGACAACCGGAAAATCGGCACACACAGCGACACAGAAGGAAAAGTCCATATGGAATCCAACACCTGGGCAGTCCTCTCCGGCGCCGCGACAGCAGAACAGGGCCGGCTGGCCATGGACAGTGTGGACAGTTATCTGTATACGGAATACGGCCTGATGCTCAATGCGCCGTGCTATACGAAGCCGGATGACGGCATCGGCTTTGTCACGCGCGTCTACCCCGGGCTGAAGGAAAACGGAGCCATTTTCAGCCATCCGAACCCCTGGGCCTGGTGTGCAGAGGCGCTGCTCGGCCGCGGAGACCGGGCCATGAAGTTTTACAATGCCCTCTGCCCTCCCCTGCAGAATGACCGCATTGAAGTCCGCCAGGCGGAACCCTACAGCTACTGCCAGTTTGTCGTCGGGCGTGACCACACCGCCTTCGGCAGAGCAAGGCACCCCTTTATGACGGGTTCCTCCGGCTGGGCCTATTTCGCCGCAACCCAGTATCTGCTCGGCATCCGGCCATCCTTTACGGGGTTGATCGTCGACCCCTGCATTCCTCACGACTGGAAGGAATTCCGGGTAAACAGAAAATGGCGCGGCAGCACCTATGAAATTCACGTAGTCAATCCGGACGGTGTTGAAAAAGGCGTCCGGTCAATCCTGGCAGACGGAAAACCCGTTTCCGAACTTCCGGTTCTGACACCGGGCAGCATCTGCCGGGCAGAAGTAACGATGGGAAGGAGCGACAACACATGATCCGTTTCGGAACAGGCGGCTGGCGTGCCGTGATAGCAGATGATTTTACCAAGGCAAATCTCCGTCTGCTTGCAGCAGGGCTCTGCCGCAGGATGGACAAGGAAGGCCTTCAGGGCACAGAAATTGTGATAGGATATGACCGGCGCTTTCTCGCCAAGGAAGCTGCGCACTGGCTGGCAGAGGTGCTCACGGCCAACGGTTACCGCGTGCTGATGGTAAACCGCTCCTCTCCGACGCCTCTTGTGATGTACACTGTCAAGGCTAACAAGATGCCCTACGGCATGATGGTTACAGCCAGCCACAACCCTGCCGTTTACAACGGGGTCAAGCTGTTTACCGCCGGCGGGCGTGATGCGGATGAAACCGTAACCCGTGCGCTTGAAGAAGAGATTGCACAGGTTGATGAGAATACCATCAGGAGTACGGACTATGACACTGCTCTGGCTGAAGGCCTCATCCGGGAAGATAATCCTGCAAACGACTATATTGACAGCATCCTTGCCCTGGTTGACACAGAGGCAATCAAAAAAGCGCATCTGCGCGTTGCGCTTGACCCGATGTACGGCGTGAGCCAGACCAGCCTGAGAACCATCCTCGGTACCTGCCGCTGCGACCTGGAAGTGATCCATGACCGACATGATACGCTGTTCGGCGGAAAACTTCCCGCTCCGAATGCCGTGACGCTGGCACAGCTCTCCTTCCTCGTGACGGACAGGCACTGCGACCTCGGCATTGCCACCGACGGCGATGCGGACCGCCTGGGCGTGATCGATGAAAGAGGCGGATTTCTCCATCCGAACACCCTCCTGGTGCTGCTCTATTATTACCTGACAAAATACCGCGGGTGGAGCGGCCCCTGCGTGCGCAACAACTCCACCACGCATCTGCTTGACAGAGTGGCAGAAAGCATGGGACAGCGCTGTTATGAGGTACCCGTCGGCTTTAAACACATTTCTGCCAAAATGGCAGAGACGAACGCCATTATCGGCGGGGAAAGCTCGGGCGGACTTGCCGTCCGCGGGCACATTTCCGGAAAGGACGGCATTTATGCCGCGGCACTGCTGATTGAGATGCTGGCGGTTACCGGAAAGTCTGTCCTGACGCTTTATCAGGAAATACTTGACCGTTACGGCAATCTGCAGTACAGTGAAAAGGACTTCCGCATGACGCCCGAACGCAAGGAAGAAATCCGGCAGCTGCTGTTTAACGAAAAACTGCTTCCGGAATTTGAACACGTTGTACGCGTCAACCGGGAAGACGGCGTAAAAACCTATTTTGAAGACGGGAGCTGGGTCATCTGCCGCTTCTCCGGTACCGAACCGCTGCTCCGCATGGCTGCAGAAGCAGACGACGGTGCTCAGGCCGTGGCCTATATAGAAGCATGGCGCAGCCTGCTGCAGCTGTAAAACCGCCGTTCCATACCAACAAAAAAGCGGAGAGACTGTTCTCTCCGCTTTACGAGGATTTAAGGACATGAAAGAAAAGAAACCGATCTCCCTGCGCACGCACCTGCTGTCCCTGGTGCTGCTGTGCTGGGTGCTGCCGATTCTGAGCGTGACGCTGCTTGCGGGATATCTGCTCGGCAGGAGCTATGAACAGGCCTCCCGCCAGGAACTGGACAGCCGCGCGCAGAATGCCGTTGAACAGCTGGCTATCCGGATGGATGCCGTATTTGACGCTTCCAAGTCTGTTTCCTATGACGGCGTTGTCCGGAACTCCTACCGCCTCTATCAGCTGGACGGAGACAGCGCTGCGCTGTACCGCACCATTACAGACTATCTGAACACGAATTTCACCCGCGATGAGCGGGTGCTTGCTGTTTTTCTCAGTTTCTGGAATGATGATATCGGCCCTTATGCCGCCAGCCGGGGCGATCTCGGCTACAGTGCACAGCGCGTTTACCGGGAGGAAGTGGAAGCAGACCTCCTGGATAAAGTGAAAGATCTCGACACCGGCATACTCCTTTTGGAATACGGCGGGGAGCTTTACGTGGCAAGAAACCTCGTCGACAGCCATTTCCGGCCGTATGCAAGCGTGGTGCTCCTATGTGATGGCAGCGTGCTGTTCCAGTCTGTTGATGCCGTGCAGCAGATCAGCAGTGCCAGGCTGATTCTGGACGGAAAGCTCTTTTACGGGGAAGACGGGCTTCTGCAACCGGCTGAAAACCGTGAGGTTTCTTCCGACCATGTTTATGAAAAGGAAGTCTCCGGCCATACCGTCTGTATTGAGGCTTCTCTCGCCCCTTTCCATTTCTGGAGAGATATCCCGCAGATTCAGACAACAGCACTGTTTGTGCTGCTGCTGGTCTTTCCGCTGCTGGCTGTGATGCTGTATCTGTTCCGGCGGCAGGTCACAAAACCGGTGGAGATCCTGGTGGACGCAAGCAACCATCTGCAGGCGGGAGAACGCGGTTATAAGATAGAGACGACTGCTGACAGCCGGGAGTTTTACAGGCTTTTTGAACACTTCAATGAAATGTCGGCAGAACTGAAAAATCAGTTCGACCGCTCGGTTCAGGAACAGCAGGCACTGCAGCAGGCCCAGGTGAAAGCGCTGCAGCTGCAGATCAACCCGCATTTTCTGAACAACACCCTTGAAATTATCAACTGGGAAGCCCGCCTTGCAAACGATACCCGAGCCAGTTCCATGCTGGAAGCACTTTCCGTCATGATGAACGGCACGCTCGGCAGAGACGGCCGCAGCCGTATCCCGCTGCGCGAGGAGCTGACCTATGTGGATGCCTATCTGTATATCATCCGGGAACGCCTCGGAGAGCGCCTCACCATTACACGGGAAATCGATGAAAACATGCTGGATACCCAGGTTCCCCGGCTGATTCTGCAGCCGATTGTGGAAAATGCCGTAGAGCATGATCTGACCCCGCGGCGCGGAGGACAGCTGTCCATACGGGCCGGGCAGGAAAACGGCTTCGTGATTCTGGAAGTGGAACACGACGGCCATATGACAGCAGAGGATCTGGCGACTATCGACGCGGTGCTGTCCTCCCCGGTTGAGGATACCGGGATCTCCGGGCAGATCGGATTGCGGAACGTACGGCAGCGCCTGACGCTCCTTTACGGTGAGCAGGGCACAATCCGCCTCACGCAGCCGGAAGAGGGACGCATTCTTGCGAGAGTCAGTTTTCCCCTTTTCTGAGCATTCCTGTTCAAGTACACAAGAAGAGACAAGAAACGACAAGCTGAAATCTGTTTTTCCTGCGGGAATTCCTTTATAATAACATCAGTGGTCACAAGACGTGAACGCAAGATTAAACTGAATATTATTTTAAAGGAGTAGAAAACCATGAAAAAAGCACTGGCATTTCTTCTGGCTGCAGTGATGCTGCTTGGCCTGAGCACTGTTGCACTGGCAGCTGATTCCGTTACGCTGAACGTTGTCACCTCCTACGGCGGCGATGACGGCAACCGCGCAAACTTCGAAGCCGCTGTCAAGGCTTACGAAGAGTCCACCGGAAACAAGGTAAACGACGGCTCTGCCACCTCCAACGAAGAGTGGAAAGCAAAAGTCCTCACCGACTTTGAGACCGGTTCCGAACCCGATGTTCTGTTCTTCTTCACCAATGCAGACGCCGAACCCTTTATCTCCGCCGGCAAAGTTGTCTCCATCGATGAGATCCGCGCTGAGTATCCCGATTTCGCAACCAACATGAAGAGCAGCATGATGGCTGTTGCCGCTGACGGCAAGCAGTACTCCGTACCTTCTTCCGGTTACTGGGAGAACATGTTCGTCAACAAGACCGTTCTGGCTGACTGCGGCATTGAGGTTCCGGGCCCCGACTACACCTGGGATCAGTTCCTCGCTGACTGCGCTGCCATCAAGGAAGCCGGCTATACCCCGATCGCCTGCTCTCTGGTTGAGGTTCCTCACTATTGGTTTGAGTTCATGGTCATGAACAACGGCACTGTTGCCAACCACCTCGAAGTTCCCGCCGCCGCTGACGATGCAGCTGCTGCAAAGTGGGCAGCCGGCCTGAACGACATCAAGGCTCTCTATGAAGCCGGTTTCTTCCCCGCCAACACCCTGACTGCTTCCGACGCTGAGACAGTTGAACTCTTCAACTCCGGCGAAGCTGCTTTCCTGATTGACGGTTCCTGGAAAGTCGGTTACTTCACACAGAATGCTGCCGACCTGAACGACTTCGCCATCTCCTACGTACCCGGCAAGGGTGAGCGCAGTGCTTCCGAAGCCATCGGCGGTATCTCCATGGGTTACTTCATCACCCGCAAGGCATGGGACGATCCTGCAAAGCGCGAAGCTGCTGTTGAGTTCGTATCCCAGCTCACTTCCGATGAAGTTCTGAGCACCTTCGTCACCACCGAAGTGACCGCACTGGTCAACGGTGCAAGCCCTGCAGGCCTGAATCCGCTGCAGCAGTCCGCAGCTGATGCCAATGCAAACATCACGGCCATTGCCGGCGCTGTACAGGATCTGCTGACTGCAGAAGCCCGCGGCGATCTGTTTGCCAACGTCCAGAATATCGTGACCGGCAAGATCAGCGCCGAGGATGCAGTTGCACAGGCCATTGCCCTGAACTGATATCGTCAGATACGCATGCTTTAAAAAAGCTGCTGCTTAAGGGCAGCAGCTTTTTTCAAACCTTTCGCAAAGGACGGCTCCTGTAATGAACTCCATGATCTATAAAAAGAAATCTCCCCTGCTGATTTTTCTGATTCCGGCGTTTGTCTTTCTGCTGCTGTTTCTGTACTATCCTTTCTTTCAGAACATCATCAACACCTTTTTCAAAATCGGAGGACTCGGCAGGTCTCCTGAAGGGCTGAACACCCCGTGGTATGAGAATTATCAGCGTCTTCTGACCGACCCCTATATGCGTGTTGCCCTGAAAAACACGCTGATCCTGACCCTCTGCACCGTAATTTTCCAGGTCGGCATTGCGCTGATCCTGGCACTGCTGGTGGATACCATCCGCGTCGGAGCGAAGTTTTTCCGCGTGGTTTACTTCTTCCCGATTGTGATTTCCGCCACAGCGCTCGGCCTGATGTTCAACCTGATTTTCCTGTACAAGGGCGGTATGGTGAATCAGCTGCTGCTCTCTCTCGGGAAACTGGAAAGCGAAGTGAAACCGAGCGGCAAGGTCATTGTTCAGTGGCTGGACTGGAAGGATCAGGCACACTTCCTGTTTACCATGTTCCTGCCTGTCATGTGGCAGTACGTCGGCTTTTATTTCGTCATCCTGGTGACAGGGCTTAACAACATCCCTTCGGATTTATACGAAGCTGCCGCGCTGGACGGAGCGGACGGCTGGCGCCGTACCCGCTACATTACCCTTCCGCTTCTGCGCAACGTGCTATGCACCTGCCTGGTGCTGGCCATTACCGGCTCGCTGAAGGTATTTGACCTCCCGTGGGTCATGTTCGGGGCCGGAATGCCTGAGAATATGGGCTGGCTGACCGGAACCTATATGTATGACCAGACCTTCAACAAGATGAATGTGGACTACGGCTCCACCATTGCCGTACTGATAGTGGTGCTGGGTGTTGTGCTGTCGAATGTGGCAAACCGCATTTTCAGGCCGTCAGAGGATATTTGAGGAGGCAGCCATGAAAAACGGAAAAAAACGGGCTTCCATGACCTTCACCTATCTGGTACTCGGCTTCTGGGCCCTGACAACCATCTATCCCTTTATCTGGGTCATTCTGAATTCCTTCCGCCAGAAGGGGCTGATCATGTCCGACTCTTTCTCCCTGCCTTTGGGAGATGCCTTTACCATGGACAATTACCTCACTGCCTGGCACCGTTCGGATTTCAAAAACGCTTATCTGAACAGCTTCCTGATCTCCGGCACCGTCACGGTTTTCGTTGTGATCATCGCAGGGCTGGCCGCCTACGGGCTTGTCCGTTATCAGTTCCGGCTGCGCAGCCTGCTCTACAGCCTGATCATGGCCGGCATGATGTTCCCGGTTTTCTCGACGATCATTCCCGTATTCCGCATGGAAGCCGTCATGGGCATTGCCGGCACGGGAAACCGCTGGCTGAGCCTGATAGCGGTGATTCTGCCTCAGATTGCAGGGAATCTCTGCTTTGCCATTATCATCCTGATGGGCTTTATCCGCTCTGTCCCGATTGAGCTGGAGGAAAGCGCCTATCTGGACGGATGCAATGTATTCCAGATCTATTTCCACATCATCATTCCCGCTGCAAAATCCAGCTTTGCAACCGTCGCTATCTTTGCTTTTCTCTGGAGCTATAACGATCTCTTTACGCAGTCGTTCTTCCTCCGCTATCCGCAGGAACGCGCCATTACCGGGCTGCTGAATGAAATCAGCTCTCAGGCCGGTGTCAACTACGGGCTGATGGCTGCTTCTGTTGTGCTGGTTGTTGTTCCCGTGCTGATCGTCTATATCTGCCTGCAGAAGCATATCATCAAGGGATTGACAGCAGGAGCGATCAAGGGATAAGATACACGAGACGGAGGTGGTATCAATGTACCGCGTTGTTCTGATTGACGATGAACCGCTGATCACGGAAGGCCTTCGAAAAATCGTCTCCTGGGAGAAGTATCACTGCGAGGTCGTCGGGACGGCGGAAGACGCTGTCAGCGGGGCTGAACTGATCCGCTCTCTTCAGCCTCATATCCTGTTCACAGACATCCGCATGCCTGGTGATGACGGGCTGACGATGCTCGCCGGGCTGCGCAGTGAGTTCCCTGAGATGCAGGTTACCGTGCTCACCGGGTATCGCGAATTCAGCTACGCACAGGAAGCCATCCGGCTCGGGGTAACCCGCTTTCTGCTCAAGCCTTCCAGAATGGATGAAATCCACGAAGCTCTGAAAGCCATGACGGCACGTCTCTCCTCAGGGAATACGGAAGAGGCGGCGGAAAGTGAAAACGCCGGGAGTTTCCTGATCAACCAGGCCACTGCCTATATGCAGAAGCACTATGCCGAAAAGCTGACGCTTCAGGATGTTGCCGACGCCTGCTATGTCTCCCAGTGGCACCTCTCAAAGCTCATGAACCGCCACACCGGCAAAAGCTTTTACGATATCCTCAATACCCTGCGGATACGGGCGGCAAAGGATCTTCTGAAAGATCCGGGGCTGAGAATCAGCGATATCGGAGAAATGGTAGGTTATGCCGACACCGCACATTTTGCCAAGGTTTTCAAAAAACTGGTGGGCATGAGTGCCAATGAGTACCGCAACAGTCTGTAAAAACAGACAACGGAAGATACTCTTATAAAAGGCTATAAAATCGGAAATGGCATGACGCGAAATCATGCCATTTCCTTTTTATTTCATTCATGCTATACTGCTCATGAAATCATCTGAAAGGATCTCCGGAACCATGCCAAACTATGATCACCTGGGAGAAATCTTCCGCGAATTCAGAACCAACCGGAATATTTCTTTAAAACAGATTGCAGACAACACGGTATCGGCATCCCAGATTTCCCGTTTTGAAAGAGGCGAAACGGATATTTCCCTGTCCAGATTTCTGAGAGTTCTGGAAAATATGCATGTGGAAATAAATGAGTTTATGGCTGCAGTACACGGGTATGAACAGACAGAAATCATTCAGTTTATGAGCCAGCTGGTTCCTCTTGAATACAAAAGAGACAAGGCCGGTTTTCAGCGCCTTTACGACGAGCAGAAAGAAAAATATGAAAAAAAGCCTTCCGTCTATCAGTATCATCTGAATATGATTCTTGCCCAGAGCTTTATCTGCAAGTGTGATGACTCCGTGCCGTTTCCCTCGGAATATCTGGACGAGGTGAGCGATTATCTTTTTTCCGTTGAAGAATGGAAGATTTACGAACTGATTCTGATCGGAAATCTGTACCTGTTTATGGATATCCCGCTTCTTCACAAAATGGGGCAGGAAATTGTTAGGAATCATTCCAGAAACGGAGCTAATA
>JAEEGF010205514.1_pt1 | contig 10681 bp, 10 predicted proteins | sample 9134171 | NCBI WGS metagenome assembly JAEEGF01 (sample SAMN16246542, study PRJNA631951) | gut metagenome | biome: gut microbiome; feature: rumen; material: AP-attached | host: Bos | place: Iran: Karaj | collected 2018-10 | reverse complement strand
GGTCGGCGCGAGAACGGCGCACGGCCGGTCGCACCGCTCCAGGAACTCCCGCAGCACCGTGGACTTCCCCGTGCCGGCCTCCCCCGTGAGGAAGACGTTCCGGCCGGACATCATCGCCTCCAGAGCGGATTGCTGCTCGTCGTTCAGTTGGATCATGGCCGATCTTCAGGTTTGCTTGCCCGCGAAAGGACGGCGCTGGATGCATTCGCCGCGAGAAAGACGCCGGGAAACTGTCGGCGTCGGCGGATCGCCTGGCGCGAAAGGTCCTCGCCGCCCTTGCGGTAGGCCCACGCGAAGTTCATCTCGGAATAGATCCGATGCATCCTCCATACGAACTCCGCTTCCGTGAAGGGCTCGGTTTCGATTCCTGGTCGGAGTCCCTTCGGACGAGGGACTTTCTTGTCGCCAAGGGAAAACGAGATGATGTAACGGAGGTTGCCGAGCTTCCGAACGGCCATTTGGAGGAACGCCGCCTGGAGGGAGTTGGGCATGATGTGGCCCCGGCCCGGTTCGCGCGGCGTCCCGCGGCATCGGCTCGGCGCGGGCCAGAGGTCGCGGAATGCGGCTTCCTCGGGAAATCTCGACCATCCGTTGAAGTCGACCGGATCGCCTCGCCGGACGCGCTCCTTGCTTGCATGGCGACCGTTCCACGCGACATTGAGATGCCGATAGGCCCTGGCGAGCGAGACGAACAAGGTCCGCTCGTCAAGCGGGCTTGTTCTTTCATCCTGCATGACGGTTTCCGCCCATCCCTTGACGGTTTCGTCCTTGACCTCGCCGAAGACGACGAGCTGGATTCGCGCGAACAGTCGCGCCAGCTCCCCGTGCGCTTCGGCGAGGTTCGAAAGGATTGGCTGCAGGGCGAGTTCATCCATGTTGTGATCTCGTCAAAATGTCGCGGGGCCATTGCCGGATGTTCCCGGATTGCGTCAGCCGGCGAAATAGTCGAGACCCTCGAAGCGCTCGTCGCCGGAGGCCGCCGGGGCGTCGACGGCGAACCAGTTGACCTTCATGGCGGGCGCGGCGCAGCGGCCTTCGAGGAATTCGAGGGTCTCGCGGGATGGCGTGAGATCGCTGTCGAGAAGGCCGCCGGCGACGAGCTTCGAGCCGTTGCGGACGAGCGGGAGGACGTCGTCGGCGCCGCAGCCGAGGTAGGCGGCGGCCTCTTCGAGGCGGAGGAGGAAGTTGCCGCAGCAGCGGCGTTCGTCCAGGCCGTATTCGAGGAGGTCGTGCGCGTCGCAGAGTCCGGCGAGAAGCAGATCGCGTTCGCGGGCGTCGAGCCGGTAGCGCCGGACGAGCGCCGCGAAACGGGCGCCGACGCCGCCGTCCGGGGCCGGCTTGAGGTCGGCAACCGCCTTCGCGAGCCGCGAGACGGCGGCCCGGACGCACGCCCGCACCTCGGACTGAGGGCAGTCCCAGAGTTCGCCGAGGAAGTCGCAGGGCGCGTCGCCGAAGTCGACCTCGAACGTCCCGTGCCGGACGGCGTTCCGGGACGATTCGGTCGTGCATTCGAGCGAGTCGCCGTTCCACCGGAACTCGTACGGACCGATCGTCTCGCGCAAGGGCTCGAAGTCCGTCTTCAGATCGCGGCCGGTCGCGAAGACGCCGACGGCGCCGAACAGGTCCCGGCCGCCGCTCACGGCGGTCGTGCGGTTCTTGAGCAGGTTGTCCAGGAAGCGGAGCGCGTGCTTCGCTTCGAACTGGAGCGTGGGGGGGATGGGATGCAGGGAGGTTTTCGTTTCCATGTCGTGGAGTTCTCTGTTTGGGGTTCGTGTGGTTCCGAGTCGTGCCGGCGAACGCGCCGCCGCAACCGCTCATCGCAATCTCCATGCCAACATGAAAACGGGCCGGAAACGCATCGTTTCCGGCCCAGACCTGTTCAGGATTTATGCAACTGGTCAAAAAATCATCTCACAAAATGCCGCGCCACATCATTCCAGCACAGCCCCAGCTCGTTCGTCCGGCAGGGATCGGCACCCATGTCTACAAGGACGCGCGCCGTCTTTGGACAGGCGAAGCCCCCATCCGCATTCTGGTCGTCCCGATAGGTCAGATACCACAAAATTCCGTTTCCACGAACGTCGATGAAGTCGCGTATGTCAGGAACATCGAATTTTTTCCGCAGAATATTGGCGAGAACGTCGTCCTTCACGCGCACCAAGAGCGCAATCAGAAATTGCCTATTTAAAATCTCCACTGGTTCGGGAACGATGCCGTCGAGTTCGTATCCGGATAGGGTCGGCAACAAATCTTCCCATCCGGAAAGCCGCAGCTCAACCGCCCGGCGTCGCATCGGCACGGCGTCGGCGAATGCTTTGCGGACGATCGGAAAATCCGTGACGGGACCTTGCAGAAGGCGATCCACATTCCACCAGAGGTGCGAATATCGAACCGCCCACCATGTCGCCGCCTTCAAAGGATTCGGCAGCGCAGAAGTCATCACGCGGGCGAAACACTCAAGGGCAAGCGGACCGGGCAGCTGCTTGAACACGAGCTTGACTTTGCGTGCTAACTCGTCCGGGTCGGCGCATTCGGCCATCGCCTTCTCGAACTTCGTTATCTCATGGTTCCTCATGGTGGTTGTCCTTGTGTTGTTTCGGCGGTCTTGCCAATATTCCTTTTGCAATCCCCGTGCCAACATGAAAACGGGGGCGGAAACGCATCGTTTCCGGCCCGTTGTTATATCAATTGTTGACCATCCGCTCAAAAACAGCGCATTTGGCAGTCGGCTATGGAACGTCCGATCGGCAGGGCCAAGGCCACCAGAAAGACGGCCAATATCCAGCCATGGAATGACGGGAACACGGTCGGGGCGACTAGCGGGCCGATCACGACCAACGCCGTGAACGCGGTCTGCGCGACAAGGCGCAAACACGCGGACTGCTGCGGCGTCGCGTGTCGGCCATGGACGATCCGCGCAAGCGGGGCGGCGATGACGCGTCCGAGCAGGTCGAGCTCGGCGGCGAGGCAAACCAGCATCGTCGCACTCAGAATGACGCGAGTCCACGCCGACCGCGCAGAAAACCACTCGTGCAGTGCCGCCGGATCAAACATTCTGTCCGGTCTGCGTAGGAGAATTGCCCCGGCCACTGCGAACGCCGCGCAGAAGGCCAGTTCGGCGATGACAATTTTCCGTTCCGGCCGCAGCCGCCCCGCCGGCGGCGCTTCGGGACTCGGGGATGGAGGTTGTTCGGTTGGTGTTTGCATGGATTCCTTTCGGTTGGTGGGTTCACCCCACCCGAAAGCACCTCCCATGCCAGCACGCAAAAGGGCCGGGAACGCTTGGTTGTGGGGTATCATGGTCAGTTCTGCACAGTTGAAAACGCAGTGCATGTTGTGCTTGATTCTCCATGTCCCAACCCGTTGGCACGCATCCTGCTCAGACCATGTCGGAGAACAAACGCCATGAAACTTTCACAAACCGAAGCGATCGAAACTGCATTCGATTTCAACAATCGCATCAAGCGAGGCATGACAATTTCCGAGCAGATCGATTTTCTCGTGGACAACTTTTTTGTCCTGAACGATCTATACTGGGACGTAGTCAAGGCAGGACGAGCAGATGGCTGGTGTCCCGTGAGGAGGCCCTGTCGCCTCGGAGAACATGCGTTCTCCCCGACAAAAATTCTCTTCCAAACCGCACCTCTCGTATGGGATGTCTATCGTCCGGAAAACCTCGTCGGTCTATCTCCGCGACAACTCGCCGCGCTCGCCATTCTCGGGGCCAGCATATGGAATACGGCCCCCGGAGATTTCGCATACATGAATTATGGATACGTTGAACGGTATCGAGCGCTTGTCGGAGCCTCCCACATCCTTCCTCCGGAAACAAGGGCTTTTTTTTTCGCGGGAAAACTGGAGGGTTGGAACATAATGGTCCATCAGTGTTATTTCGACGCAGAATTTCAACGTCTCGCTCTTATCGCTGAAATGCATGGAAAACCAGGCCCACGACATCCGCGCGGATTCAACAAGAGGGCATTCTACAAGAGCTTCGACTTTAGTCCGTCGTGCGGATCGAAACTCCCGCCGAAGTTGCAGGAGGCCATCGCCGCCGACGATCCTGTCCGGTTCGGCAATGCATTGGCGACGCACAAACGGAACCCTTCGAAGGAAATGATCATTAACCTCGTCTACAAAAACGCCGTGAACATCCTTCTTTCCAATTTCGGCGCAGTCAAACGCCATGTTCCGCTCGACGAGTTGGCGTTCTTCTGCGTTTCGTCGTTAAGCCGGGATATGGCATTGCCGCTCCTCGGCCGAATCGAAATGTCCCGTCCCGGAACGATCCGCGACACAACGGACGTCTTCGGGAATAACCTGTTATGGTATGTCTTCTTCCGCAAAGAAAACTTCGGGCATGTCCATTTGATCGACGGAAACAAAGCGGCAGTCCCGATCGAGTCGTTTCTTCTCGAGCACGGTTGTGATCCGGACCATTTCAACTGCCTCGAACTGTCCTACAACGCCGTCAAGGCGGCGCGGAAAGAACTGGCAAAACTGGAAACTCCCTGACTGGTGCGCTACGCTTCATTCCATCGGATTCGTCACGCGCCATCAGAAATGCGAGTAACGAAGGCCCCGGAGAAAGAACAGTTCGACGATGACAATATTCCGTTCCGGTCGCCGTCGCTACGCCGGCGGCGCTTCTGGATTCGGTGATGGAGGTTGTTCGGTTGGTGTTTGCATGGATTCCTTTCGGTTGGTGGGTACACTCCACCCGAAAGCACTCGCCATGCCAACGCGCAAAAGGGCCGAGAACGATACGTTCCCGGCCCTTTCTGCGACAAGATTTCACCGATTGGTCAAGATTTGAGCGACGATAAACTGGCCAACAAGCCGACACCTCGTCCAAATATGGCAAGGTCCCGTCCCGTTGTCATTCTTCAGATAAAAAGGCTTTCAGCAAAGACACAACCTCTTCGGAGTGTTTTCTCATTATGTTGGGAGTCCAATTGTCGGTATTGTCAGCGGAGACCGTTAACTTGTACATTTCCCGTCGTTTTGGGGGAAGCTTATTCTGTCCGCCCGCAAAAGTCACCTTGTCCACCTTGTATTTCGGGCTACGATCATTCAAAGACGAGTTGTCGGATTTCGAGAGAAGGTATAGATTTCCTATGTCATTCACCGCATCGTTTGTCCACGTTTCGTTTTCCAACGCTTGTGGAAAATGGTGCTCTACGCTATTGCGATAGGCAAAACGAAAAGAGTTGTTTTCACCTGTATACTTCTCCGGGTTCGCGCGATACATCAAGTAGTCGATGAGATTGAGAACTAGATGAGGCGTTCCCGTTCCGCGACAGCACAAGGAATCGATGTCGCCGCATTCGCGCAATCTTTCCCTAACGAATCGTTCCAGCAACGCGATAAGGCCCGGAGCATTCTCCACGCCATTCTCGTTTAGCAGCAAGGAAAGCCATTCCTTATTGCGTTTGGATGGATTGGAGACTTGTAGCATTGCTTGGAGGTGCGTAAGGCGCTCCATGTCATCCTTCGACCAGTCATTGTTGCCCTCGATATGCCAGCATGGTTCCACACCGTCGGTTCCGCCTTCGGCCTTGATTGCAAAACGATCAAACCGAAGGCGTGTTTTAAGCAGCGAATCCAAAAATTGCACGGGATCGATGCTGTCGAAGCGGTCATCAAACTCCTTGCGCATGTTCCGCTCGTCAAGAGACACGTCTTTGGTTTTGGCATGAAATCGAAGAACGTGGAGGAGAAAATTCGGGAAATCCGGGATAATGGAGCGGGCGGCGTTTCCATTGTCTGGGGTATCGCGGATTGCGTCCCGCTTGAAATCAAACTCCAACCACTGCTTCCCGGCCAGCAACGCTTTGACGTTTTCCTTGTCCAGGCGGTCCGCCAAATAGCCATCCATGCGAGAGCAAACGGTCCAAAGCCTATCGAAGAGGCTTTGATCGACATCGTCCGGAAGTTTCGCGATGAATTTTGCTTTCAGTAGTTCGTGGAACTCCAACTGAACGCCCCGGTTGTTCATGATCTCGAAGTAAGCGGAGACATCGGTTTCGGGCGACATTGTAACAAGGAACAGCGCCGCGTGCGATCTCACAAACTCGGCGAACGCCGGGAGCTTTTCCCGTTTTTCCTCGCCGAAAACGGGATGGTCGCACATGGCATCGACGGCGCGACGGAATGTCGTCGGCGACGCTGGCGGTTCTTCCGGGCAGTCGCAGAATGCAGCAAGAAAAGCTTCGGCGTCCGGGCGGTTCTCGAAGCGCAACTGCTCCGCCATGCGGGTTGACAAAAGAGGCGACGGAGTGAACTCAGCAAGGAGTCGTAGCAGAAGCGCCAGCGTAATTGTCCGCTGCTGCCCATCGATCAGTTCGTATGACGGCCTTCCAGAAGCATTTGTGCGAAGAAAAGCCGTGATGCTTCCGATGTGATAGTGCCTTGACGGATCTCTGTCGAACGCTTCTTGGAGATCGTCAAGCAACTGCCAGATTTCCTCGCGTCCCCATGCGTATTCACGCTGGTAGAGGGGAATGGAGCAGGTGCGGGAGAAAAGCGTACCCGCTGTCAACGTCTCGACTTTTGTGGTGTGCGTGTTGTTCATGGTGACAATCCTTCCAACTACAGGCAGCAAACGCCATTGCTAACGAGATTCCAGCCTTCTTTGAAAAGGTAGCGGGCGTTGGGGTCTGGTCGTGGATCGGTTTTGCATTTTTCATCCAGATTAGCTTGCAACTTGGCAAGTGCCTCTCCGAGTTCCGCGAGCGTCTCGTGTGCCACCATAGCCCGGATTGCGAAGGGGGCGAATTCTGCGCCCGCCGACTGGGGCCACAGCCTTTCGTGACGACTCCGCTCCCAGTAGGCAAAGCGGTAGAGAAGCCGGAAATGCGTCATGAGGCCGTCGCGGCCAAAACGGTCAAACATCAGGAGGCATAAAGACTCAAATACATGGCGGGCATAGCGATCACCCTTGTTCCAAGCGCCGTCGTATTCAAGACAAAACTTCCTATGGAAACTGTGGAAATTGCGAAAATCGTCAAGCGGCGGCGTTTCGACATCGCCGAAGAGAAGTTTGTATGTCGTTGCGCAATGGAGGACATAGAGGAAAAAGTCTTCGCCGTTCACGATGGGCTGCGGAATCGACTGGAACGGATCGAGAAATCGAGGATTGCGCTCACCGTGTCCCAAGCGGGATGGAAGCCCGTCGAGACAGAGGCCAGCACGACCGTAGTTGCGGCGGAAGAACTGGCGCAGAAATGCATCCGCATGGCAAGGCGGCACGTCGCGGTCATCGCCCAGGGTGACACCCTTGAACTCACCAAGATGGCTTTTGTCGAACCACGTGCGGAGCGCGTCGTCACCTCTGCACCAACGGCGAAGCCGGAACAGATGGTCGCCGATGAGGTGCGGAAGCAGGGCTCCGTCCCGCCAAAAGAGGGCCTGCTCACGGCTCCCCTCCACTTCACCGCCCTTGCTGATGTCCTCCCAGGCTCTTTCCAGTTCGTATTGGCGGGTCTTGTCGACGTCAGAACCGGAGCCGTGCGTCATTTCGTGGAAGTGGTAGGCTTTCAGCAGATTGTCTGGGGTCAGTGGCCTACCGCGCCCGTTCTGCGTGTCGAAAAGTTGGAACGCCTCCTCAACATTCTTGACCGTAATGACAACGAATGTGCAATTCGGGAGGAATTTCCGAACGACGTCAAGGTTGATGCCCTTGGCGCGGACAACTTCTCGGTGTTCATCTGCGTCCTTGGCGCTGATTTTCCCAAACGGGGAATACTCCTTGTCACCCGATTCGACTTCAAGCCGACACGCGGCAGAGTCGTCGAGAAGGAGGCAAATCGTCGTCAGACGCTGCTGGCCGTCCACGACATCAAGCCAGTCGCCGTTTTCGTGTAGGATCAAGGTGCCGATGTGGTATTCCCGATGTTTTTCAGCAACTGCAGCGAGGATGTCCTTACATAGTTCGCCAATCTGTTCCGCTGTCCAGGCGTATTCCCGCTGGTAGGCGGGAATGCGAAGTTTCCCAGCATTATCAGAGAAAAGTTCCTCTACGGAGAGCACCTCCGCCGTTGTTGGATTTGTCGAATTGTCCACTATTGTGTTCCTTTCTATCTCGCCGGGCTATGGCAGCCGCCGCGTTCGGGGTTCTTGGTGCAGCGGTTGGTGACGAGGGTGCGGAGGCTTGGGTAGGGTCTCCCGCAGAACTTGCATATGAACGGGCCGTTCGGGTTGCCCTCGAACGGCTCGTGGTTCGGCCCGTTCGGGTTGTGCATGCAGCGGTTGGTCACCAGCGGGCGGAGCGCCGTGTACTTCTCGCCGCAGTGGACGCAGAGGAATGGGCCGTCCTTGTCTCCCTCGAAAAGAACATGCTTTCCTCGCCCGTCAGGGTGAAGGGAGCATGAATTGTTCAGCAGGGTTCTTGCGTCCGAATACTCCCGTCCGCAGTATTTGCAGTATTCGCTCATGGAGCCGTTCCTTTCTTTTGGGCAGTGTTAGAGTAGGTTTTGATACATCGTCGCATCGCGCTCCGAGAAGCAGCAGAAGATCACTTCCAGGTCCGGGCGGACGGAACCGCCCGTGCAATACTCCGCGGACTCCGCGTGAGGTTTTGGCTCTGCGCTCTCTGCGCGAGTTTTCTGCTCTGCGCCCTCCGCGTGCAGGAAGAGCCGCACTTCCCGCACGGCGATCTTCGCCGCGTCTTCGATGGGGTAGCCGTATACGCCGGTTGAGATGCAGGGGAAGGCGATGGAGCGGCAATGGTTCTCGGCGGCGAGGGCGAGGGAGTTGCGGTAGCAGGTGGCGAGGAGCTCGGGCTCGCCGTGGCGGCCGTCGCGGTAGACGGGGCCGACGGTGTGGATGACGAACTTCGCGGGGAGGTCGAAGCCCGGCGTGATGTGCGCCTCGCCGGTCGGGCAGCGGACGCCCGGCCGGACCTCGGGGACCTTGAGGCAGGCTTCGTAGAGCGCGGGGCCGGCGGCACGGTGGATCGCGCCGTCCACCCCGCCGCCGCCGAGCATCCGCTGGTTCGCGGCGTTGACGATGGCGTCGACTTCGAGGGTCGTGATGTCGCCCTGGACGATTCGAATCATGGGTGGGAGTCTCCGAGGGGAAGAGTAGCACGGCGGCGCGTGCCGGCGCAAGGGAAAAGAGCAAAGGGCGTGCCAACGATTGGGGGCGGATGGGACCGCCCCTGCAACACTCGCCGGGGGGCGGGAAGGCGGAACGAGGCGAGTTTTGCACGGGGCCGGCGCCATCCGCCCCGGGGCGCAAGAATTCACCAGTTGCACGGTTTTTGCGCACTTTGCGCTTGCTTTCCAGGGCGGGATGCGGTAGAGTACGCGGCGTTGCGGATACAGGAGGATTCTCCACGTGGGCCGACTGCCAGGATTCGACTACAGGCGACCGTTTTTCTACATGGTCACGCTCAAGAAGCTCCCGGGCATCGGGGAGTTTTCCCGGATTGTCGCCGGGGAGGCGCCCGCAAACGGGCAATATCTGGAGGCGACTACGATTTACACGGCCTTTTCGCGGATCATCCGCGGTTTTGCCGGCCATTGGCGCGGGCTCGCCCCGATCGAGTGCTTCGCGATCATGCCGGACCACATCCATCTGCTCCTGAAGATCGAGGACACCCCGGACCGGTTGGCGCTGGGGAAGTATGTGTACCAGATTGAGAAGGCGCTGGCGAGGGAGTACTGGGGGCGGACGGGATCGCTTGGGCCGGATGGGACCGGCCCTGCAACACTCGCCGGGGCGGCGGAAGCGGGAGAAGCCGAAGGCGGGGAGAGTGTGGCAGGAGCGGCACCATCCGCCCCGAAGCCGCTCCCCATCTTTGAGCGAGAATGGCATGACTGGATCGTAAAGAAGGACGGGCAGCTCGCCGCTTTCACACGCTACATCCGCGAAAACGGGTTGCGGGCGTGGCGGCGGCAACGGAACCGGCGCTATTTCACGACCGTGCGAGACATCGATTTCGCCGGAAGAACCTGGCACGCCTACGGCAACGCCGAGCTGCTGGATTTGCCGGTCCTTGAGCCCTTCCGGTGTTCGCGCTCGTGGGCCGAAGGTGGCCCGGAGTGGAGCAAGGCGCTGGCGCGGGCGGAGCGCACCGGTCCCGGCGGCGCGGGTGTCGGCACCTTCATGAGCGCGTGCGAGAAGGCCTGCGGCAACGCGATCTTCCAGGCGGGCGGCTCGCTGGTGGTGCTCTCGCCGGAAGGCTTCCCTCCCCGGTGGCACCCGCCGCGCAACAAGGAGGCTCTCTGCGCGGAAGGGCGGATGCTCTTCCTCTCGCTCTACGAGCCGCAAGCCGCGCGCCTCGACAACGCTACGTTGTACCGGCGGTGCCACGAAACGGGAAATCTGATCGGGCCGGATGCGACCGGCCGTAACACGCTTGGGCCGGATGGGACCGGCCCTGCAACACTCGCAGGGGCGCCGGAAGCGTGTTTGAAAGAATCGTGAAAGGAGCGGAATCATGAACGCGAATCGAAGAGTTTTGCACGGGGCGGCACCATCCGCCCCGGTGCTGATTGTCTCGGGCCTGGGGGTCCTGGAGGAGTATTTGTTCGCGGCGGCGATCGCGCTGCGGAGGCGACCGGGCGCGGAGATCGCGTTCGCGAGCCGGTCGGCGCTGCCGGGCATATTGGCGGACCGGACGGGACCGGCCCGTGCAAAACTCGGCGAGGCGCTGCTGCTGGGAATGGGCCTCGGG
>JAEEGF012354091.1_pt1 | contig 10682 bp, 11 predicted proteins | sample 9134171 | NCBI WGS metagenome assembly JAEEGF01 (sample SAMN16246542, study PRJNA631951) | gut metagenome | biome: gut microbiome; feature: rumen; material: AP-attached | host: Bos | place: Iran: Karaj | collected 2018-10 | reverse complement strand
GAACTGCAAGGAATATTTCTTCTGTACTGGAGAAATAGAGATAAAGACCCCCACGACTGATTTCACAGGCGTCTACAATATCCTTCATGGTAACATTCTTGAAACCTTTTTCGGAAAAGACTGCTCTGGCCTTTTCAAGAATGTACTTTTTCTTCTGGACTGATTTCTCTCCCATCTCTCCTCCGAAACTTATCACTTTTCATCAAGTCTTAGCAGACCAAAACTTAACAAGTTCATCCATTTTCCTGACCACATTATATAGAACTCCGTTACGGACTCCCTCTGCCCACACGGCGCCCTTGGTCATACCTGTAAGGATGTATTTGGATAAAATCCCTGCAAGATCATCCATATTGGTAATCTGTGCATCCTGAATAAATGCCAATTCATCCTTGGCTGAGTTTAAGCGATTTCTTGAGTATACATAAACATAGTTGCGATCCAGCAGATCAGTATTCTGAGCCGCTTTGACAAAAGACAGCAGGTTTGAATCATAAATCGGGAATGGCATGGACTTAAGATCAGAGTTGCTGTAGCTCTGAGCAACCTCATGACTGGTATTGTCCTTAAGCCAGTTTAAATATGGAACCAACTTATCAAGCTCCGGACGATATCTTAAAACAATGTCTTCTACGCTGTTCTCATTGACACTTCCGTCATTTTCCATAGTCATTGAATGCCGCATCCCTTCTGGCTTTCAGCCATTTCAAAGTTGACTTATCAGAAATCATTATATCAAGTACCACAAAAAAAGTACAGATTATTTTCCCTTAATACTGAACGTAACGGGGTTGCTCATCCGTCATCAAAAACATGAAAAGTGCAGCCAGTCGGCTTACAAAAATACATGTACAAACCTTAAAGGCTGTTCCGAGAGGTTCTCCCCTGTCCAGCTTTTTCCAGGCAACTACAGTCATAGGAATGCACCACAAAAGCGGAACAAGGTAAAACCTCGCTCCCACAAGACATCCAAGGACCATCATGACCTTAACTGCTGTCGCATAGTTTTTGTTCTGAGCTCTGTTCTTCATAGCAAGCTGCTGCCAGTACTCCGGCTGAGGCTGCATCGTCTGCTGAGCCGCAGGCATTTGCAGAGCTGCAGGCATTTGCTGTAACTCATGTACCTGCAGAACCCCCGGGGCAGGCTGTATATCCATAACAGTCTTTGGAGCCTGTATCCTGGGCTTACCCGTTGCAGTTCCGCAATTCGGGCAAAAAGCATCTTCATCAGAAAGCGGTACCCCACATGTATTACAATTAGCCATTACACAAATCCTCCGATCAAAACCAAAAAGATCAATATCTTACGCCCAGGTCATGAAGCTCTTTTACCACCTGGTCATAATCCTTATAGTCTATACCGTGCCATCCAAGCTCTCTTGCGGTCTTGATATTAGCCGGTGTGTCATCAATAAATACAGTCTTCTCAGGTACGAGTTCATATCTCTTTGCAAGAAGATCATATATTGCTCTGTCAGGCTTAACTACGTGATCTCTGTAGCTGAGTATTCCTCCGTCAACTATGTCAAGAAAAGACATAGCCTCTTTGCAGCCCTCAAGAGCCTGCTTGCTGAAATTGGAAAGAACAAGGACCCTGTAGCCTGCTGCCTTTAATGCCCTGATCCAGGGAATAGCTTCATCTCTCTTGGTAACAACATCTGTAAGATCTGCAAATGCGCTCTTAAGCTCATCTCCGATCTCAGGGTCGTTGTCTGCAAATCTCTGAGTGATCTCCTCTGTGGTGAGATTGCCGATATCATACTCCACCCAGTCCTTGCTGTAGACTGATGCACGGCCCATTCTCTGAACCATTTCCTCATCATATCCCTTGTTCTCAAGGAATTTATCCCAGGCGAAATTTGTAAGTACATTGCCGATGTCAAATACAACAGTGTCGATCCCGCTATCAGGCACGACGTTTCCGTATTTGTCGTGCTTCTTGTTGCTGGTCATGGGATCCAGCGAAGCCACTGTGTGTCTCCCTGTGATAGCTCCAATGGCCCAGATAAGAAGCCATAGAAGTATCGGTACCGCGATGGTCGCAGCCACACATCCCAGGAATACGTTGTAGGTATCAGGTGATCCGGTAAGTGCTTCATATAAAAGAAGAAGGTACATGCCAACGAGCAGAACTATTCCGACCCAGGCAAGCACCCTCTTATAAGGTTTCGTTGCTTCTTTATTGTCATTCATATAGTACATTCCCTCGCATAAATATTCGATTCCGTTTAATGCCAGGGAATATAATACACTATAAATTATCCATTGCCAAGGTATTTAAACCCTAGCATTGTTATATCGTCAAACTGCGCTGCATCCCCAACAAATTTGTTGATTTCTTCGGCAACATTTTCACACATTTTCCTGGCGTCAGCATCAGCTTCCAGATTCAGGGCATCCAGAAGTCGCGTTGTCTTAAAGAGCATATCCTCTGAATTGGTAGCTTCGGTAACACCATCAGTATATACGAAAAGACTGTCGCCGGGATTGAGCACAAATTCGTTCTCACGGAACTTAAGTCCCGGAAGCGTGGCAACTGCCGGAGAATGCTTGTACTTGGAAAGCTCAAACTGCCCTCCTGCTCTTCTGATCGCCGGATGCTCATGTCCCGCATTTGCTTCCACAACTCTTCCTGTTGATATTTCCAGTATGCCCAGCCATACAGTCACAAACAGTTCGGCATCATTGCCCTCACACAGCTGATTGTTTACATCATAGAGCACCTGTGAAGGAGATATCTTGCCGCCGTTAAGAGTTCTGTTCTTAATGCTGGTCTTGGCATTTACCATGAAAAGAGATGCCGGTATGCCCTTACCGGAAACATCTGCCATGACGATCGCCAGATGATCATCATCCAGTAAAAAGAAATCGTAGAAATCTCCGCCGACCACCTTGGCAGGGGCCATGGTGGCATAGATATCAAACTCTTTTCTGTCCGGGAACGGAGGAAAGTCACTGGGAAGCATATCCGACTGGATCTTGGCAGCAACATCAAGCTCTGCGCCGATTCGCTCTTTTTCCGCCGTAATGGTCCTGATATCGTCGATATAATTCACAATATCATTTTCCATGCTCTCGATCTCTTCCGCCAGATCCTGCATCTCATCCGCCGTCTTAATTCCTGCCAGAGTACCGTCAGGACAGGCGTTGTTCTTTGCAAAATTGCTGACGTTGTTCTTGATAGTCAAAAGAGGACCTATAAGGCTCTTTTTCAGCGCTATATAGCTGAATATGCTGTACAGGATCAGTAAGACCAGAGAAACCAGCACCATGTTTGTGATATAGCGGTAGAGCGTTGAAAGTATGACTTCCATGTTGGTATCAACAAATAAAAGAGCAACCACTCTCTTTTCGCTGTCCTTGACAGGGAGGCAGCTCGAGGTCAGATATCCATACTTTTTCGACTTTCTTATAAGATAGCTTTTGGGTCTTAAACCTTCTGTATAAGCTGTCCATATCTCATCAAAGGAAGCAGCTATCGGATCCGAGTCACCGATGAAGGTTTCTGAATCATAGATGTAGCGCATGGTCCCATCTTCATAGGGCACTACTATATAGATATATGCTGCACCTGTGTGTTCCTGGATACTGCGAAGGTACGATGACATCTCCTTATAATAATCATCGCTTTTCCAGGTAACAGCATATTCGGCGATCTTGTCGTGGTCAATCTCATCAAGGATGATATTCCCCACAATATAACCCTTTTCATTATATTGTTTTTCTATAGTACGATTAAAAATAAAAGAACCGCTGACGCACATAAGCGCACTTAGGATCAATGCAAAGAGGCTTATGCTGAGCATGCACTTTTTAGTTACTGTCCACCTCGTCCTCATCTGTTTTCCCTTCCCGGAGTTCTTTTCTGTGTCGTACTTCTCCGGCGAATTTTATTATCTTTTCTTTCCACTCATCATCAGGCCCATCCAGCTGATATGCTTCATAGCCAAAGGTCCTGCCCTGAGTGCAGATGATGGACTCATCGTCAACGTGAAGAGATATCCTGTATCTGCTCGGCACCTTCTGGGGAAGAAGCTGGGAGCTGTTCTTCTGAACCTCCCTGAGATGTCTGTTACCGTTAATTATACCATCAAACTTAATCCCGTAGTGGCGAAACAGGCCTTTAATATATCTCTCGCTTCTAAAAGACGATGTATAAACCCAGACCTCATACCCGAGTTTTTGCAGGGTATTGATAAGCTCAGGTGTTCCAAGCCTCAGCCTCTCCTTGTAGTACCTGTTCAGCGGGAATCTCAGCTCCGGTTCGGTTTTATGCGTCTTTGGGTACACGAAAAGAACCTCATCCAGATCAAAGGATACCCTCATCTTTTCTTCTTTACTGTTCTTCTTCCTCATTGAATCCCCCAATAATTGTCATTACCTGATCTGCCCAATTCCCTTTCTTTTTATCGATGGCAAAATCCTCAAACTCTTTTGTCCTGGTATTTATCCTGACAACAGAATCATTATCTATGCTCAGTGTGTATTTGTACGTATCAGCTATCAGACTGTCAAAATCGCTCCTGCTCATTGAGCTGAGTGATTTCTGCCTCTCGGCACCTGTTATTATTCCGTTGATCTTCACATGATAGTGTTTGAAGTAATTAAGAACATAGTCCATGGAATAGTACCTGGATGTATATACCCAGATATCATAACCGTACTTGGCCAGATAATGGAAAAGAGCCGGTACACCAAGTCTTATATCCTCTTTATACATACGTCCGAAGGGGAACATTAGCTTTTTCTCAAGCTTACCCTCATCTCCGCTATTAAAGACAACCTCATCAAGGTCAAGGGAAACCCTCTTATCATGGACCGCACTTGCGATCATTTTCTTGATATCAGCATCATGGGTGAGGTTTACAAGATTTACAGGAACCCTTTTTCTGCCCGTATTATAATAAGCCGCCCATCTGTGATGCCCGTTGATGAGCATATAGCCATCCGGATGCATTTTTTCAATAATAAGCGGCTCTTCAGCATACAAGTTTACATTATTTCTGAAAAACTGCTCATACTCTGAAATGATGCGATAGCTGGGGCCAACCTCAGGCTTTGTAAACTCATCATCCGGATTGGGATGCAGCTTCATCACGTCAACTTTGGTTGTCAAAAACCTCTTAAGCGGACCTGATTTTACAGGAAAAGCAATTCCCTTATAGGCTTCAATCTGTTTTTTTAGATAGTCAGGAAAGCGTTCTCTCATCCAGAATAAACTCCATTACTCTCTCTTTTGTGGTCATTCCCATTCTTTCGTAGAACCGCTCCGCAGAGTCATTACCGTTCCATACGCACAACGTAACTTCATAGCAGCCGAGCTCTTTAGCTTCCTTCTTAACATGTTCAAAGAGTGCCTCTCCGATATGCTGTCCGCGGTATTTCTCATCCACACACAGATCATCTATATAAAGAGATTTTCGAGGCACCATTGTGCTGGTAAATGCCGGGCTCTTCAGCTGGCAGAAGGCATACCCCATTACTGTATCATCCTCATCTGCAGCCACGAAGATCGGTCTCTCATCATCAAGGATCATCGCATCAAGATCATCCTCGCTGTACTTGGTCGTCCCTGATACAAAGATATCGGGACGGATCTTTGCATGGATCTCAAGTACCTGTGTAAGCAGTTCAATAATTCTTTTAATATCCTCTTTTTTCGCGCGTCTTATTTTCATAGTGTTTTATCCTCCAGGAATAATTATACACTTGTAAGACGCGCGATGATAAGACAAAAACCCCTCGCGCAGGATCAAGCCATACGCAAAGGGCTTTTAGCGTATTATGGTGGCTGAAAAGATCAGCCGCTTATTGTGAACTGTCCGATCAGATTGTTAAGTGATTCGGACTGCTCAGAAAGCTCTAAGGATACCGCACTTGATTCCTGTGCTGTAGCAGAATTGTTCTGTACTACGTTGGATATCATCTCGATGCCCTTATCTATCTCATCCATGCTCTGTGCCTGCTGCTCTGCAAGTTCTCCGGTCTGGATGATCATATCCGTGATTTCCTCAACACTGTGCTGCATAGCATCAAGAGCCTCTGTGGTTTCTGCAACTACAGAGTTTCCGTTGTTGATCTCATCCATGGTATCAGCAATGAGCTGATGTGTATTCTTGGCAGCTTCGCTACTCTGGTCAGCCAGTTTTCCGATCTGGTCGGCAACAACCGCAAAGCCTTTTCCTGTCTCACCTGCTCTTGCAGCCTCAATGGAAGCATTGAGAGCAAGAAGTGATGTCTGCTTGGCAATAGCCTCGATAGAATTGGTTACCTGCTCGATCTCCGCAGATGCCTCTGTGATCCTTGTCATGGCATCGGTTACAAGGTGCATCTTGCGTGCACTTGTCTCAGCATTATCTCTTACAGATGTAGCCATGGACTTACTTCTCTCCGCAACATCAGCAAGCTGTTTGGTCTGCTCGGTAATGGAATTTACGGATGCTGTAAGCTCTTCTACCGCAGCTGCCTGATCCGTTGCACCCTCTGCCAGGTCCGAAGCACCCTGAGACATATTTGTTGCTCCCTGGGATACCTGACTTGAGGAATTCTTTACTTCAAGCAGTGTACTTGAGAGGTTCTCCGAAATATCCGAAAGGGCATTTCTGATTGCCTCGTAATCTCCGATATAAAGATCTTCATTCTGTGAACCCGAAGAGAAATCTCCGCCGGACATTCTCTTTAAGGTATCATCAATATCTTTTACAATACTCTCTATAACAGTAGTGGATTCCTGAAGGTCTTTTGCCAGCTTACCAAGTTCATCCTCGGAATCTGTCTCGATATTGACTTCCAGCTTACCCTTTGCCATATCATCAGCAGCGGAAGAAATGGCGCCGATAGGTCCTAAGATACTTTTCGTAAGAGCTCCTCTTGCATTCCTTGAATAGAGCAGTGCATAGATAACTACTGCCAGAGATACTATGGTCATAATTATAACCATTATGATTGAAGTAATATACGCCTTCTTGGCCTGTGCTTTGGCTGACAGTCCGATCTCTTTAAAATCCTTGACAACAACCTTTATGGCTTCATTCACGGTGCCTACATAGTATGCATATATATCCTCCTGGGGAGCTCCCGAATTCATAAGCTCCTTCAAGGTTTCATCTGCATTATCTATATCCTTGATATGCGCATATGCGTTGGAGAGATCTCCTTTATATACCTTGCTCAGGGTATCAAGCCCTTCATTCATCTCATCGATCTTTTCCTGGGCACCGTCGAGCTGTTCCTGCCTGTCACTTGCTTCAACAGCATTCATTGCCCATAGATAATACTTGGCCAGCGCCTGTATTGTGATCCTGATCTCACCCTGCTGGGAATTCTGCTCATAGTAAATATTATAGATATTTCCAATGTTCATAAGTGAAACAAGATCTATGACCACAATAACTACAAAGATAGCGATCAGATTATTTCTGAAATTGCTGAACACCTTTTTAAACTTATCGGCAACAGAGAGTTTTTTAAAACTGCTGCCACCAAACTCCACTGACTTTGCACCGGTCTTAGCCATAACATCCTCCTACGATATTTAGAGAAAGAAATTGTTAACAATCTGTACCTTATATTTTAATCGATATTACGTTATTAATGTCTTAATATTGTATAAATATTTATAAAAATTAGAAAAAACGCAAACATTTATGTCAGCTTTACAACTTTCATTTTACTTCTTTGCGCTAATACGATATATTTATATGTGGTTTTGAAACAAAGTAATTTTATAAGTAATGAGGAGGCTTTCTATTATGGTAAAAGCTGTTGTAGGTGCCAACTGGGGAGATGAGGGAAAAGGCAAGATCACAGATACCCTCGCCGACAAGGCCGACGTAGTAATACGTTTTCAGGGTGGTGCCAATGCCGGACACACAATCGTAAACGACTATGGCAAGTTCGCACTTCATACAATGCCATCAGGCGTTTTCCACCAGCACATAATGAATATCATTGGTAACGGTGTTGCTTTTGATATCACAAAGTTTATGAATGAGCTGAATGAGATCACATCCAAGGGCGTTCCGATGCCACAGATCATGATCTCTGACAGAGTACAGGTCATGATGCCCTATCATGTACTTTTCGATACACTTGAAGAGGCAAGACTTGCAGGAAAGAGCTTCGGTTCAACCAAGTCAGGTATCGCTCCTTTCTACTCTGATAAATTCGCCAAGATCGGCTGGCAGATAAATGAATTCTTCCAGGATGATGACGTGATCAAAGAGAAGATTGCAAGGATCGCAGAGATCAAGGATGTTCTGCTTGTAAATCTCTACCACTCAGATCCCATCGATCAGGAAGCTCTTTTCAAGCAGATAGTTGAATGGAGAGAGCAGGTAAAAGAGTATGTTGGAAATGTATCTCTTTATCTTGATCAGGCGATCAAGGAAGGCAAGACAATCCTCCTTGAAGGCCAGCTTGGTACAATGAAGGATCCCGATCACGGAATCTATCCTATGGTTACAAGTTCTTCACCTCTCGCAGCATACGGTGCGATCGGTGCAGGAATTCCACCCTATGAGATCAAGCAGATCGTCACAGTATCCAAGGCATACTCATCAGCTGTAGGTGCAGGTGCATTCGTATCAGAGCTCTTTGGTGATGAAGCAGAGGAACTCAGACGCCGCGGCGGAGATGGCGGTGAGTACGGTGCAACAACAGGACGTCCCAGAAGAGTTGGCTGGTATGACTGCGTAGCAAGTAAGTACGGCTGCAGACTTCAGGGCACAACAGATGTTGCCTTCACTGTACTTGATGTTCTGGGATACCTCGATGAGATCCCTGTATGCGTTGGCTATGACATCGACGGAGAAGTTACAACAGAATTCCCTGTAACACATCTTCTAGACAAGGCTAAGCCTGTATTTAAGACTCTTCCCGGATGGAAATGCGATATCAGAGGAATCAAGAACTACGAAGATCTCCCTGAGAACTGCAGAAACTACATCGAGTTCATCGAGGAGCAGATCGGCTATCCTATCACAATGGTCAGCAACGGTCCTGCAAGAACAGATATCATTTACAGAGAAAGCAAACTTTCAAAATAAAAACATAAGCAAAAAGGGAAGGTACCTTTTACAGGTCCTTCCCATTTTTTATCAGTCAGTATTCAGTTGTTAAGTCAGGTTTTATACAGCTCTAACCTTTACGTAAGCAACTGCTTTTTTCTCTTCTACCGGTACAGTCTTGCGAACCAGTGTCGCACTGTGAACAGCGTATTCAGATGACTCTTCTTCATCCACCATACTTCCGCCAAGCAGGTCTAGCGCCTTGAACTTGCCGTATGAAAGGTTCTGCTCCTTTGCCTTGATTGCGTCTGCCATGATAGCGATGCTACTCTGGCTAACTTTGTGTCTACTCTTTGCGGAACGTCTCATATTCAATTCCTCCATCTCATAAGAAATATGATTTTAAATGAAATGAGTGGTGAAATAAAAGGCCCCTCAACCCTTACACTTTCACAATAAAATTTCATTTAATGGGATAATTATATCTCAGTACCCCTTCAAAAGATAGAGAATTGAGCATACTTTTTCGCGTTAAACCATTAAAAGTTTATAAAGTACTTTATAGATTTTTTATTATTTCTGAACCTTGATCCTGTCGTCACCGGCCAGATACCGCAGCAGCGCTGCTCTTGCGTGCTCTTTGTCACTTGCTTCCACGGTGACTGTGAATCTGTAGGTATGTTTATGAAGGCCGTCGGCCTGTCTCTTCTGCTCCGCCTCAGCCAGTGATCTGTCCTTGGTATCCTCACTGGTCATCTCCATGACATCTTCTATGGCGAACTTCCTGAATTCATCCTTGTGAAGCTCATCATCAGCAAGATATTTATCAATGAGATACAGCGTATTTCCAAGGTTTAGATAGTCTCCGTGAAGGAAAGACTCCATATCCAGGACATCTTCATTATTGCCACTCTCTTCATCCTTCCAGTGGAGCTCTTTTTCCATAAACTCCTCTGTATTGGAGGCAATTTTATGCTGCCACTCCAGGATATACCACTTCCAGATCTGGAGCCTTTTTCTGTTTACGTCCTGATCCGATAACTCAGACATCTTCTGGCAGGCGTGCCTTGTTCCTCTTGCCACAAGCTCAGCGGTGGTATCTGAGACAACATATCTCCTGCTGGCAGTAACAACTTTTTTATGTGTATTTTCAGTTGTCAGTTCAAGCTCGTCACCGGATACCCTGCGCAGGAAGAGTGTGTAGTCCCCATGGCGCGCAATGACCACAGGTCTCTCAAGGAGAACAGAATCCTTGAACTCCTCAAAAGACTTAAGCACATCTTCATTTTGAACAAAACGAAACAACTTACTCATCTATTCCTCCAGCCTTGTGGTCATCACTGCCCCAAAAGCTCAAGTTTTTTAAATTCCTCTATTCTGCAGGGTCTGCCATAATAGTAACCCATAAGGTCAGATACCGGATACTGCCTTGCTATCGCATCTGTCTGCTGATCCTCTATGCCACTAAAGCACGTTCTGATACCCAGTCTGTGGGTAAAAGAGGTTATGGCTTCGATCATATATTTTACAGTCAGGTTATCTGCCACAACACCTGTAAGAGACGGTGCCAGATTAACTATATCCACCGGCAGGTGTCTTACCATGTCCATCGCAGCAAAGGATGAGCAGTCTACACCTATCTTGATACCGCAGGATTTTATGAACTCTATCTGA
>JAEEGF011892551.1_pt1 | contig 10682 bp, 15 predicted proteins | sample 9134171 | NCBI WGS metagenome assembly JAEEGF01 (sample SAMN16246542, study PRJNA631951) | gut metagenome | biome: gut microbiome; feature: rumen; material: AP-attached | host: Bos | place: Iran: Karaj | collected 2018-10 | reverse complement strand
GTCGAAGAAACGGGCTTCCTGGAAGTTGCTCACGCCGATGGCACGCACCTTGCCGTTTTTGTAGGCTTTCTCCATCGCCCGCCACGAGCCGAACACGTCGCCGTAGGCCTGGTGGATGAGCAGCAGGTCGATGTAGTCGGTTTGCAGCTTGCGGAGGCTCTCGTCGATGCTCTTGGCGGCTTTCTCTTCGCCGGCGTTGCTGATCCACACCTTGGTGACGAGGAAGAGGTCTTCGCGTTTCAGTCCGCTTTTGCGCCAGGCGTTGCCCACGCCTTCTTCGTTGAAGTAGGCCTGTGCCGTGTCGATGAGGCGGTAGCCGACGCTCAGCGCGTCGCTGACGCAGCGTTCACATTCTTGAGGGCTGACGAGAAACACCCCGTAGCCGAGGAGCGGCATTTCCACTCCGTTTGACAGTTTGATGTATTCCATAGTTTTGCGTTTTAGACAATATTGATGCAAAGCAACGAAAAAACCGCAATTTATCCTACAATGTCATGTTTGCGCTGATGGCACCGACGATTTCGTGTGCTTTGTATGGCGCTTCGATGAAAGCGGCCTCTTCGTCGCTGAGGGTGAGGTCAACGGCCTTCACTGCGTCGTCGAAGTGCTTGGCATTGGTGGCGCCGACGATAGGAGCCGTTACGCCACGCTTGAACTGCCAGGCCAAAGCGACCTGCGACATCGACACGCCTAATTGCTCTGCTAATTCAGCCACGCGGTCGATGATTTCCAAGTCGTTCTCTTTCGCGTGGTCGTACTTGCTGCGGATGGTCTTGTCGGTATCGCTACGCTTGGTGCCGCTTTCCCAGCCACGGTGCGACAGGTGACCGCCAGCCAATGGCGAATAGGGGATGCGCGACACGCCGTATTGCTCCGCGATGGGTATCAACTCGCGCTCGTCTTCACGATAGATCAGGTTGTAATGGTTTTGGAGAGTCGAGAAGAGCGTCAAGCCGTTCCTTTCTGCGCATATCTGCATGTTATGGAACTGGTAGCCGTACATGGCTGAGGCTCCAATGGCTCTTACCTTGCCCGACTTTACCAATGCGTCGAGCGCTTCCATGGTCTCTTCAATGGGCGTCGAATAATCGAAACGGTGGATTTGGTAAAGGTCGAGGTAGTCGGTTTGGAGACGTCGTAAAGTTCCGTCAATCTCGCGCATGATGGCCTCACGCGAAAGGAAGCCTTCGTTGAAATAGACTTTTGAAGCTAAAACCACATCCTCGCGTTTTACCCCAAGTTGTTTGATGGCCGACCCAAGATACTCTTCACTTGTGCCGTGTGAATAGCAGTTGGCAGTGTCGAAAAAGTTGACGCCTAAGTCAAGGGCGTGTTTTACCATTTGTCTGGTCTCATCCTCGCCAAGCGTCCAAAGATGGAAGTCCTCCGTTGGCTTCCCGTATGACATGCAGCCTACGCAGATGCGCGATACCTGGATGTCTGTCTTTCCTAAATTTGTGTATTTCATTATTATGTTTTTTTTCTTTGGTTAGTACCCGATTTCCTTCAGCCACTTGTCGATTTGGCCTTGTTTCTTGTCCATGCCTTGGCCGCCCATCTCCTTGGTGACGACGCAGATGCCGTCGCGGTGGTCGCTCTTGGGCGTTGCCTTGAAGATGTCTTTCAGCGTGGACGACGGACCGCTGTAGGCCGTGCAGAACGGGATGACGGTCTTGCCTTCGAAGTTGTAGTTTTCGAGGAAGGTATAGACCGGCATCGGGGCGGTGTACCACCACACGGGGACGCAAACGAACACCACTTCATATTGGTCGAAGTTGTTCACCGAGCCTTTGATGGCGGGACGGTCGCCGCGTTCCTTTTCGGTCTTGGCCTCTTCGGTGCACGGGTCGTAGTCGGTGGGGTAGGCCGCTTCGCGTTCGATGACGAAGAGGTCGGCATGGGTTTGTTGGGCGATGTATTTTGCCGCCGCCTCGGTGTTGCCGCTCCAGCTGAAGTAGGCCACGAGGGTTTTCTTGTTGTTCAGGCTGTTCATGTTTTCTCCTTTCTTTTGTGCGCAGGCCGAAGTGCCGAAGAGGCTCACCATGGCCAATGCTGCGATGATTGACAGTTTTTTCATTTTTGATGAGATTTTGATTACGCTGCAAAAATACGTCAAATCCCCGAAGCCCGTGTTTCACGGATTTCGGGGAAATTTTCACTTTTTACGGATGGAATGGCACACGGTCCTTCCGTCTTCAGGATCCCTGCTGAAGCCGTGTCACTTTGAAATCAGCGATAGCAGCCTTTCCTCGAAAATCCTGCGCTCCACGATGCGATAATGCGGGTGATAGGCCTCGTTGTAGCGGCGACTGTGATGCACGGCTTGGCTGTTTCGGGCGGCTTCGTTCAGCAGGGATGATGACTTTTTCTCTGAAAAAATAGCCATTTTGGGGGATTGTGTAAATGGCAAAAGAAGCGGATTTTTGCAAAATATTTTAGATTTATGACTAAATTGATAGCCTTTATCCTATTGTGTGTCAGTGTTTCATCACTAAAAGCACAACTTTTCAATGGCACCATGACTTTTGGGGACTATACCCGAGAAAATGTCACCGTTCAATTACAACCAACATTGCAACCTGACAACTACACTTTGACGCTTTTTGGTGTCAAGTTCGCCCGAATGATGCCCGTCAACCTTGATGTGGAATTAGCCCCTATCGTCATAAAAGACAATCAATTGGAAGGGGACAGCATCGTGCCCATCAGCAAAGCCAAAAGATATGAGAAGCGCCTCGTACGGCATTTGAAAGGTAGCCAATGGGGGGATACGCTTTCATTCACATGCCAAATGGGCGGCAAGAAACTAACCTACAACGGAACCGCAAAAAGATGAAAAGACACCTATTATTGCTTATCCTGGCCTTAACGGCATTCTTCTCGTCGCAGCAATGCCATGCCCAAGAAGGTCGGCGCTTCGATGGCGGCATGATGGTTCACACAGGTTATCTCCATGGCAACATCAAGGCTTTGGATTATGATGCCAAAGGCTTCACTTTCGGCCTTGGCGGGGTGCTCCGCTTCCACTTTGGTAAACACTTCCGCATTGGGGGCGAGGGATATGACTCAACGATGCAACAGATGGGCAACGGCAGTTATATCCGCACCAGTTGGGGTGGGCTAATCGCGGATGCCTACTGGCGTTTTGGCCGCTGGCAGCCCTACGTCGGCTTCACGGTTGGCGGAGGCAAAACATCAACATTGCTAATGTTTGATGGCTCTGCCGACGACTGGATGCCCGAACCTCATACCGTGCTCCACAACGAAAGCTTTTTCTTCGTCAATCCCAACATCGGCGTGGAGTTTGCACTGACCAAAGCCATTCATCTCACCCTCAAAGCAGACAGGATAGTTCCCCTTTCTCCTACCGAGATGCCCACTGGAATAAGGTTTTATTTAGGCGTTCTTTTTGGGCATTGACCCAATCCCACCTTGCTTTTGAACCGCTTCCGTATTCTGCAAAAAAATCCGCAACCCAAGCCTGTGCTTGGATTGCGGAATGCTCTGTTGTTGTGGCTCATCATTTCAACTTCCCATACCAATCGTCATCCACAGGCTCAAGCCACTCGTTGCTGTTGCCAGGTTGGACATTGGCGTGGTAAGTGAGGTGCTGCATCCACGAGTCGGCGGCGGCGCCGTGCCAGTGCTTCACGCCTTCGGGGACGGCGATAACCACGCCCGGCTTCAGCTCGACAGCTTCCTTGCCCCATTCTTGGTACCAACCGCGACCGCTCACGCAGATGAGCATCTGCACCGCGCCATGGTGGATGTGCCAGTTGTTGCGGCATCCTGGCTCAAAACTGACGTTGCAGAGGCCGCTCGCAGGGTCGAGGATGGCAAGATGGCTGTTGCCGATGAAATATTGGGCGAAGGCCGTATTAGGTTCGCCAAGAGGCCAAACCGAGGTCGAATAAGGCTTGTCCTGACCGTCGACCACCGTGGCGATGGCGGCTTCCGTGCGCGAGGCTTCCGACTGCAATCCATTGGCTTTCAAGGCTTCGACGATGTCGTGAAGTTGGGCTTCGGTCAAACCCATGTTCAAGGCGCCGCGCACATGGGCGATGAGTTGCGGCATCACGTTCTCGAGGCCGCTGAGGGCACTCACGGTGATGAGTTCGCGGTCGGCAAAAGTGAGGTTGTCGCGGGCGAAGATGTCGCCGAAGAGGTGGGCCTTCAGGTAATAGTCCTCGGCGGGACAGAAGGCATAGTTGAAAGGCTGGCCGCTGAGTTTGGTCTGCACCTCGGTGCCTTGTTTCAGGGCATCGTAATTGGAGGGCAGGGGAGAGGCATCTGTGCCTTCTTCAATGGATTGACCATTGGCCTTGCGTTGGTCGATCACTTTTTGCAAAGTGCCAAGAGCGTTGAGCGAGCGCGGGAACCCCGTGTAGGCATAAAGTTGCGAAAGGGCTTCCTTGGTCTGGCTGACGGTGAGTCCGGCATCCATGCCCTCGTTGATGGCTTTGGCCAAGGCGGTATAGTCGGCTTTGGCCTCGTTGCATGCTATTGCGGCCATGGAAGCGGCTTGTTCCTTGTTGAATGTCAGCGTATTCATGTCTTTGTCCTGTTTCGTTTCGGCCCAAATTCAAATATCATTCTCAATTACTTTAATAACCGTCGCCGGCACACCGCCCACCAAAGTGTTATCAGGCACTTCTTTGTTGACCACGGCGCCTGCCGCCACCACCACATTGTTGCCGATGTGCACAGGCTTGGCCAAGGCGTGATATTCCCTGCGCCCCTTGGGCGATAGGGGATGTCCGACAGTGGTAATCAGCGTGTTCGGTCCAATCATCACGTGGTTACCGATATAAACCTCACGGATGTCGAGGATGGTGAGGTTGTGGTTGCCTGTGAAGTCATCGCCGATGAAGATGTTCTTGCCGCGGTCGCAGTTGAAGGTCTTGGCGATCCACACACGCTCGCCCACCGCACCCAGCATCTCATAAAACACATCAAAATCAATGCAAAGAAAATGTTCATGTAGCAATTGAGGAGATGGTTTCTCAGATAGGGATGCCGTTGATTATTATAATTTGGGCATTATATATTACAAGAAAGATCAGCTTAAAGAAGCATTGGAATATTTTGAAAAAGTATTGCAAATACGCGCAGAAAAACTAAAGGAAAATCAGCAAGCTATTCAAGAGGTACAAGTTCAGTTGTTTTGGCTATTGATGCCAAACGGATGAGCGAGGACGGCAACAAGTTTTTCCTCAGCAGGAATGGTGTTTGGCTTAGCGAGTTTGTGGAGGCCAAATATATTATAGGTATAGTGGAGTAGTGCCGACGCGCTTATGCCTTCAAGCATCCAATAGGCACCACGAGAACGCCGTCATCCCTTTGGTAAGGGAAATCTCCTACACCGGTCAGCACCATCATAAACGATGGGGATTTCATTCGCGTGGTGTCTATGTCTGCTGACAAATCTGCGAGCGAATTCGCCCCTTCTTCAATCAAGTCATCGCCACCAAGCTTGATTTCAATAAGCCCATAGGAACCGTTTCTGAGGTGAATGACGGCATCGCACTCTAAACCGTTCTTATCGCGATAATGATACACCTGGCCATCTAAAGCATCGGCATATACTCTCAGGTCGCGGATAGCCATCGTCTCAAACATCAGCCCCATGGTCTTCAAGTCGTTCAAGAGGTCGTTAGGGCTTGCTCCCAATGCGGATGTGGCAATGCTGGGGTCTATGAAATAGTGGTTGTCGCTGGTGCGGATGGCCGTCTTGCTTCTGAGGTTGGGATTCCAGGCAGGCATATCCTCAATCACAAAGATTTTCTTCAATGCCTTGATGTAATCGTAAACCGTATTGTCCGACAAGCTGCTTGCTTCGTTGGCTTTCATGTCGGCCAGTATGGTGCCGATGGTGGCCATGGTGCCTTGGTGCCGTGCATAGGAGCGCATGAGCAACCTGACCCTTTGCGGGTCGCGCTGCACATCGTCGACGCGCGATATGTCGCTGTCGCACACCACATCATAGTAATCGTAGGCTTGGCCTATGGCATCAGTCTCTTCCAGGTCCAATGCGCCTGGCCATCCTCCTCGGCATATCAAAAACGCCAAACGGTTGATATCAATTGGGCTGTTGCCGACAACAGGTTCCCATTTGCCGTTAAACAAATCCGACAAACTGACGGCACCAGTTGATTCCCCGGATTCATAGAGCGACATCGTACGCATCTTCAGTTTGGCGAAACGCCCTGCGCCGGAATGAAATATCTCTTCGGCTTTGGGCGGCACTGTGCTCCCAGTGAGTATGAAATGCCCGTATCCTTTACGGTGATCCACTTCAAACCTTACGCTATCCCACAACGAAGGCGCAATCTGCCACTCATCGATAAGCCGAGGTGTATCGCCCGTGAGGAGTTGCTTGACATTGATTTTGGCAGCTTGGATATTCTGTGCCTTGCGCATAGGGTCAGCCATATACAAGACGCTTGCGGCCTTTTGTTCAGCTGTAGTCGTCTTCCCGCACCATTTGGGGCCTTCTATTAAAACAGCTCCTTTTCTCCTTAATCTGGCCGCCAACATCTGGTCTGCAATTCGCGGTTTGTAAGTGTCCATAATAGTCGTTTTTGAAATACGCCGCAAAAATACTATATATTAGTCAATTAGACAAGTTTTTCTTTCTCTATTTGGGAACTTGGCAGATTTTCATTTGGGAACTTGGCGTGATTTTGTTTGGGAACTTGGCGTGATTTTGTTTGGGAACTTGCAACAGGATAAAGATGCTGTTGGCATTTACAAAGCATCTTCACGGCAGCTGTCGTGGAGATAGGCAAAAAGCCGGATGACGGTGACTTTTTCATCGCACGCTCGGCCAGTCGCATGGCGAGGATCGCGATGGGTATGGTCAATGCCATGACGACAATCAGCAAGGGGAGGTTGTCGATGACGGGCCATGCCCTTGAAGTCTCAATGCGCAAAAACAAACCCAAAATAGCATCTCACACCCTTAGGCATTTCGATGTTTGAAACAGGGATAAGTCTGTCAACCTTCAAAGTCAGGTGGACGGCTTCCTTTCAAAATCGCCGACCCGCTCAGCCCCATCCATTTGGCTTCCCATGGGGTCATGAACATGCCGTTGGTAGTGTCAATGAGTTCGACCTCTTCATAGCCCATGCCTTTCAGTTTCTTGACAAAAGCCTGCATGTCGCCATATTTGAATCGAGAGAAAATGTCATGAATGGCGAAGGTGCCGCCCAAAGTCCCAAGAATCATGCCTTTAGGCATCCACTTTTTGTAATTGGGTTTCATTTTCTTTACTGCTGTTTTCATAGGTTTCTATTCGAGGACTATAAAGTAAGATTTGTGAAGGAATAGTTCTGGAATAGGTATTGGAAAACATAAGAGTCTTTGCCTATTCTTTGATGATGATATCCTCACGAATATGTGTCAGAATGTTGTTGCATTCCTGCTGGTCATCGTAGAAGAAGAGCCAAAGGGTCCGGTTGGTGTGGTCGGCAGCGGTGATGTAGCCTGAGTGTCCATGCATTTTGGCATTGGTCATCATGCTATCGGCTTCTTCTATCGATTTCTGGTATGTGTCGGCGTCAACAATGTTTTCGATGCTGTCGCGTTGGATGAAGTAACTCTCTATGATGGTTTTGGTTATAGCTTCAGCTACCGTTTTAACATAGTCGTCGTAGCTTACTTTTTCGCCTTCATACTGGATGGGTCCGTCACCCACGACGATGGCAGCGGCGGGCATAAGCGAGTCGGAGCTCCCGAAGTTGTTCAGAATACTACGGAGTTGCATGGCTACGTTTTCTGAGAACAAGCGGATGTGCTCTTCGGTGATTTGGTCGCGTGTGGTCAAACTGTCCAAGCCTAGTGCGGTGAGAAAATCAGTTTCGATGCCCACTCCAACGGAGACTACCTTATCCGACTCTGGGCAAGCCGAGAAATCGATGGCTTGTTCGCAAGAGTCGTTCTCGACAACCAGTCCGAAGTCTTGGCGGAGCAGCTGCCATTCCTCGTCATCGTTGGCCTGGAGCATGACAGCATCGATTTTCTTCCCTTGCAGGTTGAAGTCGCCGAGATAGGCAACGGTGAGGTCGTCGTTGTCGGCATATTTGCAGTAAAGCTCAAGCGCTGCATTGTTGCACTTGCCCCCTTCCTTGTTAGGGTCTTTGCCCTTGCCACAGCTTGCCAAAGCTCCAGCCATGACGATGAAGGCCAGAAATTTGCTTAAGGTTCTCATGGTGTTGTTTTTTTGTTGTCTCATTAGGTGTTGGCTTACTTATTGATGACCTCACTGGCAGCGATCAACACTTCATTGGCCGAGCACCCTTTGTTGCAAAGGAAGTGGAAGGTTTGTCCTTCTACGCTCACTTCTTCTGCCACTGGCAGCATGTTGTCAGGTTGCTCTTCACGGGTTAGCCCGTAGGTGACTATACCGATGATGAGCAAGGCTGCCGCAGCGTAAGGAATCCAACGGTGGCGATGTCTTGTGTTGAGGTTGATGATGGGATTGTCGGATGCCTCGGTATGATGTCGGGCAATTTCAGCCATCCGGAGAATGGTTGCCTCGTCAGGGATGGTCGAATCAGCCTTTTCTTGCCACGCGCACTTGCGTTGGTCCCAAATTGACTGGAAATCCAGGTGCATTTTGTCGTTTTTCATATCGATATTGTGGTTATTTACTTTTGCTGGTTTTGTAGTTTTCTTCTTCATACATTTTTTTGAGCCTCCGTTTGGTGCGTGCGATACGCATGGCCACAGCGCCCACCGTGCTTTCTGTCATGTCGGCGATTTCTTTGTAGGAGAATCCGTCCAAATGCGCTCGAATCATCATGCACTCCTTATGAGGTAAGTCTTCGATGAGTTGGTTCAGTTGTTGAAGGTTTTCATTTTCTATGTCGTCGTCATCTGAGAGGTCCTTGTCTATGTCTTCTATAGGCTCACTTGTCAGGCTTCTGAGTTGTTTGCGCTTAAGCATCAGCATGGCATTGGTGGCCACCCTATACACCCAAGTGCGTTCCGAACTTCTTCCCTCAAATTGGCCAAAGTCGCGCCAAAGTACATAAATCACCTCTTGCATGCAATCCTCTGTATTCCATGCTTTTCCAAGGTTAAATTCGGAACAGATATGCCAAAGCAAGGCCTTGTTGCGAAGCAACAAGGCATCAAAGGCCTTTTCGGCTTCTTCTCGCTGAATCGGCTTCGGAATTGATGCTCCCTTCTCCGGCATAAATCTCTTTTTATTTTTTGGTGCTGAAATTCATACAAAAATAACGGTTTTCATCATTTTTTCCCTTTTTTTTGCAAAATGTTATTTTTGGGCGATGAGATACACCTAATAAACTATTTAATAATAATAAATAGGATAAATAAATAGCTAATAACTAAAACTTTACAAAAATGAAGAAATCACTGTTTTTACTCATCGCTGCCATGCTTGCCATGCCTGCGATGTTCGCTCAACCCAAGAATGTGGCACGTGAGTGCGTACTTTTCGAACTGATGACGGGAGTGCACTGTGGCAACTGCCCAGCCGCCGACGAAGCCATCGAAGAGATGCTGGCCGATGGCCTTCTTATCGCACCAGTATGCTATCAGGCACCTTCTTATTCCGTTCCGGAACTGACTAATGATGAAGTGGCCGCCCGTGTTTCCTATTACAGCGCCATGGGCTATCCCACGCTGTTCATGGACGGTTCTATTAGCCTTCCTGGCGGTTCCCCTGGAATGAATTATATGTATTATCAACCGCACTATGAGCAGGAAATAGCCAAGACGAGTCCGTTTACCATTGCTATGGACTTGGAGTCGGTCGACGGCGTTCTTTATAAGGTGAACTGTCATGTGGAGCAAGTGGGCGACTGCACCGGCTCCGATGTGCGTGTGTTCATCGTTCTCACACAGAGCCATATCCCATATTCATGGGGAGGAGGTGAATATGTGAACTGGAATGTGCGCGACATGATTCCGACCGAACAAGGCACGCCTTTCGTCGGTTCCTCCATGGACTTCAGTGAGACTTTCGAGATTCCCTATCCTTTGGAAGACTGCCAACTGGTGGCCTGGGTGCAGGATTACACTGGCAACAAGGAAGTTTATCAAGCCGTGATGATGGATACCTCAACGGTGTCGGTTGCCGACAATTCGATGGTTTCAGAAGCCGTTTATCCCAACCCCTCCATTGGCCAGTTTAACCTCAATCTTGGCGAAGGCCAGTGGGACGTGGAGGTCTATGACATCACGGGCCGCAAGGTTTACGAGAACCATCAGGAAGGCCATTCTGCCATCGACCTCGGCCAATGCCCGAAGGGTATGTATTTCTTGCAGGCTAAGAACGAGGGGGAGGAAATCACAACTAAGATGATGGTGAAATAAGTGTCAGGCTCAGGGATGCCATCCACATGGGTGTCAAGAACCAGTCACCCAGATGTTTTGTTTGCCATCGATTTCGATAGGGGTGTCGAGCCTAAAAGTGACGATATCGCCTACCGTTCCTGTGATCTCGAACTGTTGGGTTTGAACCAAGGTTTCGGGAGCGACATCACCGCCAAGATAGATGTTGAGCGTGTAGGTGGTGGCAAATTGCTCTTCACCGGCATCCAGAAAACCGAATTGGGTCAATGCGCAACCATGGTACTCGCTCATCAACTCCGCAGGAAGCATATAACCCCAATTGAAAGGCATACCGATGCCGATCATGCTTGGTGAGGAA
>JAEEGF011783655.1_pt1 | contig 10682 bp, 8 predicted proteins | sample 9134171 | NCBI WGS metagenome assembly JAEEGF01 (sample SAMN16246542, study PRJNA631951) | gut metagenome | biome: gut microbiome; feature: rumen; material: AP-attached | host: Bos | place: Iran: Karaj | collected 2018-10 | reverse complement strand
CCGACCAGTTCTTCGGCTTCGGCCAGCGAGTCGACGCCTTCGAACTTGACGATGAGGCGGGAGCCCCGCGGCTGGGCGGATTCGACATAAAAAGGAACCGGCAGTCCATCGAATTCGATGAATACCGGTTCCTGACTCTTCAAATCCCGGGGATCTTCCGCATCGGGGCTCAGGACGACCTGCCCCTCGGCACCCCAGGACTTCAGCACCTTCATCCCGAAATTACGCTTCCGGATTCTCGGCGGGAGCTTCAGCTTCAGCAGCAGCGGCGGCGGCAGCCTCAGCGGCTTCGCGGGCGGCGGCTTCAGCGGCAGCGGCGATCTCGGCCTTCTTCTTGGCGATGGCCTCGGCGCGCTCCTGGTTGACCTTGGCCTCAGCCTTCACGGCAGCCTTGGCGGCTTCCACGGCGGCGGTGGCGATGGTCTGCTTCTTCGAAGCGAGCTTGGAATCTTTCTGGCCCTTCCAGGCAGCGTAGCGGCGGTCAGCCTCTTCCTGCGTGAAAGCGCCCTTGGCGACACCACCCTGCAGGTGTTTGCGAAGCATCACACCTTCATAGGAGAGGATACGACGGGCCGTGGTGGTCGGCTGGGCACCTTTGTTGAGCCAGTCGAGGGCCTTGTCGCCGTCGAGGACGATCGTAGCGGGGTTGGTGTTCGGGTTGTAGAGGCCGATCTGTTCGATCAGACGGCCATCACGCGGTGCGCGTGAATCGGCCACGACGATGTGGAAGTAAGCGTAGTTCTTCTTGCCGTGACGCGAAAGACGGATTTTAACAGCCATTTGTAATGCGTTAAGTTAGTAATTAATACAATAATTTTAACTTCCCTATCTTCTCGAGAAAGGGCCTGCAAATATACGGATAAATTTTGAAATACAAATATTTCGTCAGAGCACGTCGACGATCTTCGGCATATGGTTGCCGTTGGAGCCCTTGATCAGGACGGTGCGTCCTTCCAGCGGATGATCCTCGATGTAGGCCTTGAGGGCTTCGATGTCGTCGAAGGCCTTCACCTGCCGGGGATCGGCGTGCAGCGTGCGTGATGCGCGGCCGAACTCGCCGCCGACCACGTAGATGTCGGGGGCGGTTTCCATGGCCATCTGGAGGATGGCGCGGTGCTCTTCCGACGATTCCTGCCCAAGTTCGAGCATGTCGCCGAGCATCAGGGTCTTGCCTTCGAAGCCGGTGGCCGCAAAATTGGCCAGGGCGGCCTGCATGCTCGAGGGGTTGGCGTTGTAGGCGTCGATGACGAGCGTGTTGCGCTTGGTCTTGACCAGCTGGCTGCGGCTGTTCGACGGCGTATAGTCTTCGATGGCGGCGACGGCCTTGGCGAAGGGGACTTCGTAGGCTTCGGCCACGGAGAGGGCGGCCATCACGTTGTCGGCGTTGTAGTCGCCGATCAGGTGCGTGCGGATCTTGACGGGTTTGCCGTCGTGTTCCCATTCCAGGAAGAGGAACGGCTGTTCGGCCGTGGCGGGGACGATGCGGACGCCCTGCTCGCGCACGCCGTATTTCCGGGTGCAGAGGCCGGGCCGGTGGGCGACCATTTCGCACAGATGCTCGTTGTCGGCGTTGTAGAAGACCACGCCGCCGCGCTGGCGGAGGATGTCGTAGAGTTCGCCCTTGGCTTTCTTGACGCCCTCGAAGGAGCCGAAGCCCAGGATATGGGCCTTGCCCACGCAGGTGATCAGGCCGCAGGTGGGCTGGACGATGCGCGTGAGCTGGGCGACTTCGCCGGGGGCGCTGGCGCCCATTTCCACGACGGCCAGGTCGGTGCGTTCATCGATGCGGAAGAGGGTGAGGGGGACGCCGATGTGGTTGTTGAAGTTCGACTGGGTGGCCACCACGTTGTATTTCTTGGCCAGGACGGCGGCGATGAGTTCCTTGGTGGTGGTCTTGCCGTTGGTGCCGGTGATGCCGATCACCGGGATGTCGAACTGGCGGCGGTGGTAGGCGGCCAGCTGCTGCAGCATTTCCAGGGAATTCTCAACGACGATGCACTTCCTTCCGCGCCAGGCCGTCCCTTCGAGCAGGAAGCGGTCGACGATGGCATAGCGGGCACCCGCCTTCAGGGCGTCCAGGGCGAAATCGTTCCCGTCGAACGTTTCTCCTTTCAAGGCAAAAAACATCGCGCCGTCCTTGATTTTCCGGCTGTCGGTCGTAATGCCCGAACTCCTCTTGTAGAGAGCGTATAACTCTTCGACTGAAATCATATTCCGTATCCTTTTTTATTTTCCCGTTGATCCGAATCCGCCGCTCCCGCGCCCGCTTTCCGCGAGTTCTTCGACACTTTCCCATTCCACCTGTTCGTGGCGGGCCACCACCATCTGGGCGATGCGTTCGCCGGGCTCGACGGTGAAGGGCTCGTTCGAAAGGTTCACCAGCACCACGCGGATTTCGCCGCGGTAGTCGGCGTCGATGGTGCCGGGGGCGTTGACGATGGAGATGCCGTGCTTGGCCGCCAGGCCGCTGCGCGGACGGATCTGCGCTTCGAAGCCTGCCGGGAGCTCGATGTACAGCCCGGTGGGGACCATCGACCGTTCGAGCGTCCCGAGTACGAGGGGCTCCGCGAGGTTGGCGCGCAGGTCCATGCCTGCCGAAAGCGCCGTGGCGTAGGCGGGCAGGGGGTAGGGCGAGCGGTTGACGATCTTCACTCTCATGCTGCGGATTTTCTTTTATGAACTACAAATATAATAAATGCTGCGGCAATATAAAGCAGTACGAAGAGCAAATGGATGAAAATTTTTGTCCAAAGACCCATTTCCGGCAGCAGCAGGCTCAGGCCCCAGACGCCGAGTCCCGCGCCGACCAGCAGGAAGACCACGCCCCAGTGATAGGGGATGGGATAGTGCCTGCGCCCCAGCCAGGCCGTCAGCACGAGCATGGTCAGATAGCTGGCCACGTGTCCCCACGCAGCGGCGTGGTAGGAGTAGCGCGGCATGAAGATCAGGTTGATTACGACGGTCACCACCAGGCCGGCCAGGGTGATCCAGACCGCATAGCCCGTTTTCTCCGAAAGCTTATACCAGATGTTGACGTTGAACAGGATGCCTGTGATGATGTAGGCCATCAGCATGATGGGCGTGATGTCGAGGCCCACGCGGAAATCCTTGCCCAGGATCAGGCCGATCTCGTCCATGAAGAGCATCAGCAGCACGAAGCCGAACATGCAGAAGGCCGTGAAGTAGTCGAGCACGTCGGCATAGATTTTCCGGCTGCCCTTTTCGCGTTCACGCTGGAAGAAGAAGGGCTCGGCGGCGTAGCGGAACATCTGCACGAAGAGCTGCATGATCACGGCCAGCTTGACGGCGGCCTGGTACACGCCCAGGTCGGCCCGCCAGTTCACGGGGTCGGCGTTGCAGAAGCGCATCAGCACGCGGTCGAGCACGTCGTTCATGATGCCGGGAAGGCCGGCGATCATCAGCGGCAGGGAGTAGAGCAGCAGCCGGCCGATGAGCTTGCGGTCGAGCCGGAGCGTGAGCTTGAGCAGCTCCGGCGCGATCAGGACCAGGCAGACGATGCAGCTGACCAGGATGGCGAAGATGGGGTAGGTGAAGTCGGGGGTCGCGCTGACGAACCGCGTGAGCCAGAGCGATTGCCCGTCGGCGAAGCGGGCGGCCATCACCAGGTAGAGCAGCAGGTTGACGCCCAGTTCGGTGAGGATCTTGAGCGTCTTGATGACCGCGAACTTGAGGGCCTTGTGCTCGTGCCGGAGTTTGGCGAAGAGGATGGCCGTGGTGCAGTCGAGGAACAGGATCAGGCCGCAGTAAACGATCAGCTTGGAATGCCCGGCATAGCCCATTGCCGTGGAGATGTCGCCCGAGAAGGCGACCATGCAGGCCAGGAATACGGCGCACAGGCCGAAGACTGTGACGAAGGCATTCGAGAAGACCTGCCGGGGATCGGCACCCTCTTTGGTGGCATAGCGGAAGCATCCCGTCTCGAGCCCCATCGTCAGGACGACCTGCAGCATCGCGATGTAGGCCATGAACTCCGACATGACTCCGAAGTCCGACTGGCTGAGGACGCGCGTGTAGAGGGGAACGAGGGCGAAGTTGATGACCCGGGCAAGAATGGTGCTCAGGCCGTAGATGGCGGTTTCGCCGGCAAGCTGTTTGATGGGATTTGCCACGGGACGGATCGATTTAACAGACAAATTTACGAAATAATCACTAATTTTGGGATTGGAAAAAATCATTCCTATGAAGTACCGCTTTTTCTGTTATTTCCTGGCCGCGGCCCTCGTGATGACGGGCTGCAAGAACCAGAAACCCGGCCCCGAAGAACCGCTTCCGGCCAACGAAACGACGACCGAAACGACAGAGGAGCCCAAGAAGGACATCAAACCCATGAACGAAGCCCCTGCAGCGCCCGCCAACCTGTGGGCCGAACTCGGCGAAGAGCCGATGCTCAAGATCAAGACCACCGACGGCACGATGACCGTCAAACTCTACTCCGATACGCCGCTTCACCGCGACAATTTCGTCAAACTGGCCCAGTCCGGCTTTTACGACGGCCTGCTCTTCCACCGGATCATCCGGGGATTCATGATCCAGGGCGGCGATCCCTTCACCCGGGATTCCTCCAAGATCGCACAGTTCGGCACGGGCGGCCCGGGTTACACCATCCCGGCCGAAATCGTCGCCGGCAAGACCCACAAGAAAGGCGCCCTGGCGGCCGCCCGCCGCGGCGACCAGGTCAACCCCGCCAAGGAATCGTCCGGCTCGCAGTTCTACATCGTGCAGGATGAGGAAGGCTGCAAGCACCTCGACGGCGAATACACGATCTTCGGCGAAGTGGTCGACGGCCTCTCGGTCATCGACAAGATCGCCTCGGAGCGCACCGACATGCGCGACCGTCCGCTCAACAAAGTGCAGATTATTTCCATTACGCCCGCTGGAAAGTAGCGTTTGGAAAAAGTTTGGCACGGTCTTCGCTTAACCTACGATCGAATAGTTTTTTCATAGGTTAAGTTTTAGGTTAAAAAGAATAAGCGTTCACCTCCGGCAGATGAACGCTTAATTCTTTTTATGTCCCCGGCCTCAGCGGCCCGTGTAATTGTGGGGCGTGATGGCGTGGAGTTCGGCCTTGACGTCCTCGGACACGTCGAGCGTGTCGATGAAGGCGCTGATGGCTTCCTGGGAGATGTGTCCGCCGGTGCGGGTGAGGGCCTTGAGCGTCTCATAGGGCTTCGGATAGCCCTCGCGGCGCAGCACGGTCTGGATGCCTTCGGCCACCACGGCCCAGTTGCGTTCCAGGTCGGCCGACACTTTCTCTTCATTGAGGATCAGTTTCCCGATTCCCTTTTCCAACGAGCGGATCGCGATCAGGGCGTGCCCGATGGGGACGCCGATGTTGCGCAGGACGGTGGAGTCCGTCAGGTCGCGCTGCAGGCGCGACACCGGCAGCTTGCACGACAGATAGTCGAAAATGGCGCTGGCCAGCGTGAGGTTGCCTTCGGCGTTCTCGAAGTCGATGGGGTTGACCTTGTGCGGCATCGTCGAGGAGCCGACTTCGCCGGCCCGGATGGCCTGCGAGAAATAATCCATCGAGATATAGAGCCAGCAGTCGCGGCTCAGGTCCACCAGCACCGTGTCGATGCGGCGCAGCGCGTCGAAGATGGTGGCCAGGTTGTCATAGTGGTCGATCTGGGTGGTGGGCCAGGAGCGCTTCAGGCCTAGCGAGGCCACGAAGTTCTCGGCGAAATCGTTCCAGTCGATGTCGGGATACGCGGCGTAGTGGGCGTTGAGGTTGCCCGTGGCACCGCCGAACTTGCCGGGGTAGGTGCAGGCGTCCAGCTGCCGCAGCTGCTCCTTGAGCCGGACCACGAACACCTTGAGTTCCTTGCCCAGGCGCGTAGGCGAGGCGGGCTGGCCGTGCGTGTGGGCCAGCATCGGCACGTCGGCCCAGAGGGCGGCGCGCTCGTCGAGCATGGCGATCAGTTCGCGCAGGGCCGGCACGTAGACTTCCGCCAGCGCTTCCTTCAGCGACAGCGGCGTGGCCGTGTTGTTGATGTCCTGCGAAGTGAGGCCGAAATGGATGAATTCCATATACGCTTCCAGCCCCAGGGCGGGGAAGCGTTCCTTGAGGAAATACTCCACGGCTTTCACGTCGTGGTTGGTCCGGGCCTCGATTTCCTTGATGCGGGCGGCGTCTTCGGTCGTGAAATCGCCGTAGATCGCCCGAAGGGCGGGAAAACAGGCCGGATCCACTTCCGCGAGCTGGGGAAGCGGGAGTTCGCACAGGGCGATGAAATACTCCACTTCCACGAGGACGCGGTAGCGCATCAGGGCATATTCCGAAAAGAATGCGGAAAGTTCAGCCGTCTTGGCGGCATAGCGCCCGTCGACGGGCGAGATGGCCAGCAGGGGATCCATATTATAACTTGCGTTTGACTTCTACGATCTGGTAGGCTTCCACCATGTCGCCGATCTTGATGTCGTTGAATCCGTCGACGCTCAGACCGCAGTCGAAGCCGGCGGCGACTTCCTTCACGTCGTCCTTCAGGCGCTTGAGCGAACCCAGCTGCCCGGTGTAGACCACGATGCCGTCGCGGATGACGCGGACTTTCGCGTTGCGGGTGAGTTTGCCGTCGCGGACCATACAGCCGGCGATCGTACCGACCTTCGAGATCTTGAAGGTCTCGAGCACTTCGGCGTTGGCGGTGACTTCTTCCTTCTCTTCCGGGGCGAGCATGCCTTCGATACCGCTCTTGACCTCGTTGATGGCGTCGTAGATGACCGAGTAGAGACGGATTTCGATCTGCTCCTTCTCGGCCAGCTTGCGGGCGTTGGGCATCGGGCGCACCTGGAAGCCGATGATGATGGCGTTGGAGGCGACGGCCAGCAGGACGTCGGACTCGGAGATGGCACCCACCGCCTTGTGGATCACGTTGACGTGGATCTCTTCGGTGGAGAGCTTGATCAGCGAATCGGACAGGGCCTCGATGGAACCGTCCACGTCGGCCTTGACGATGATGTTGAGCTCCTGGAAGTTGCCCAGGGCGATGCGGCGGCCGATCTCCTCGAGGGTGATGTGGGTCTGCGTCTTGATGCCCTGGATGCGGATGAGCTGTTCGCGCTTGTTGGCCACGTCGCGGGCTTCCTTCTCGTCTTCCATCGCGTTGAGGGTGTCGCCGGCGGTCGGGGCGCCGCTCAGGCCGAGCACGGACACCGGCGTGGAAGGGCCGGCTTCCTTGAGGCGCTGGCCGCGTTCGTTGAACATGGCCTTCACGCGGCCGGCGTAGCAGCCGGCGACGATGGGATCGCCCACGTGGAGCGTGCCGTTCTGGACCAGGACGGTGGCCAGGTAGCCGCGGCCCTTGTCGAGCGACGATTCGATGATGTTGCCCACGGCCAGCCGGTTGGGGTTGGCCTTGAGTTCGAGCATATCGGCCTCGAGCAGCACTTTTTCGAGGAGTTCCTCGACGTTGATGCCCTTCTTGGCGGCGATCTCCTGGCACTGGTACTTGCCACCCCAGTCTTCGACCAGGATGTTCATGTTGGCCAGCTGCTCCTTGATCTTTTCGGGATTGGCGCCGGGCTTGTCGATCTTGTTGATGGCGAAGATCATCGGGACGCCGGCCGCCTGGGCGTGGTTGATGGCCTCGATGGTCTGGGGCATCACGGCGTCGTCGGCCGCGATGATGATGATGGCCAGGTCGGTGACCTTGGCGCCGCGGGCACGCATGGCCGTAAAGGCTTCGTGACCCGGGGTGTCGAGGAAGGTGATGTGCCGTCCGTCGGGCAGGGCCACGTTGTAGGCACCGATGTGCTGGGTGATGCCGCCCGCCTCGCCGGCGATGACGTTGGTCTTCCGGATATAGTCGAGCAGGGAGGTCTTGCCGTGGTCCACGTGACCCATCACGGTGACGATCGGCGGACGCGGCTGCAGGTCTTCCTCGCGGTCTTCGTCCTGGGCGATGGCGCCCTGGATCTCGGCGGTCACGAATTCGATCTTGTAGCCGAATTCCTCGGCCACGAGCACCAGGGCCTCGGCGTCGAGACGCTGGTTGATGGACACCATCAGGCCGAGGTTCATGCAGGCCTCGATGACCTTGGTCACCGGGGTGTTGTTCATCAGGATGGCCAGCTCGTTGACGGTCACGAATTCCGTGACTTTGAGGACGTTGCTGGTGCGCTCCTGCATCTCCTGCTCTTCCTGCATCTTCAGGGAGATTTCCTCGCGTTTCTCGCGGCGGTGCTTCGAGGTCTTGGTCTTGCCGTGACCTTCGGTCATCCGGGCGTAGGTTTCCTTGATCTGCTTCTGGATCTCGTCGCTGTCGATTTCGGTGCGGACGGGTTTGAAGCGGTCGCCTTTCTTCGCGGCTTTGCCGCGGCCCGCGTCCTTGGCGGCAGCCGGGGCGCCGGGACGGGCGATGCTGTTCTTCGGGTTGCTGATATCCACCTTGGCCGGGCCCTTGTGGATGCGCTCGCGCTTGTTCTTGTCTTTCTTGCCGTGCTCGGCGGGTGCGGCCGGTTTCTTCTCGAACTTCGACAGGTCGATGGTTCCCACGGTCTTGGGACCGGCGAGTTTCTCGACGCGGGTCTCGATGTGCTCGATGACGGGGCGCTCGTCGTGCTTGGGTTTCTCTTTTTCGGGAGCCGGCGCCGGGGCGGGAGCCGGAGCAGGCTCCGGAGCGGGAGCGGGTTTCGGTGCCGGGGCGGGTGCCGGAGCGGGAGCCGGGGCAGGGGCCGGTTCGGGTTTCGGCGGCTCGGGTTTCTGGACCGCAGGTCTGGCCGGTTCCGGTTCAGGTTCCGGGGCCGGCTTCTTCTTGGGCGTCAGGTCGATGTGGCCGACGACCTTGATGTCATTCCGCGGCGTGGCCGGCGCGGGTTCCGCCGGCTTCTCCTTGACGGGTTCCGGGGCAGGTTCGGGTGCGGGAGTCTCCACCTTCTTCTGCTCGGTGAACACGTTGGACTTGATGATGACTTCGCGGACCGGTTCGTCTTCCTCGACGGCGCGGTTGCTTTCCATCTCGGTGATTTCCTTGACCTTGATGGCCACCTTGCGCGACTGTTCCTTGATGAGCTGCTCCTTGCCGAACTCCTTGGCGACCAGCGCGAAGACATCTTCCGAGATCTTCGAGGTCAGGGTGAGCTCGTCGGTGTAGCCCTTCTTCTTGAGGAAATCGGTCAGGGTCGACAGACCGATGTTGAAGTCCTTGAGGACTTTGTTGATTCTGATAGTACCTTCTGCCATACTTTGTTCTCCCGTCGTGTTTGTTTAGTTTTCGAATTCAGCCTGGAGGATGCGCTGCACGTCGAGGACGGTCTCCTCTTCCAGGTCGGCACGCTGCATGACCTCTTCGGTGGAAAGGGCCAGGACGCTCTTGGCGGTGTCGCAGCCGATTTTCTTGAGGGCCTCGATGATCCAGCCGTCGATTTCGTCGGCGAAGTCGTCGAGGAGCACGTCTTCTTCGTCCTCCTGACCCTGGTCGCCCAGGCGGTAGACGTCGATCTTGTAGCCCGAGAGCTGCTCGGCCAGCAGGATGTTGCTGCCGCCGCGGCCGATGGCCAGCGCCAGTTCGCTCGACTCGAGGTCGATGTGGATGCTCTTGCTGGCTTCGTCGATGCGGATCGACGAGATCTTGGCCGGCGAGAGGGCGCGCTGGACGAGGAGCTGGGTGTTCGTGGTCCAGTTGATGATGTCGATGTTCTCGCCGCGGAGTTCCCGCACGATGCCGTGGATGCGCGAACCCTTCACGCCCACGCAGGCGCCGACCGGGTCAATGCGGTCGTCGTACGACTCGACGGCCACCTTGGCGCGTTCGCCCGGCATGCGGACCACCTTCTTGATGGTGATCAGGCCGTCGAAGATCTCGGGAACTTCCTGCTCGAAGAGTCTTTCGAGGAAGAGGTTGCTGGTGCGCGAAAGCGTGATGATCGGGGTGTTGTTCTTCATTTCCACGCTGATGATCACCGCCTTGACGGTGTCACCCTTGCGGAAGAAGTCGGAAGGGATCTGCTCGGTCTTGGGCAGGACCAGTTCGTTGCCGTCCTCGTCCATCACCAGGACTTCCTTCTTCCAGGCCTGGTAGACTTCGCCCACCAGGATTTCGCCTACCTTCTCGCGGTATTTGTTGTAGAGGTTGGCCTTCTCGATGTCGGTGATGCGGCTCGACAGGTTCTGCCGCAGGTTGAGGATGCCGCGGCGGCCGAAGCTCGACATCGGCACTTCCTCCGCATACTCTTCACCCACCTCGTAGGAGTCGTCGATCTTCCGGACTTCTTCGAGCGAGATTTCCTTGTTGGGATCTTCCACCGTCTCGACGACCGTGCGGTTGCGGATGATCGAGATGTCTCCCTTGTCGATGTTGATGATGATATCGAAATTGTCGGCGTCCCCGTACATACGGGCCAGCTGGGTACGGAAAATGTCCTCCAGCACGCTCATCAGCGTGGGACGGTCGATGTTCTTGAGCTCCTTGAATTCGGCAAAGGTGCTGATCAGATTGACTTCCATTGTTATGTGTTGAATATTGATTGTTTCCGAAATTAAATGCCGGCCGATCCGACCATCAGCGAAAAGTCTTCCTTGTCGCGGTCGAGTTTCGACTCGAGGTAGCGGCTCAGCGCCACGCAGTCGTCGATCGCCACGCCGCCTTCGCGGGTGATGATCACTTCGATGTCGTTGTCTTCACTCACGGTAACCTCCACCAGGGAGAGGTCCGTACCCTGCAGAT
>JAEEGF011374302.1_pt1 | contig 10682 bp, 9 predicted proteins | sample 9134171 | NCBI WGS metagenome assembly JAEEGF01 (sample SAMN16246542, study PRJNA631951) | gut metagenome | biome: gut microbiome; feature: rumen; material: AP-attached | host: Bos | place: Iran: Karaj | collected 2018-10 | reverse complement strand
GCAAAGAGGGTACCAACCCCATGATGTGCACAGACAGCCGCGGCTGCAACCGCCGCAGGAGCTCCCCCATGCGAAGACCCCGGGCGCGATCTTGTTGCCCAGGTACACCTTGAATATCTCCTGGTCGTCCGACCTATACCTGACATCCGCCTGGATCCCTCTGACGAACTCCTTGGGCCAGTTGTCCCCCAGGGACAGCGCGACCTTGGACGATGCGCCGTCGGCCCCGACGATGGCCTTGGAACGGTATGTCCCCCTGTCGGTCTCGACGGTGACCCCGTCCTTCAGTGAATGGCTGAGATACTTCTCGCTGAACTTGTACTCCGCCCCGGCGTCCATGGCGGCCTCGGCCATCCTGCGGTCCATGTCCGCACGGTCCACGATGACTGCCTTGGGCTTGTCGGAACGTATCGTTATCGACTGGCCGCCCGGGAATATGAACTCGGCGCCGTAGAGGGTGTTGAGCCTGTCCGGCCTTATCCCGGACATCTCCGCGGTCTGCTCGCTGATCAATCCTGTGCAATGCTGGGGCGTTCCGGCCTCGGGATGCTCCTCCAACACCGCGATGTCATAACCGCTCTTGGCCAACGACTTGGCCGCCAGACTGCCGGCGGGACCTCCGCCGACGACGATCACGTCGTGCATCGGACCTCAGTTCTTCTTCGACTTCTCGTAATCGGCGATGAATTTCTGGATGCCCTCGTCGGTCTTGGGGTGCGCGACCATCTTCTTGAGGGTGTCGTAGGGAATCGTGGCGATGTCGCATCCGTTGAGCGCCGCCTCGAGCACGTGGGTGGGTCCGCGGATGGATGCCGCGATGACCTCCGTGGGGTAACCGTAGTTCTCCAGGATGGTCATGATCTGGGCGACGAGGTCGCCTCCGAACTGGCCGATGTCGTCCAGACGTCCGATGAAGGGCGAGACGAACGCCGCTCCGGCCTTGGCCGCGAGCAGTGCCTGCAGAGGCGAGAAGATGAGCGTGACGTTGACCTTGATTCCCTCGGAGGAGAGGATCTTGGTCGCCTTCAGCGTCTCGACGCACATGGGCAGCTTGACGTTGATGTTGGGGTGGATCTTGGCGAGCTCGCGGCCCTCCTTGACCATCTCGTCGCAGGTCATGGACATTGCCTCTGCGGAGATGGGTCCGTCGACGATCTCGGCGATCTCCCTTACACGGGTCCTCACGTCGACTCCTTCCTTGGCGATGAGACTGGGGTTGGTCGTCACTCCGTCCAGGATTCCCCAGCTGTTGATTTCCTTGATCATGTCCAGATTTGCAGTGTCTATGAATATCTTCATCTCGTCACATCCTTGAAATCGATCTCTTGGCGGCAGCGATTATATCCTGCGTGGTGAGACCGTATTTGACCATCAGGTCCGCGGGTTTGCCGGATTCACCGAAGGTATCCTTGGTTCCGACCCTCTCCAGAGGCACACAGGTGCTGTCGCAGAGAGCCTCCGCAACGGCTGAACCCAATCCTCCGATGATACTGTGCTCCTCGGCGGTGACGCAGCATCCTGTCTTGGTTACAGACGAGATGAGCGTCGCGGTGTCGAGAGGCTTGATTGTTGACATGTTTATGACTTCGGCGTTGATTCCCTCGATCGCGAGGAGCTCTGCCGCCTCGAGACAGAATGAGACCATCTGTCCGCATCCGATGATGGTGACGTCTCCGCCCTCCCTCAGGACCTGCGCCTTACCGATCTCGAACTCAACGTCGGGCTCGAGAATTGTGGGGAAGTCCGCACGGCCCATCCTCATGTATGCCGGACCGTCGTAGGCGGCCAGGGCTTTGGTGGCTGCGAATGCCTCGTAGGCGTCAGCAGGCGCGATTACCACCATGTTCGGAAGACTGCGCATGATAGAGATGTCCTCCAGGGCCTGATGGGAAGCCCCGTCCTCACCCACGCTGATTCCGCAGTGGGTGGCTACGATCTTGACGTTCAGCTTAGGATATGCGACTCCGAGCCTGATCTGTTCCCAGCACCTTCCGGTGGCGAACACTCCGAATGTCGATGCGAAGACCGTCTTTCCGGAAGCCGCGAGTCCTGCTGCGATACCGATCATGTTGGATTCGGCGATACCGACCTCGACGAACCTCTCGGGACATACCTTCTGGAAGTCCGAGGTCTTTGTGGATCCTGCCAGGTCAGCGTCCATGACGACGACGTTGGGGTTCTCCACAGCAAGCTCTGCAAGAGCCTTTCCGTAGTAATTGCGCTGAGCGAGCTTCTCTCCTGTCATTGGATCACCGCCCTGAGCTCTTCGACCGCTTTCGCATACTCCTCGTCGTTGCATGCCTTTCCGTGGAATCCGGCGTTGTTCTCCATGAACGATACGCCCTTTCCCTTCACGGTCTTCATTATGATGACGGTAGGCCTGGTCCTTGCGGCCGCTGCCTTGTCCAGGGCCTCCAGGATCTGACGCATGTTGTGTCCGTCGATGATGATAACGTTCCATCCAAACGCCTTCCATTTCTCGGGAAGGGGTTCGAGACCGACGGCACCCTCGGTGTCGCCTGTGATCTGCAATCTGTTGCGGTCCACAATGGCGATAAGGTTCGTGAGCCCTGCCTGGCGGGCGAACATTGCCGCCTCCCAGTTCTGTCCTTCCTGGAGCTCTCCGTCGCCCAGCATGCAGATGGTCCTGTAGTCCTTGCCGTCCATCTTGCCTGCCAGTGCGATACCGCATGCCATGCTGAGCCCCTGACCGAGGGATCCTGTGGACATCTCCACTCCGGGGACCTTTCCGCGTACGGGGTGTCCCTGCAGTTTCGATCCGATCTGCCTCAGGGAGGTGAGCTCCTCGACGGGGAAGTATCCCGACTCGGCCAATGCCGCATAGAGGATGGGTGCCACGTGGCCCTTGGAGAGCACGAATCTGTCCCTGTCCTCCCACTGGGGGTTCATAGGGTCGTGCCTCATGAATCTGAAGTAGAGCGCGGCCATCATATCTGCCGCTGACAGCGAGCCTCCGGGGTGTCCCGAATGGGCCGCGTACGTCATCTCAACGACGTGGAGCCTGAGCCTGTTCGCGATGTTTTCCAGGTCGCTCAGCGTTAGTTCTTCCATCGTCTCACTCGCTCTCGATTCTGGGTGCGAGGAGGTAATCCACCTTCGCTGCCCCGTCAGCAAGCGCGAATACGAGCTTGACGGGATAATCGTTGTCGAGTTCGATGTCGACCTGAGTCCCCGAGGGGATGGCCTTGATGATGTTGGCGAGATAGTCTGGAGGGAACATGCTGCACACGTCCGTATCCGTGCTGATCTTCGCTGAGGAGGCGTCCAGTTTGAGGCTGACGGAATCTGTGTCCCCCTCGCAGGAGAGTTCGAAGAACTCGGGGCCTGCCTTGAGTGTGATGTGATCGGAGATGGACTCCACTGCGCGGATTCCCTTCTGCAGCTCCTCTACGGGTACGGTGATGGTCGCCGAGAGGTTGAGCTGGGGGACCTTGGGGTCGTTCATTCCGGTCGTGTCGATGAGGCTCATGCGCCTTGTGATGTTGCCTACCTTGAAGATGAGCTTCCCGGTGGCGTCGTCCTGCTCCATCCTGATGGTCTCTCCGGATCCTGCCAGTTTGAGGACTCCCTTGACCTTCTCGAGGTCGAGACCGAGCTCCGTGTCCTCGGCTGAGAAGGACTCGAAAGCTCCCTTTGTGACATTCATCTCGATCATGGCGACGTGTGCGGCGTCGACTGCCTTGAGCGTCATGCCTTCGGCGTTGACGGTGAACTTGACCTCGTCGATGAGTGTTGAGATTATGTTCACCAATCCTTTGAGTGTGTCGGATTTCAGCTCTGCAACGAACATATCCGCACCTCAGTACTCTCTCCAGGAATGGTTGCACTTACAGCAGCGGTAGATCCTCGTCTCAGGTTCATCCGCTGCACGGGTCTGCCTGATGACGAAGAACGCTTCGGTATGTCCGCACTCGGGACAGGGGATGCGGGTCTTCGGAAGGGTCGCCACATTCTCCGTTATCACGGTGGTCTCCTTCTCCTTAACATCCGTCTTTATGACCTCTGCCTTGCCACCGATATCCTTGGTAGCACCGCAGGAATTGCAAACATACTTCCCGTCTTTGGGGAACATCATTGAGCCGCACGAGCAAAACATGTATTCAGCCTCTGCCTTCTGCATCGACTGTCCGTATTTTAACGTTATCCGCGATAAAATATAAAGGGGTTTGACGGGGGGTGTCCCCCGTCGTTCAAAGGATCATTTCTTTGCGGGTTTCTTCTTCTTTTTGGCCGCTTTCTGAGCACGCATGTTGGCCTTTATGGTGTCAGCGATCTCGGCACCCTCTGCGAGTCCGTCGGTGATCTTGTTGATGTCGTATCTGAGCACGACCCAACCGTCCTCCTTCAGTTTAGCCTCGATCTCGGGGTTCTCGGATCCGGGCTCCTCGACGTAGACTGCGACCTTGCCCTTCACGAATGCTACGGGTATGTTGTATTCTCCGTAGTTCCTTCTGCACCTCATTCCCTTGTTCCAAGCGGCCCTTCTGACGAGCGCTTCGGGGGAGTAGTCGGTGTAGATGTCCTCCATCTCCTCCTCGGAAAGCTCTTCGTCAGGTTCCTCTTCGGTTTCGGAAGTAGCTGCGACTGCAGCCGCGGCGACCGCCTCTTCCTTGACCGGTTCGATCTCTGTAGCGGGTTCTTTCTTCACAGGGACCTCCTCTACCACGGGTTCGGGTTCGGGCTCTGCTACAGATTCCTCAACAGTCTCTTCCACGGGTTCGGGTTCAACCTCTTCCTTTACGGGCTCTAGTTCGGGTTCTGCAGCGGGTTCTTCCTTGATTGGCTCGGATTCGACGACAGGCTCTTCCTTAACCGATTCCGGCTCTGCGACAGGCTCTTCCTTGACGGGAACTTCCTCTACCACGGGTTCGGGCTCAGGCTCCTTCTTTGGAGGAACGATTTTTCCGCCGACATCCCTGGACGATACAAGCCTTGACATGAAGTCGTTGTTGATCTTCTTGGGCTCTTCCTTCTTGGGCTCTTCCTTGACCGGTTCCGGCTCTGCAGCGGGTTCCTCTTTGACTGGCTCGGGGTCAGGCTTCGCCTCTTCCTTGACCGGTTCCGGCTCGGACTTAGGCTCCTCCTTCACGGGTTCGGGCTCTGCCGCAGGCTCTTCCTTGGCAAGCTCCTCGACGGGAGCCGCCTTGATCTGCTCTTTGGGCTCTTCCTTAACGGGAACTTCCTCCTCGACAGGTTCCTCAACAGGCCCCTCTTCGACAGGCTCCTCGGCTTTGGGCTCTTCCTTAACCTCGGCGACCTCTTTCTTGTGCTCCTCGTGCTTGTGCTTCTTCTCGGACTTCTTCCTGGCCTCGAGCTTGTCCTGCCTCTCCTTCTCTTTCTTGGCCTGGGCTTCCTGCTTGCTCCTCTGTTTCTGAGCCTTCTTAGCAGATTTCCTGTTGGGGTCGATCGGATTCTCCTCGGTCTCTCCGTCAGCACCCATTACGAGATAAACTGCCAACCAGAAGCCGACGACGATCACAGCCGAAGCCTGAGTGATATCAAGTGAGGTTTGCATGAAGATAAGGGCAACGAGAATCAGCTCGATGATGAGGAAGAAGATGTCCACATACATCATGATGACATTCTTCCTTCCCTTGTCGACCATGCATCCGACAAGGATCGTCAATGCGCCGACCGCAGCGACGATACCTACGACGATGTAGGCGTCCATCTCGACGATCTTGATCAGCACGTACGCCAACGCGGCGACGATACCCAATAACAAGACGGCCATGCCGTCTATCTTCTTCGATGATTCGCCCATAACCATCAAGATTCCGGCTATGAGTGCGAACACACCGCTTACGGTCAGAGCGATAGTCCACTCCTGACCGTCTCCCTTCATTAGTAACATGACAAATGCCGTGATAATAAAAAGGACTGCAGCAAACAATCCCACGAATTTTCCATATTTACTGTCAAGTGTTCCCATGAGTGGGGGAACGTGATTAAAGGATATAACGGTTTGTGATGTGTGGCTCATTAGGTACAATTACATCCATAATAATGAGCCAGCATACTGAATTTTATGTGCCAGCATTTACCAAATGGTAAGAATGCCTCAAAACTCGCAACTATTATAATTTATATAGTACGCGTAGATAGGGAAGACATATCCTTATAATGTGGGGGGAGAGGACCCCTGCATCATCATCACAGTCAAGAAGGACTCTCAGAGGCCTTCTTTCACAAAGTCCTCACCGGAAAGTGAGGCAATATACGAAAAGGAGCCTAATCACATGAAAATGAAGTGTAAATTCCTGGGCGGTGCCGATATGGTCGGACGCATGGGGATGACCATGGAGGGAGACGGCATGACCGCGCTCATCGAGTACGGCCTGAGCCCCACCAAGCCTCCGGAGTATCCCCTGCCCGCACCCCGTATCGACTATGCGTTCCTGACGCACTCTCACCTGGACCACTGCGGTATGATCCCGCAGATCTGCGGTAAGAACGAGTGCGACCTCTTCACGACACCGCTGTCGGCGGAGATATCGGAACTCATGATGTACGACACCCTCAAGATCGCCAAAGCAGAGGATTATCCCCAGCCCTACACAACAGGCGATATCGAGAGGACCATGAAGGCCGTCGTACCCATGACATACGAGGACCAGATCAGCATCAACCACATAGACGTCACAATGCTCGACGCAGGACACATCCCCGGAGCGGCGATGTTCCAATTCGACAAGGACGTTTCGACCATCTACTCCGGTGACATCCACACCGAGGAACAGAGACTTGTCGGCGGAGCGAAGCCCCACGACTGTACGACCCTGTTCATCGAGGGAACGTACGGAGGCCGCAACCACCCCGACAGGAACGAGACCGAGGAGAAGTTCCTCGCCAAGATCGATGAGGTCATCGACCGCGGCGGAAAGGTGCTCATCCCCTGTTTCGCCAACGGAAGGACGCAGGAGATCATGCTCCTTCTCAGGAACCTCGGATACGAGATGTGGGTGGACGGAATGGGAAGGTCCGTGACCCGCCTGTTCCTCGACTATCCCGAATACATCAAGGATGTCAAGCACCTGAAGGCAGCGAAGAGGAAGTTCAACGAGGTAAGGAACCCCAACTCCAGGCTCTCCGCCATCAAGGGACAGATCATCGTCACCACCGGCGGAATGCTCGACGGAGGGCCCGTCCTAGGATACCTCAACGCCATCAAGGACGACCCCAAGAGCGCCATCCTCCTGGTAGGATATCAGGCAGAGGACACCAACGGAAGGATGCTGCTTGAAGAGGGCTGCGTGAAGATCGACGGCGAAATCGTCAAGATCTCCTGCGAGCTGCAGAAGTACGACTTCTCTGCACACGCTGACCACGATCAGATCGTGAACTTCATCAGGGAGTGCGACCCGGACAACGTCATCATCATGCACTCGGAGTCCCGTGAGGCCTTCCTGCCCGATCTCGAGGGAGACTACAAGGTCTTCCTGCCGATGACCGGAGAAGAGTTCACAATCGACATGTGAAACTTCGGCTGCGGTCTGGGGGCATCGCCCCCGGGCCCTGCCCTAAATCCTTTCGAATCAATCGTTTTATACGCCTGAGGGGGATATCGGTGGTATGTCCCTCAATCTGGATGAGTATACCTGTGAATTCTGCGGCGGACCGTGCAAGAACGTCATCTATGCCGCATTCGTCTGCGACAACCCCGAATGCATAGAGAAGGCCAGGGTTGCACGCGGAGGGCCCGGGGGACACATGAAGAGGAAAGCGGAAGGCAAACCCATCATCCCACAGGACCTCGAGCCTGCCATCGAAGACAACAAGAGAGTCTGAGAAACACCAGCCGTCGTGACGGCGGCGAACATTCTTTTTAGAATAATTGAGACGGACCGGTCTCCCGGCCCGTCAATGAGTTTCAGTGCCTGAAGACACGGCATCCGGTGAAGACCATAGCCATTCCGTGCTCATTGGCCGCATCGATGACCTCCTGGTCCCTGATGCTTCCTCCGGGCTGAATGATAGCGGTCACACCGGCCTTGGCGGCCTCGTCGACTCCGTCCCTGAAGGGGAAGAAGGCATCGGAGGCCATCACGCAGCCCTGCGTAGGCTCGTTGGCCTTCATTGTCGCGATCTTGGCCGAGTCCACACGGCTCATCTGACCTGCACCGATTCCGACTGCGCGCTCGCCCCTTACGTAGACGACGGCGTTGGAGGTGACGTGCTTAGCGAGCTTCCATGCGAAGAGCAGGGAGTGGACCTCCTCCTCTGTGGGAGCACGGTTGGTGACGACCTTGAGGTTCTGGGGGTCGACGGGGACGTCCTCGTCGGTCTGGATGAGCATTCCTCCCTGGACCTTCTTCATCTTGAATTCCCTGACCCTCTCGGAAGGTCCGATGGGGCAGTTCGTCCTGAGGAGACGGATGTTCTTCTTGACCTCCATGATCTCCACGGCGCCCTCCTCGAAGTCGGGACACAGGACGGCCTCGACGAAGTATTTGGAGATCATCTCCGCACACTCCTTGGTACAGGGCCTGTTCAGACAGATGACGCATCCGAATGCGGACAGGGGGTCGACGTTGTATGCTGTCTCGAATGCCTCGAAGATCGTGTCTGCGGAAGCGAGTCCGCAGGGGTTGGTATGCTTCATGACGACAGCTGTGGGCTTCTCGAAGTCCATACAGATGTCCAGGGCCTTGTCCAGGTCGAGGATGTTGTTGTAGGACAGTTCCTTCCCGTGGAGGCACTCCGCCTTGGCCACTGTGGGGCCGGGTGTGAACGGGTCCTTGTAGAATGCGGCGGCCTGGTTGGGGTTCTCTCCGTACCTGAGGTCCTGGACCTTCTCGAGAGGTATGGGGAACGACTCGGGGAACTTGCCGATGAACCTCTCCTTCATCTGGGAGGCGATCATGGCATCGTAGTTCGATGTGGCAACGAATGCCTCGGCCATGAGCTTCTGGTGCAGCTCGAGGCTGAGCTCGCCCTTCTCCTTCAGCTGCTCCACGATCTCGGGATACTGCTTGGGATCGGTGACGACTGCGACGGACTGGTAGTTCTTCGCGGCCGCGCGGATCATGCTGGGTCCGCCGATGTCGATGTTCTCGACGATGTCCTCGAAGGATACTCCCTCCTTCAGCACGGTCTGCTTGAAGGGATAGAGGTTGATGACGACCATGTCGATGGGCTCGATGCCCTTGTCCTTGATGGCTGACATGTGGTCGGGCACATCCCTGCGTGCTAGGATGCCTGCGTGGATCTTGGGGTGGAGCGTCTTGACGCGACCGTCCAACATCTCGGGGAAACCGGTGACGTCCGAGACCTCGGTGACCTTGATGCCGTTCTCTTTCAGAAGCTTGTATGTTCCGCCTGTGGAGATGATATCCACGCCGGCTGCGGATAAGTCCTTGGCGAAATCCACGATCCCGCTCTTATCCGAAACACTGATGACTGCCCTTTTAATCTTAGCCAGATGCACACCCCCTCGTTAGAGGAAATGCATACTACGTATGCATGGCATCAATCGATTAATCGGTTATAATCCTTACATCGGGCCTTCTGAATTTAACAGTGATAACATCCCTATGTGCAGAATTGCTCAGTCAACTGTTACCGTCGGCAGAGGTATGCAAGCGATGTTCGTAAAAATTAAGGGGACCCGGGCCTCGGATTTCTCCGCGGTCCGGGTGGATAGTAGGGGACCTTGGTCCCAGATCCCTCCGAAACCAGGCTTAAGGGGTTTGTTAGGGTTAGACACACCTACCATCGACATCTTCTACCCAGTAGGTACATCCTTGAAAGGTCATTAGTTTTACGTTTTATTTAAAGGTTAAGGTAGTTGATTCAGTAAATGTACAAACCAATGGTAATGACTCTTAGCACCCCATCCCAGTTCAACATCCACTCCCGCCTACAGCGGGTTCACTTGCGAAACTACATTATCTACTCATGATATAATAATAATGCCTCGTTAGTGTCAGTCCGGGTACGAAATTGGTAGATTATTAGGTGAACAGAGACCAAAATCAACCAATAGAAGCTTTGTCGCGATCCGTGTCCGAACATCGGATTTCGTACCCTTGGGAACAATCATCCAATTATGCGCTTTTAAATCGATTGGTAACAACGATTGGTCTGCATATAAACATGCATTATATATGGAAAAGGTGCCGAAAGGCACCTTAAAAGGTTGATCAGTAGGAGATGCCCTGCCAGAGCATGGCGTTGGCGACCTTCTCGAATCCGGCGATGTTCGCACCGGCGACGAGGTTGCCCTCCATTCCGTACTTCTTGGCGGCCTCGGAGGCCTGTTTGTAGATGGAGACCATGATGTCGTGGAGCTTTGCATCTACCTCGTCGAAGGTCCAGGCGAGCCTCTGGCTGTTCTGGCTCATCTCGAGTGCGGAAGTGGCGACTCCTCCGGCGTTGGCCGCCTTCGCGGGACCGAAGAGGACTCCGGCTGCCTGGAATGCCTCGATCGCACCAGGTGTGCTGGGCATGTTGGCTCCCTCGGCGACTGCCTTGACGCCGTTCTTGATCAGGATCTTCGCGGACTCCTCGTCCAGCTCGTTCTGTGTGGCGCAGGGAAGAGCGATGTCGCAGGGGATCGTCCAGATGCCCTTGCATCCCTCTGTGTACTTGGCGGTCTTGGAGTAGTCGACGTATGTCTTGATCCTTGCCCTCTTGACCTCCTTGATGTCCTTCATGATCTT
>JAEEGF010108209.1_pt1 | contig 10683 bp, 14 predicted proteins | sample 9134171 | NCBI WGS metagenome assembly JAEEGF01 (sample SAMN16246542, study PRJNA631951) | gut metagenome | biome: gut microbiome; feature: rumen; material: AP-attached | host: Bos | place: Iran: Karaj | collected 2018-10 | reverse complement strand
TACATACAATCCGCTGCATTCAGCTGGAAGTGTGATGGTAAATAGCGAGTTAGAAATTTCATCCACAGCAGCTGTTTCTGTAGTAGCTTCTTCAGATGTGTTTTCTGTAGTTTCTGCAGGCTGACTCTCAGCTTCTTTGGCGCCACAGCCTGTTAATAAAAGACCGCAACACATGATTAATGCGAAAATTTTATTTTTCATGTTACTCTCCTCAATTCTTCTAAAATGTATAATTCTGTCACAAACAATAATAGCACAATGAAATTTTTAAGCTAGCCGAGAATAAAAGAGTTCATGATTAATTCATATTTTTAAACAAAAAAAGAGACAGCCGAAGCTGTCTCTAATATTTGAATATTTATCTTGGAGAGATAAGGGATTGTAAATTCATACCTGCAATCTGATTTGCCTGAGCAATAATGCTTGGATCTGTTGGGTTCTTAAGGAAGTTGTAACCCATCTTAGGACTACCATTTACATTACAGATACCGCACTTAATTCCCTGCTTAATTTCATATGCGTTATCAGCCTCACGAAGAATGATAACACCATCTACATGGCTATTCTGGCTAGCAACCATAAATGCGAAAGCAATTGATGCAGCCTGAAGGTCTTCACCCTTGTTACTTACGTAGCCAAGCTCTGAAATCTTTACGCTTCTAACCTGACCCTGAGGATTTAACATCTCTGGTAAAGAAAGGAAATCTGTAAGGATTTCGAAGTTTGCCATTGTAACATATGCAGAAGACTGGTCACGTGTAACCTTGTTGTTTGTCTCCCAAGCCTTTGGAGCAAGGAGCCAATAGTTGTTTGGATGAACAGCAACCTTCCAGTCGATGTTTCCCTCTGCAGATACTGCGCTGTTTAATCTAGTGAGGAATTCCTTGCCAGCCATAAAGTATGAAGCCTCTGGCTTTGCCCACTGGTGATCGATACATGTATAAACATTTGCGTTTGCATTAGCAGCCTTGATACCGTTGTACATTACTCTGAAGGCTTTATAATACTCGTTTACAAATTCCTGATTCTGGCTGAATTTCAGGTAGTTCCACTGACGCCAGCCGTTTACCTCGTTACCGATGATAAAGTTATCTACCTGACCGTAACCGATGTTTGAGTAACGTGATGCGATTAATGCTGCTGCGTTACCAACCTTTTCAAGGCCTTCTGGTGTAGATGCGTTAAATGCAAAGAACTCGCTCTTTGATGTAGCGCCCTTATATGAAAGTGGGCTGATGTATTCAGGACCTGCTGCCTTATCAGCAAGAAGAATCATGTTTACCTGAATGCCCATTGCATTGTACTTCTGAACAATATGATCATAAACTGAGATTACGCGAATCTTAGAAATAGGAACATTAATATTAATCTGCTTAATACCAAGGTCTGTTGCATGTCCCTGTGCCTCAATGGCGCTGTCAAACTCTACGAATAATCCCTTGATACCGTTATCCATACGAGCTGGTCTTGCTGTTGCGCAAGCCTCTGGATTGAGGATGTACATGCTATTTGAAACTGGTGTAAGCTTTCCGCCAGCCTTTACACAAACTGTAAACTTCTTATATATAAGAGAATTTGGCTGTCCTAAGTTAAGAGGTGCTGTGAATGATGCTGGTGATGCAGACTGTGCAACTTCTACACCTGCTGGTGCAGTCTCGCAACCTGCTGATGCAACAAGGTGATATAAACCGTCTTCCGAACCAGCTGCGCCTGTAGCTGAAACTACTACATTTGTGCCTTGAATTGTTACAGAGTTGATTACAACTCCTCCCGCTGCTTCTGCAGTGATGGGATTAACAGATAGTACGCTTACTAACGCAATTGCTGCTGCCAAAAATGCTGTAGCAGCTTTTTTGAAATACTTCATAAAATAACTCCTTTTTCATATAACATTAGTGAGTGTGCAAGATAGATTTTACAAAATGACTGTGAATCATCCGTTATAAATCTATTTGCAAAAAGTGAACTACTGTTGATCTCTAAAATAGGCAAAAAAATAGCCCTCTGTAGATACACGAGGACTAACAAATAAAAAATTTAAGCAACTGACTGCCATTTTACAGGCTCTAGAGTTTTGCGTCCCTCATTTTCACAAGGTTTGCCCTATTTAATTTATCAACTAACGACCGACATCATATCATGTTCTGATAATTCATGCAATAGATAAAATTGTTTTTACACATCCCGCTGTTCATGGTCAATAGTGGACATTTTCTTTTTACGTAGTAATTTTTTAACTATGAAACCAGGCACCCACTGCAGGCAAGTAATCACTACAGAGATAAGTATATGGGTGAAGAAGATGTTTGTAATAACTCCGTTATGCTTTAAAAGATAGCTTTGTGAATAGCCGTATGCACAAAGTATACCCAGATATATAAGGCCTATAAACATAATAGGAATGTTTTTAGCAGCGTCCTTAGCATTTTCCCAGAAATCTTTAAAGCTGGCATCGAAATATACGAATCGACCAATCATCAAGGTCAGAAAGTATGTAATGAACATATCGTAGTTATTGTCCTGATAGATGAATTTGATGTAGCCGAAAATGATAATCATGTAAACCATGCCAGTGAGGCGGATTGATGCCAGCTGAGGCCTGTCTAAATGTTTTAATCGAACTACAAAATGGTCCCAAATGGTGTTAAATAAAATAAATAGAACCATGAAAAGCAGTAGAAGATAGTCCTTGTAGTTGTCCCAAAATACTTTGAAAGGACCTGCGGTTACAAAGCGGTTTATAAGATAATACACCGCCATAAAGCCTATGATAGAGCCGCCAGAGAAAATAAGCTCATAGAGGCGCTCTGATAATGAGAAAAACTCTTGAGCCTTTGCTTTAGAACCTTTTTGGGTCTTCCAGGCAAAGCAAAAAAAGATAGCATATATAATTAGTAGTAATAATATAGTTATCAGCGTAAAAATTGGAAAATATGGAAACTGAATATAATGCTCGAAATACTCTTGATATGACATAGTTCACCTCATTAATTATTGATAATCTCCCTAACTTGTGTATAAAATACTAGCACAGTAACCAAGCGAAAACTAGGTGAGAATAGGGCGAGGTTGTTCATTATGAAGTACATAAGATTTTTAATATTCATTCTCTTTTTTACTCAAATCGCAACAAGTGGTGTGGGTTCTGATGGAGAAATCAAAGAGGAACAGGTGGAGGAAACAATGCAGGGCACAATGGCAGAAGTACGCAACAAGGATTTTTACGCAGAAGAGTTCACAGAAAATAGTGAAATCTTTGCTAGAATAAAGGGTAAATCATACAAGGATGACTGCACAGTCCCAGTATCGGATTTACGTTATTTGCATGTGCTGCACGTGGGATTTGATGGACAGACCCACGAGGGGGAGATTATTTGCAATAAAGCTATTGCAGATGATTTGTTAGAAATCTTTGAAGAGCTTTACAAGAATAATTACCAGATTGAAAAAATCAAACTGGTAGATGAATACAATGCAGACGACGAATCTTCAATGGCTGACAACAATAGCTCTTGCTTTAATTTCAGATTCATCAGCCATACTACAAAGATTTCAAAGCATAGCGCTGGTATGGCTATAGATATCAATCCACTGTACAATCCTTATATCAAAACAGTGGATGGAAATCTTAACATTGAACCAGCCAATAGTGTTGACTACGTAGATAGAAGTCAGGATTTTCCACATAAAATTGATGAGTCGGACCTGGCATATCAGCTTTTTACAGCCCATGGCTTTGAATGGGGAGGCAGTTGGCAATCAGCAAAAGACTATCAACATTTTGAAAAGTAGTTAATAAGTGGGTGAGTTATGGATGTAAAAGATATTCGAGCATTTATGGGATGCTACGAAACCAGAAGCATTAATAAAGCTGCTAAGTCTCTGTACATTTCTCCACAGGGACTTGGAAAAATTTTAGATAGGATAGAACAAGAGTTAGAGGTGAGCCTGTTCGAGCGCACAAAGCAAGGATTAGTCCCTACTGAGGCTGGTGTGTTTTTCTACGAGAAAAGCATGAAGCTTATAGAGGATACTCAGGAGCTGGAGCAGGGCCTGGAAAAAATCCGTAGGAAAAATGATGTGTTTAACGTGGGCTATTCCTGCGGGGCTATTCATGTTATTTCCATGAAACGTCTGGAGAACTTGCGTAAATCATTGGGCAGCACACATATGATTTTAGAGGAAGGCTCCAATCCAGACATCAAAGAAAAAATTATTAATGGCCAATTCGATGTAGCTCTTGTAATAGGTCGCATAGCTGCAAAAGGCTTTGTGGAAAAAGAACTTGCAATAAAAAAGATGTGTGCCATTATTCCTAAAGGACATAAGCTTTACAATAAAGATGCTATCAGAATTGAAGAGCTTAAAGAAGAAAAATTGATTACTCTTAATGAACAGTATCAATCCTTTTCTAATCTGGTAAAGAGCTGTGAGCGCGAAAGCTTTTACCCTAATATAAGGGTAAAAACCATGGAAGCTAGCATGATATATGAGTTTGTCAGAGAAGGCTTAGGTGTTGGCATTTCTGTTGACATTAACGATAGGTATAATACTTCAGAGGATTATAAAGTCGTTCCAATTGAAAACGGCATACCATGGGTTATTTACATAGTTTATAGCAAGGACAAAGTCCATAATCCTTATATAAAAATGTTTATGGATGCGATAAAATAGATTTAACAGAAGGAGGAAATTTGAATAATGAAAAAGCTATCAAAACTAATTAGTATTATATCTATTATTTCTATTAGTTTTGTGGCTTGTGGTACTAACAATGATGTACACGTTAAGGATAAAAACATTTACGAGTTTAGAGATATGCAAACTAGTCAAAGATTAGGTGAGCTTATTTTAAACGACGATGATTCAGTAGAAATTACTATTGATGATTCCGATATCTTTTATATTGGATATATTGAGTCACTTGCTAGCGCTCAAAACTATCATTTATCAGCTTCAAAACCTGGTACAAACTTTACCAAGATTGTAGAAGGCAAAGATGATGAAGTTTATTGTATTGATTGCGATATTCTAATTTGTGATTATGACTTATCTGGAAACGCTTGTTTCTTTGCTGGTCTATTCAATAATCTTGAAACTGGTAAAAATCCAAGAGAACCCTATCTTGCTAAAAATGGTGTTATTCCTATTGGCAATGGCTATGGAGATACTTCTAAAAATAAGCCAAAAGGTCAATTCGCTAGATTTATTACTATTGTTAATGAAGATGAAACAAAGTCTTGTAAAATGGCTCAAGTTCATACTAACGATGGTTTCATTTGGAGTGGCGAACTTGAGGTTGGAGATGTAATTTTTAGCAAAGACAATAATGCAATTTTTTATGCAGAAGGAAAACATATTTCTGGTTCATTTGAAAATGATTTAACTTTTATGGTTAAAGCAGAAAACAAGGAACTAGATATGGAACTTTCTTTAACTTGTATAGATACTACTAATGGAATCTATAAAGTAAAAAGTTACGAACATAAGGAACCTTCCGATATACGTAACTTCCTAATAAGATAAAAAGACTTATGAAAAAGATTGAGGCGGATGGCTTTGGCAAGGAGGACCATAGCGCTTTATTTAGATTCTACGAATAATTAGGGGATTAACCGAGGAACTTAGTTTATTGCTAAGTTCCTTTTTCTTCATCTAGCTTGTTACATTGTATATGGCCTTGGCGCCAGTCAAGAGCAAGCCCTGCGGGAGCTCTGCTCTCTTGACTAGGCGCCTGCAGCCATATAAAAAGTAATCAAGCCAGCTGAAGAAATGGGTCTGTGGCAGCGCCACAATCTCTATTTATCGCAACTTAGCGATAATAGTACGTTTCTTAAGGGTCTTGCGATAAAATTTAAGAGTTTTTGAGTTAGATTTATCGCAAGCTAACGAAGGAATGCGCTCCGTCAGACTTGCTGCGATAAAATAAGCTTGAAAATGATGATTTTTTATCGCATGGAGTTCCATAAAGCTTAATCACACGTTAAATTGCGATAATCAAAAAGTCATGTTTTTCAAATTCTACCGCTAGCGAGCTATAAAGTAGTTGCCAGGCGGTAGTAAAAATCAGAAAGCATCGAATTTACGCCACATATCAAAACTAACTGTAGTGATAGTCTTTATCCTGCAAAAGTAAAAAGTGAGATTTGGAATGAAATCCTGGAAAATCATACCGCCAAGCGCACATATAGTAGGAAACTGGCGGTAGGATTTTAAAAACATGAGGTTTTGCCCAGTAAGAACCGTGGCCCCTGCCACAGACCCATTCTTCAGCTGGCTTGATTACCATTTATATGGCTGATGGCGCCTAGTCAAGAGAGCAGAGCTCCCGTAGGGCTTGCTCTTGACTGGTGGCAAGGCCATATACAATGTAACAAGCTAGATGAAGAAAAAGGCTAGCCAACAAGTGGCTAGCCTATATCATTTAATTCCTTATTTTACCGCCTACAATCTTTTTTGACCATGCGGCTGCGCCACATCTGGCGCAGCCGTAATATTTATAGTTTCTGGTAAATCTGGAGTCACGCTTTCTATAGATAGTAGCTCCGCATTTACCACATGTGAAAACGTACTTGATGGCCATCTGATTGCTCTCGTAGTTTTCAACACCCTTTTCCTGGCCTTGGGTCACGCGTTTTATGTTATAGCCATATACCTGATTGACTACATCAGCGTAATACTTCCATTTACCAGTGTGACGCATGCAACATTTGCATGTATGAAGCAATTCGTGAATGATAGTTTCCTTGCAGGCTGTTTCCGAGATTCTGTCATCTTCCAAAAGCCTTGAGGCTATTTCAATAGTGTAAGTGCCATCAGGGCTCAGTTTACACATGCCCCAGCGAGTCTTTGCTCTTGTATTTATTTCCCATGAAGATATGGTGCCAAGCATAATGCCAAGTCGAGTAACCTCATTCATGCATTCATTTCGTAGTTGTTCAAAGTCTTTCAATTTCTAATGTTTCCTTAGTCTATCAAGTTCTTCTTCAAGTAATTCCTGATTAATGTTATTTTTGGCAGCCTCCTGCTCAACCCATTTATCCAGAGCATTTATTGCGATAGATGCCTGTTTGAGAACTATCATTATTTTTGCAAAAGATGGAATCTCATCATCAGTGATTTTTCCATCGCGAGATATTGCAATTAAATCCTTTGTAAGTGGTTCGATATCGTTTAGACTGGCGATTGTCTCTATAACAATGTTTGACAGCTCAGGAATTTCTAATGCTAAATTTAAATTGGCGCCAATGGTACATTCCTTTGCGCAAAAATAATTGCAAAGTACTGGCTCATTGTAAACGCTAGCAAGTGCAATCACGTCACTTGGTGACGCAGGGATGCGGTCGTTTTCGATTCGCTCTAGACGGTCTACGGAAATAGAAAAGTTGCCGCCTTTTTCCAATAGTTCTATTACATTTTCCCTAGTAAGATTTTTCTCTTTTCTTGTTCTGTAATATAGATTTTTCTCTTTCGATGCTGCCATTTATGCCCCCCTAATGTAATTCATAAAGCTATTTTCGCAGTGAGGTGCGAATTTTTCGTATATAATTCTGAAAATTTGTGGTTTTATTAATCCCTAGTAACCAATATAATAAGATTATCATAAAGGAAGGCGTAATGCACTTTCGGTAATATTAATTTTAATATAGAAGGAAGAGGGACAAATTATGAATGGAAAAAGATTATACAAAAGCAATAACAAAAAAATATGTGGTGTATGCGCAGGCATAGCAGAATATTTCGATATCGACCCAACACTTGTTAGATTGTTATGGGCAGCAATTACACTTGCTGGTGGATGCGGAATTATTATTTACATTGTAGCTGCATTAGTTATGGATGATGATCCATCAGGTTATGTCAATTAGGAGATGTTAGTATGACAGTTTTATTCTTTATATTATTTTTAATGGTATTTGGAAAAATGATTGGCTTTGCAATCAGAGCAACCTGGAGCATTTTTAAGGTAATGCTTTATATAGTATTCCTTCCACTGATTTTAGTTGGAATGGTCTTCGGCGGATTACTTTACTTAGCATTCCCAATTCTTATTATTGTAGGAATTGTTTCATTGATTGCTGGATTGGTGGATAACTAAAGTATCTTTATAAAGAGTTTTTAATTTGGAGTCTCCATTTGGAGGCTCCTTTTTAGTTAGTTGAAAATGGGATATAAGCTGTTATTAAAGCGAGAACTACAGCAGGTAACATATTTGCTACTCGAATCTTTTTGCCCTAGACAAGATTTAAGCCTACGCAGAAAACTTATAGAAAAGTGTGAAATAGTGGTTATGAATGTATGCTAAATAGAAAAAGCCATATCAGTTAATTGAACTTAATCATCTGATATGACTTGTATGAGTCTAATAATATAGTTATCGACGTTCGTTATAGTTGTTTACTGTTACATTAGTAGAATGTTCAGTCGTAAAACGAATAATTTTCCGTTCTTCGTCTATTTGGGAAATATATTGACGGACATCTATTCCTAAAGGGTCATCGATTAATGTACCATCTAGATATACTTTGTATTCTCCAGAGTCAATTAATTTTCTAAGGGTAGCCCAGTGCTTAGCCATCTTTTCAATATTTTTATAGGAAAGAGACCTAAGCCAAAGTAATAATCCAATAATTAATAAAGCAGTAATAATAGGAAAAAATATTACAAATAATGTAAATGTTCTGCTCAAAATAAAGGTCCTCCTACTAGTAGTAATTAATAATCCGTTTGTTAATAAATATTATACTGATAATAAAACTATGTTCAATGAAGATGGTTTAATATATTTCTTGAAAAAATTTTATGTCCTTCAATTGAAAAATGAACGCCATCAAAGCCCATAGAAATATTCCAAGTGGATGCATCTAGAGCCGGGATCTTATATTTTTTTGCAAGTCTTAAATATCCAGCATTAAGCTCGACACAATAATCATGGTACATTTTCATCTGCTCATCCATAATTTTGATATAGGGTGGAGCTATAAGTATAAATGTGCCTAGGCAGTTATTACTTACAAATGCTAGAATAAGCTCTAACTTGGCTAAAGTAGCCTTTACGTTTGGATGATTGGTTAGCAAAATATCATTTGTACCAAGCATCATGACAAAGATATCACCTTTATTGGTACTTTGGATTAGGTTTGAAAAGTATCCATATCCAACATCAGGAAGCATTCTGCCATTTTGGCCTTCTTCAATAACTTCATACTTATCAGAAAGGGCATTTTTTACCTGAGTAGTCCAGCGAATGTCTTCTAAATATCTGCCGCCCCAAAAGCCTCTTGGATCATAACCATATGTATTTGAATCTCCAAAAAGGATTAGTTTGTTCATAGACTTAACCTCATTTGATATCAAGTGACATTGCCATGCACCATACAAAACCTTTGGCAGTTCTGATATCTGCATTTTTGAAGTGATTTCCGTCATTCCATTCAAGTGTGGAATTGATATTTCTTGAATTGAAGATCTCAAAAAGTTTTTTGATACAAGTTCCTACTGTCGCCATTATGGGATTTTGGGCTTTTTCCTCTTTATCACCAAGGCTTAAGTAGATATGACGTACGGTCGTAGTGTTATTTTCAACATAATCAATAAATCCTGGGAACCATGCTGATGGAGATGATGCGTTTATAGCTAAAAAATCATCTGTTTTATACGCACTCCATAAAGCAAAAAGACCTGCGAGTGAATAGCCCCCAAGGACGGTAGGAATGTTTGTTAGGTTGTATGTGTCTCTTATGCTAGGGAGGAGTTTTTCTAATATGAATGAAAGCGTATCCTTTGCGCCTTCGCCAAAACCAACTTTTCCAAAGACAGGTGGAGCAATCCAAGGAGATAAATCATTGTTCCAATTGCTGATACTAAAGGCTACAAGTATAAATGGAAAATTTGAATGGCTTAATATATAAGCAATTTCATCTTCTAAGATGTCAAAATCATGCGAATCTATCGGCTGAATGAGCAGTATTTGTGGCATCTCATCAAAAAATACTATGCAGTTTGTACTTCCAATCTGAAAGGTTTCTTTTTTCATCTTCAATCCTCTATGTTAACTATAGATTGAGGATAGCTTTTGTCGTCTTATTTTTCAAGGCAATGTAACTGTCCGATTTATACCCCTAGTAGTGAGTACACTTAGAATTAGAAGAGAAGCATTGAAAAAAGGAGGTCTTAAGTTATGGGAGATAAGACATGGGTGCACAAACCAACTGGTATATATTTTTGTGACAATAGGTTGAATATGAAACTCTTGTATGAGGATATAGCTCATATGACAAACAAAGAGTTTGCTGCTTTTTGTAAGATGATTGAATTTAATGGAAAGTATCCTAAAAAATATTCTGTAACAGGTAACTGGGAATAGGAGGCATTATGAATAAGATGGGTTTTACATATGTTGAGCCAGCATCATACATATTTGAAGAGATGAAAGAAATTCTATTTGCGGAAGATTATGAGAGGATTCGTGCTTTTGTATCAAAGTACCCTTGGCCCTTTGCTAAAACTTAGGCAAAGTCTGATCCACATGAATACATAGTAACTTGACTATTTGAAAAAAGAGGACTATAACATAGTCGAACACGAGAAACAAACGAAACGCCAATTGAATATCGACATTCCGCAAATTTCCCTGCTCAAATATTTGTATTTTAGGAGGAAGAGACAAATGGATACTTACAA
>JAEEGF012206846.1_pt1 | contig 10684 bp, 3 predicted proteins | sample 9134171 | NCBI WGS metagenome assembly JAEEGF01 (sample SAMN16246542, study PRJNA631951) | gut metagenome | biome: gut microbiome; feature: rumen; material: AP-attached | host: Bos | place: Iran: Karaj | collected 2018-10 | reverse complement strand
AAAATAAATGAAAAAATAAAAAAAATATTAAAAATAAAGTTTCATTTAATGATAAAATTATTTATAGTAGAAATTAATATTAAACTTATAAAATTTAATACAAATTGTAAATAAAACGAATATAAATAATAAAAAAAATTAATTATTATTATTTTTTATGTATAAAAAAATTAAATGTATTTTTAATTATAATTTAAATAATTGAAATATTATGTGTATTAAATAAAAAAAATTTATGTAAAAAATGAAATATTATTATTTTTTAAATGAAATTTAATATTATTAAAATAAAATATAAAATAAAAATAATATTTTAAATAAAAAAAAATTTTTAAAATAAAATTTTCTTTCATTTTTTTAAATAAATAAATTTAATTATTATTATTATTTTAATAATTATAACTTCTAATTAATTTTAAATAATAAAATGATGAGTTTATTACTATCAAACAACAAAATAAAACGCGCATCACATTCAAATTCTTTAAAACCAAATTATTCATTACCAAAACCAAACGAAAAGAAAAAATTCGGCAAAGAAAATTCCTATTTTTTAATAAAAAACACTGAACCATTTTCAAAAACAAAATCAAAATTAATGAATTTTTTAGTTGATCAAGAAGCTCGTTTCATAGATTTAAACAAAGCAGAAGAATTTTATAACAAACAAATATTAGAAAACAATAGAATAATAAACATAAAAAAAAACGAAATAGAAAAGAAAAAAAAAATATTAAATAATTTATCACAAAAAGTAAATGAAAATTTAATAAAAAATTTCATTAACAATCAAAATGATTTAATAGAAAAAATGGAAAATGAAAAGAAAAAATTAAAAATTCAAATAGAAACATTCAAACAAAGTTTTGAAACTTACAAAGACATGAAAAGCGAATTAATAGATGAAAATATTAAATTAAAAAATGATTTAACAAAAGAAACAAATGAAGAAATTAATAGAAAAACTTTTTATAATAAATATTCAATAATTAATAATAAAATAATAACAGATGAAAATTCACAAGAAAAATTATTTAAAACAATGACTGAATTTGAATTAAAATCAAAAAATTTATTTGATAAAAAAGAATTAAAAAAACGAAAAAAATTAGCGAAAGAAGAATTTGAATTAAATCAATTAAAACAAAGCATGATTGTCACTGAAAAATATTTAAATCGACTGAAAAATCGAGTCAAAGAAAAAAAAAATTTAATTCCGTGGGAATTTAAAAAAAATCAAAAGATTTTTGAAGAAAATCGCGAAATTAAAAAAAATAATTTAAAAAATATTTTAAAAATTAATATTATTAAAAAATCATTAAAATTAAAAGATTTAAATGAAGTTGTTAAACATTTAAAAAATGATCAAATAAAATTTGATAGTCGCTACAATAAAATTAATAATTTATTAAAAAATCTTACGAAATTAAGAAATGAAACAACTGAAAAAAATTATGATTTAAAAAACATTGAAAAAGAAATTAAAAAAAAATTACAAAAATCAAATTTTTTATTTTTTGATCAACCTGAAATTTTAGATTTAATTATTAAATTAGCTGATGCTCAAATTTTAAATGAAATCGCAAATGAAAAATCAAATGAAATCGAAGATAAAATAAAAAAAATCACAAGATTTTTTGAATTATACAATAATAAAATTAATAATATGTTAAAAAGCATTTTAATTTTTAATTTAAAAATCAATGAAAAAAACACAAATAAAAATGAATTAGAACAAATTTTTTTAAATTTTGATGATTTTCAATGTTTAAATTCAAATTTAAATAAAAATAAATTAAATATTTCTTTTTATACAAAAATTAATCATTTTAATAAAAATGATTTAATTTACATTTTCAAAATTTTAATTAATTATTTAAGAAAATTCTCTTTAATTTATAATAATTTCGTTTTAGATATTTGTATTCATTACGAAGAAATTGAAAATAAAAAAGAATCAAATAAAAAAAAATTAAAAATTTCACATGAATTTTCTAATGAAATTGAAGAAAAAAATGATGAAAATAAATTAAAAATTATTAATATTAAAAATTTAACAGCAGAAATTGAAGAAAAAGAAAAAAGAAAAAAATTAAAAAAAATAAAAGAAGATTCAAAATCAAAAATTGTTTTAGATAAAAATTTAATTAAAGAAGCACAAATTAAAGAAAATATTAGTAATGAATTAAAAACAATCGGCGCAATCACAATTCAAGAATTATTACAAAAATATTTTGATCATTTGAAAGATTTAAATGAAAAAAAAAAAAAAAAACAAGAAAAAAATATCGATTTGTATAATCATTACAAAGGCGATTTAACTAAAGCGGAATTAGATGAAATTGATAAAGAAATTGAAGAAGATGAAAAAAAATTCAATGAAGAACTTGAATTATTTAAAAGATTAAGATTAAAATATTTTAATGATTTTACAAAATACACTTCAAAATTAGTAACAATCCCACAAAAACAAAAAAACATTCCCACTTTCAAACAAAAAAAAAGAGGAAAAGCATTAGTAATAAACGCAATAGGCGCATTTACAAAAACAAACGTTTATGTCGAAAAAATAAAAGAAACAAAAGAATTAAAAAACAAAGAAAAAAAAGAAAAAGAAAAAAACGAAAAATATGAAAAAGAAACTAATCAAATTTTAGATGACACTTTTTCAGATGAAGAAAATTATAATAAAGGAACATTAAATTTAAATGAAAAAAAAGATGAAATTGATAATAATAATTTTTTTAATAAAAATTTAACTGAAAATGAATTAAATAATAAAAGAATGTTTGATTTACATAAATTAAATTTGGCTTTATTTCATCAAAAAGCAAATGTTGAAACAAAAAATGATTTTGAAATTATTCAAAATCAATTTAATAATAAATTAAATCTTAAAATTTATTCTCCAATTGTTAAATTTTTTATGCCAAATGTTTTTAAAACGTTTTCTAATTTAAAAAAAAAACCTTCGAATAATTTTCAATTCAATTCTAATGATAATATTAAAGAAGAAAAACCAAAAACAAAAAGAGAAAAATATTCAAATCGACCAAAAAGTAAAATTATTCATGATTATAAAAATAATGAATTTAAATATCCAAAAATTGAAAATAAAAAAATTAAAGAAAAAATTTAATTTAAAAATATTTTAATTATTAATTTAATTATTAAATTTTTATTTACAATAATTTATCAATTTTCATATTAAAAATAATAAATAAAAAATAAATAAAAAAAATACAAATTAAAAATTAAATTTCAACATTAAAAATTTCATTAAAATTTTCATTAAAAAATTAAATAAAAATAACAAAAATAAATAAAAAAATTATTTATAAAATTTAATTTAAATTTTGATTTGAATATTTAACTAACAAATAATAACCAGTCGTTGCATAATTATTTTCATTATTTTTAATACAATTTTTAACAAATTCTTTATTAAATCCGAATTTTTCCATTTCTTTAATTGCATTTAAATTAATTTCTTCAAAATCATTCGTTTCATTATTTTTTTCACTCGAAAAAATTTTATTTTTAAAAACATTTTTCGCACTATTTTTATTCAAATTTTCAATAATCAAAGGCGAAAAAATTTTTTTCGAACTATTTTTACTTTCATTTTGACTAATAATAATTCCATTATCAATTTCACAATTATTATTCAATTCATAATTATAATTAATTTCTTTCACTTTCGCAGCGAATTTTAAAATAAAATTTTCCAACTTCAAATTTTTATTATTAAAATCATAAAATTCTTCTGATTTTTTTCCAAATTCACCTGATTTTTTTCCTTCTTCAAAACTCGAATTAAACGGCGCTAAAATCACACTTTTCGTTCTATTATTTTTCAAATGTTTTTCATTTTCACCGGTGCACAAATTTTTCACATCAAAATTTTCATAATTTCTTCTATTTTCATCAAATAAAATTCTTTCCGCTTTCGTAAACAAACAAAAATTCACATTATTATTTTCAAACCAAGAATGACACAAAATTTCCTCAATTTTTATTCTTTTTTCAACATCAATTTCAAATATTTTTCTAATCAAATCTCTACATTCAAAACTAACATCAATTTCCTTAAATTTCCCCTTCAAAATTCTCTCATGCAATTCCTGCACATTTTTTCCTTTGAATGGCACATTTCCACTGAGCATCGCATACAAAACAACACCCGCGGACCAAACATCAACAGAAAAATCGTAACCTTCGTTGCGTAAAATTTCAGGCGCAATGTAAGCTGGAGTTCCACATTGATCAAAAAGTTTGGTTGAATTTAAAAATTTACTCACGCCAAAATCACATAGTTTAATTTTATTGTCCAAATCTATTAAAATATTGTCTAATTTTATGTCGCGATGAATTATTTTTTTACTGTGAATGAATTGAATGGCGAGAATTATTTGTTTGAATATGAATTTCGCTGTTTGTTCCGATAATTTCGTACGTTTCTTTATGAAATTCAAAAGGTCTCCCGCACATATGTATTCCATTGCGATGCAAAAATGGTGGTTTGTTTCGAAGGTTTCGTAGATTTTTACTATAAATGGACATTTGTTTATTTTTTTCATAATGTTCGTTTCTAATAAGATTTTTTCTCGTTTGGATTTTTTTTTTAAATTCGCTTTGTTTATGCTTTTTATTGCGACTAATCTTCCGGTCAAAACATGCAAACTTAAATTCACCTTTCCAAAAGCGCCTTTGCCTAATAAACGACCGTATTTGTAGAAATTTAGCTTTGTTTTTGGGAATTTTTTGTGTTTTTTGTGGAATTTTTTTATGTATTTTATTAGGTTTTCTTGGTCGAGTTTGAGTTGTTTTGTTATGAGATTTGAGGAGATTGATAAAGATGATTCGTTGAGGTTGTTTGGGGATGAGGTGGAGATTTTGAGGTTGAAAGATTGTAGTAAAGAATCGTTTTCGGAGGTGGGAAGGTCCGAATCGAGGTTGTTTGTGGTGATGTTGATATTGATATCGTTATTGATGTTATTATTAATATTATTATTATTATTATTATTATTAATGTTAATGTTATTATTAATGTTATTATTATTAATGTTATTATTATTATTAATGTTATTATTATTTTTAATAGTATTATTATTATTATTTTTAATGTTATTATTAATGTTATTATTATTATTATTAATGTTATTATTATTATTATTAATAATTTTAATATTATTAGTATTTTTTATATTATTATTATTAAAATTATTATTATTATTATCATTATTATTATTATCATTTTGTATTTTTTGAATAACATCGATATAATCTTTTTTAATGAGTTTTTTTTCTTTATTGAATTTACTTTTAATTTCTAAATTATTATTATTTTCCTCATTATTATTAATATTATCTTTAGAAACATTAAATTTAAACAATTTTAATTTTTTTTCTTTTTTTTTAAAATTTTCAAAATTAGTTTTATTTTTTAAATTAAAGGGCGCATCATTATTTAATTTATATTCAAAACTATTGATTTTACTATTATTAACACTGTAATTTTTTTTATTAAAAATATTAAATTGCGTTGGCAAAAATAATTTAAAATCAATAGAATTTTTATTTTTAAAAGGATGAAAAAATTTTTCTTTAGTTTTATTATTAAAATTATTAAAATTATTAAAATTATTATTTCCTATATTAGGAAGATTGAATTGTGGATTTTGAATTTGAGGTTGTTTATTTTCTTGTATTATATTTTGATTTGGATTCATTGGATTTTGATTTTGTTTGTTTTTTTGTTTATTGTTTTCCATTTCTTTTTTTTTTTCTTTTTTAATTTCATTTTCTAATTCTGCCATATCATCTTCAATATCATTTACTTTTTTTTTACCTTTTTTTTTTTTCCAATCTGGATCATCTTTCATTAATTCATCGAATTCTGGATCATCAATTCCTTCATCAATATTTAATTCATTTCCTTTTTTGTTTATTTGATTCATAAAATCATTCATGTTATTAAATTGTAAATTTCCTCCTTTAAAAAAATCCATATTCATTTATTTTATTTATTATTAAATCAAATATTATTTTTTTTTATAAATGTAAAAATTAATTTACTTTTTAATCAATCTTTACTTTCAAAAGTTATATCAAAAATATAAAGAATTATTGTGAAGAAAAAATATTTAAACATAAATAAAATAATTAAAGATAAAATTAAAATAAAACAAATTAAAGTTACTTTAAATTTTTCTAAAATAAGTATAGCATAAGTATTAAAAACAAATTAAAAAAATGTCATTTCTTTTCTGTATAAAATTAACCACATTTCTTCTATTACCTCATATGATAAACCTCCAAATATTATTAGGAGACATTAATAATCTTCCAAGAGGAGTCCCAGGAGAATATTTAGAATATGATAATTATTTTGAAAATGAAAATATAAACGATTTAGAAAAATACCATCATTATATAGGAGCTTGGGCTGCACAAGATTATATAGATGAATATTCAGGAATTTATTATACTCCAATGAGATGTTGTTGGACTTCAGGAACTTACTACCGGAATATAAAATACGATATTGCGAAAGATATTATTATAGATGATATTAGACTTACAAATTTAATAGGTTTAATAGATAATGCATGTTATTCCCGTGAGTATAATGACCATAATAATTTTGCTGTTTGGCAAGATAGAGAAGAAAATGATGTTATGTATTCAGTTATTGTTAGATTATCTAATCCAACTGATGAAATTGTAAATACAACTGTTCATCTTTATGGGGGTTATAATGGTCCAAGTTATGCTAACGTTAATTTAAATATTCAACCTCATAGATCTATAAAATATACAATAAAATGGAATAATAAGTTTATTACATTTGATGGTATAGAAAAGCCTTCTTCTTCTTCCACAATTGCATATTCTACTTATATCCATTTTAGAAATAAAAATCCTATAGGTACTGATGGTAATGACTTATATATATATATTAATAGTGCTTTTTTTAGAGTTGAATTATTTAAATATAAATTAAGTTTAACAGGTAATACACATAATTATTGTTATAGAAGTGGGTGTTTGGAAAATTATTATTGTTCTAAATATAGTGGAGCTACCGATAATCGATGTAATCATACTGTTCCTGAACAAAATTATAATTTAAGAGGTTATTGTAATACAGAAGGATGTATTCCAGGAGCTTATTGTGATTCGACTGAGAATTTATATATGTGTAAAGAATGTGATATTAGATGTAGAACTTGTATTAATGGTCAACCAAATAAATGTAGAAGTTGTTATCCAACTGCAGTTTCTCCATATTGGCATACTCATGTCTATTTTCCAACAAATACTCCTCAACCTTGTAAACATGAATATATTGCTTTCAACCATTTTTTAGACTTTGAAATTGAAATTCCTTTATTACTTAATTATAGAGGAACAATGGAATTTTGGATGTTTGTTATAAATCCAGAAAAATTAACTGATTCTATTTTACAACCATCTTATTCAGCTTTTGTTTTTCAAAATTTTTTCACAGTTATTATTCATCAAAATCCTGATTCAAATCATAAATCTGATATTCAAGTAACATTAATTCCTTTTGATAATATATATCCTTATAATAAAAAAATAATGAATTTATTAGATTTTGAAAATTATTATACAAGTAAATATACAAGTTATCAAAGTGTTACTAAAAATATAGAAAATAAAGCTTCAAGATGGGTTTTTGTTAGAGCAGGTTTTAGTTATACTCATAAAAAAATGCAAGTTAATGGAGAAGAAAAAAATATTGAATATCCTTATATTTATTTGGAAAATATTCCAACTTATAAAACAACATATCAAACTTTTCTTAAAACTTTTTACCGAGAAAATGAACATGGAATTTTAAGAGTTCAAGGATTTCAATATATTAATACTGATATATATATTAGGAATTTAAATTATTATGCAGATTATTTAAATAATGAAATAAATAATCCAAATTATTATAATCTTCATGAAATTAATGATATTTATTCAATTCCTAATTTACTTTTTTCTATTCCTTTTAATGATATTGTTATTGCTGATGATTCAAATGATTCTACTTTTTCTTATTATGATTATAGTAGTCAATTTACAAAAAATACTAGAGTAATTTCTAATATCATCATCCAATTAATACCTTCTTCTTTAGCTCCATCCAAAAATTTTCATCGAATTAAGTTTTTAACTCCTAATAATTATTATAAAAATAGTGATTTAAAAGTAGTACAAAGTTTAAGTTGTTCAAATCCAAATAAGTACTGTAGTGATGATGAAATACCTTATTCATGTATAAATTCAAATTTATTTCATAAAACAGACAATTCTATTGTTTGTACAACAAATTGTTTAGATTATCCATATTATCCATCAATGAGATTACCAAACATTAAAATTAACCATAATAATAATAACCCAATAACAAACGATATATGTAATTATAAATGTGATTCAAGAGTGAATAATTGTCCTTCAGGATATAACAGTAATATTAATTCCTTTTCATGTAATACTAATTATAATACTTTATTTTATCAATGTTTAGATAAAAATGAATATAAAGTTGATAATAGTGGATTACAATTTTCTGGAACTTATAGAACTAAATCAATGATATTTCCTTTATCACCTTCAAGTAACCCAATATCAAATTTTATGATAGAAATGTGGTTTCATCCTGATATGCATACACAAGCAAATCCTCCTTTATATAAACAATTTATTTTTATGTCTGATTCTCTTCAAATATACTTTGATATTAATTTACAAGAATATGTTTTTAAATCAGTTACAAATGGTTTTACTTCAATAAATGAATTAGGTTTTAATATATATTATTATGGTTGGAATCATTTAATTATAAGTTCAAAACCTATTACAGTTAATAATCAAATTTATACTGAATTTAATGTTTCAATAGCAAATTCTTTTTTAAAAGTTGATCAAGTTTTAGGAAAAAATACAATTTATCAAATTTGCTTTTGTAATATTGATGATAATTGTTGTGGAACTGAATCAAATGCTTTATGGTTTGATATGTTTATTAAAGATATTAAATTATGGGATGCTCGATTTGTTGGTCCTTATACTTTATTTGATTTTAATAAATTTTCTTATATTATTCCAGGAGGATTACTTCATTGGTATAAATTAGATATTACTAATTTAAATAATAATGATATTAAATGTGAAATTGATAATAGTTATAAAGTTTCTTATATTTCTGATAAATATTTCCTGAATCCTCATAATGATCAAAATTTTAATTATGGTTTTAATTTTAATTGGAATGATGTTAATTATCCTAATTTTGTAATAAATGCTCAAATTATTAGTGAAAGAAATATAGTAAATATAACTCAAACTGGACAATGCTATGAAGGATGTTCTCAATGTTTTGGAAATTCAAAATATAATTGTTTTAAATGTAATGAATATTATGCTTTAAATGGAGCAACATGTACATTAAATAGTCAATATAATAGTAATAAGTTTTATATTAATCCTCCTGAACAATCTAATATCCCAGGAGAAATTAATGAATTAGAAATTGTATTTCCTAATACATATGATCCTGAAAAAGCAGGTGGAATGACTATTTTTTTTTATATGAAGTTATATGGTTTTACAAGTGAATTAATAAATAATTATATTTCAAGTATCTCATCAGATCCTATATTAAATATTGTTTATTTTTCAAATATTTTAAAATTATCATATGATGTTGAAGAAGAGTCTTTAAAATTATTATTAAATAATATAGTTCAATTCCAATTCGATGGATTTTCTAAAAAAATTGCAACATGGGTTCCAATATCAATAGCAGCTTTTAGAGGATTAACAATTCAAAAAGATTTTAACTCTATGACATTAGGTTCAACTCCTTTAAAACATATACCTTCTACATATTCTAAATTTTATTTCAGAACAATTCGTTTTTCAAAATATATGATAGGTTATATTTCAGATATAACAATTTATGATACATTTATAATAAATGCTTTAGGTTATGCAAGTCATAAAGATAATATTAATAGTATTTTTAGGAAAAACTATGGTTTAGATATAATATTATTTTCATTTCCTTTAAAATCAACTATAATATCAGATAAAGAAAATGAAGATGAAACAATTAATACATGGTCTTCATCAGGACATTGTTTAAATGGTATGGAATAGGAATGTATTTAAAAAGTAAGAAAAAAACATGAGATGTAAGAATTAGAAAAATCTAAAACACAGGGAATTAGATATTTATGATAAATGGTTAATTAATCATGGATATGTTTGTAAATTTAGTAATTTGAAGTGCATTGAGAATGTAATTGATATTGATGAAGCATCTTTTGATAAAGAAAAGTTAAAAAATTACATTATATCTTCAAATAAAGATGTAGAGAAGATTAATATTCTTTCCAAAATCAGTTTTTATAATTACTAATAAAAAAGAATTAGATAGTATTTTTAATGATTGTATTAAATATATTATAGATTTTTAATTTCTTATGATATATATCAATTTTAAAAATATATTTTTAAATTATAATTAAAAATATTATATATTTTATTAAAAAATGATTATAATATAAATATATTTCAAATTTGAATGATTTATTTCATATAAAGCATTTATTTCCTATAATCCACAGCAAATTCATATCTAAAATAAAAATGAATA
>JAEEGF011700609.1_pt1 | contig 10684 bp, 10 predicted proteins | sample 9134171 | NCBI WGS metagenome assembly JAEEGF01 (sample SAMN16246542, study PRJNA631951) | gut metagenome | biome: gut microbiome; feature: rumen; material: AP-attached | host: Bos | place: Iran: Karaj | collected 2018-10 | reverse complement strand
TGCCGGAGCGGGGGATGGCCGTGAGGGCGCCGAGGCCGATGGTGGTGTCGGCGGCGGGCATGGCGACGGTGTTGTCGGTGGTGGCCACGCTCTCACCATTCACCGTGAAGGCGTAGGTGTAGCCCGTGGGGATGGTCGTCTGGCCGTTGTCGAGGGCAAGGACGGTTCCCTGGGCGTAGTAGTCGGTGCCGCTGATGGTGACGGAGGGGGCGGTGGTGGTGGTGACGCCGCCGGTCAGCGTCAGCGTATGGATGCTGACGGCGGCATTGTTGGCGGTGGCATCGGCACCCTTCATGCCTACGCCTGTAGCGTTGGCCGTACCAGCCACGTTGCAATTGAGGTAGTAGTTGCGCTGCATGGCGGTGGTGTAGCCGTCGCCGGCAATGGCGCCGTGCTTGTTCCCGTTCGAGGCGGCGGGTACGGTGGCGCCATTGGCGATGTTGTCGGTCAGCGTGCCGTTGTTGAAGCCCACGATGCCGCCGTAGCCTTCACAGCCTGTGTAATTAGTGCTGGCGAAGGTGAGCGTGGCAGCGCTGGTACACTCCTTGACGGTGCCGCTGTAGTTGAAGCCTATGATGCCGCCGTGGTAATCGACATTATCCTTGGCGGTATGGATGGCTACGGTATTGGTGACGTGGCAGTCGCTGACGGTGGTGTTAGCATCGTTGCGTCCCACGATGCCGCCAGTATAGCTATGGCCGGTGATGCGGGCATTGCTCAGGGTGACAGCCTTCACCTCGGCACCGCTTCCGAGATAGCCGAAGAGACCTTGATGGCCGCCGTTGTTGGCACTGGCACCTGCGTTATAGATGCGGATGCCGCTGATGGTGCAGTCGTTGCCGTCGAAGTGGCCTTGGAACTTGCGTATTGTACTCCCACTCCTACTACCGATGGGCGAGAAGTTGCTTTCGGTGCTCCCGGCAGCGTTCCATGCGGTGGTGGGTCGCAGCGACGTGGTGCTGGCTTCGCTGAAGTTGATGTTGTTCATCACCTTGAAATATACTCCTTCGTACGTCGTGCCGCTGTTCACGTTTGTTGCCAGCGTGACAAGGTCTTCTGCGGTCTTGATCTGGTAGGGGTCGTCTATGCTGCCCTTGCCGCCAGAATATATTAGTCGCCCTGTCCCTGCCCACGCCGTGGCCGTTGTCAGCAGTATGACGGCCAGCACCATTGTGCGATTTGTGTTCAAAATAATCCGTTTAATCTGCGTCATCTGCGAAATCTGTGGTCGTTTTATCATAATTCGTGAAATCCGTGAAATCAGTTGTCGTTAATAAAATCCGCGTCTATTGCGGGTCGTTATTACCTGTAGTCTGCAGTCCTTTTCCTGTAGTCTGCGGGCTGTTCGTCTTGCCAACGAGGATGTTGACTATCATCACGGCATCGCCGATGTCTATACCGCCGTTGCCGTTCAGGTCGGCCAATTTGTCTTTGAACACCGTGTTGTTCTTGTTCACCAGATAGTTGACGATGCACACGGCATCGCCGATGTCAATGCCGCCGTTGCCGTTCACGTCGCCCATCAATGCGAAGGCCGCGTTGCTCTGGATAGCCTGGACCGTTCCATCTACATGGAGGTAGAAACGGAGGGCGTTGAGGGTCTCGTCTGAGCTCGGCCAGTACAGCTGGCTGTCTGTACCGATACAGAGGTTGCTCCCGCCGTCATTCGGCAGCTGCGTGGGGTCGTAGATGCAATTGAACTGCACCTTGCCGTCCTGGCTGGTGACATCCGAAGGCTCAGGGTCGGTGCCGCTGACCTGGAATACAGGGTTCTCAATAGGTTCGCCTGTGGTCTCCCACTTCACGATGTAGGGCCGGCCGGCCACGATGCTGCCGACAGGCTTGAAGAAGAGATAGAGCGTCGTTCCGTCGAGTCCAGTCTGGTAGGTGCCATTCTCGTTGTCCATTATCCATTGTCCATCTTCCATTATCCATTTGTCACCTATGTTGAGCTCCATCACCGTGGCGCCTGCCAGCGGAGTGCCGTTGAGGTTGTTCACATCAAACGGCAGACACAGCGTGTTCCATTTGCCGTTCTTGTAGAGCGTCCGGCCAGCGAGGTTAATGTGGGAAAATTGATAAATAAAATTAGTCAAACCATACTTGTTTTCAACAGTTTGAAGGGTATGGCTATTGAGACCGCTGAAGACACTATGGTCATAAAGGGCGATGCCGGATTCGATGCCGGGGATCTCAGAACCTTCACTATTGATGTTGCCCATTCCAAAAGCCACGCCACCACCATCTTTTGTGCAACCGCAATAGTAGTTGCGAAGATAGGTTCCAGAATAATTATTACCGATGATGGCACCAGATCCGTTAATGTTGGGAAGATGGACGCCAAGTGCCATGTTGTCGCTCAGGGTGGATATATTTTCACCTACGATGCCGCCGAAACCATCACAGCCGGTGGCACCGTTCTCGATGGTGAGCGTGGCAGCGCTGGTACAGCCGCTGACGATGCTGACGTTAACATCTTCTATATTATTGTAGCCTACGATGCCACCATGACAGAAGGCTCTGTTTGCTGTGGCGCGGATGGTGACAGTGCTGGTGACGTGGCAGTCGGTGACGGTGCAACGATCACCGTTTTCGCCCACGATGCCGCCGGTTTTGCTTTTACCCGTGATGTCGGCATCGTCAAGGATGACGCCGCTGATCTCTGCACCAATGACAAAGCCGAAGAGTCCCTGATAGTCTTCGTTACCCCGACGGATACGGATGCCTCTGATGGTGTGCCCGTTGCCGAGGAAGTGACCGCAGAACCGGGAATAATCGTTGCCAATGGCTTCGAAGTTGCTCTCCGTCTCGCCGAGGTCAGCATAGTCAAACTGTAGGTCAGCGACTAACTTGTACCATTTGTTGCTGTATGGCTCGCCGTCGGCATCCTCAGCACCGGTATTCACGAATTGGGCAAGCTTCCTTAAATCATCGCAGCTTTGAATGAGATAGGGACTGCTCTCAATGCCGTCGCCTGGCCACTCGATCGTAAAGATGGCAGCACCTACGGTGACAGCTTCCGCTGGCATGGTGAAGCTGTTGCCGATGATGAAGCTGTTGCCGATGATTTTCTTCCCGTTCACGGTATAGGAGGCCACCTCGTTCTCGCCAGACACTTCGGGCAGTCCGCCGCTGAGGGTGATGGTAGTGCCTGGGGCGTAGTAGTCGGTGCCGCTGATGGTGATGGTGGGGGCGGTGGTAGTGGTGATGCCGTCGGCCAGCGTCAGCGTGTGAAGGCTGACGGCGCCGTTGTTCTCGGTGATGTCCCCTGTGGAGCATCCCACGTTGAGGGCGTTGGCGGTGCCGTTCACCGTGCAGTTGATGTAGTAGTTGTTGGTGAAGTTGGCACCAATGTCATTATTGCCCATAATGGCACCTGACTTGCCATTGCTGTCTTTAACCGTCGCACCGATGGCGAGGTTGTTGCTCAGCGTTTCTTCAGAGTTTACACTTCCCTGTATGCCGCCGAAGTTTTCACAGCCGGTGAGACCGTCCTTAATGGCTACGGTGGCCGAGCTGGTGTTGTTGGTTATCGTGGCCGTCATGCTTGAGGAATGGCCTACAATGCCACCTAAACGCCTGGCACCTGACTGAATGGCGTAGATGGCCACGGTGCTGGTGACGGTGCAATGGTCTATCAAGCTATTTGCACCACATTGTCCGGCGATACCACCAGTATTGGAATAGCCGACGATGCGCGTATCGGTGAGGGTGAGTTTTTTGACTGTGCCGCTGAGAAAACCGAAAAGACCGGCGTACTGGCTGGAGTTATTGCCTGTGCCTTTGTAGATGCGGATGCCGCTGATGGTCTTGTCGTTGCCGTCGAACGTGCCTTGGAAGTTGTAAAAACTGTATTGCCCGTCCGCTTGGCCTATGGGATTGAAGTTGTTCTCCTCACTCGTGATGTCGCTCCAAGTGCTGGAGGGCGAGAAGTTGATGTCGTTCATCAGCTTGAAGTACACGTTCCTGTAGTCGGTGCCGCTGTTCACGTCATCGGAGAGCTTGACGAGGTCGGCAGCGGTCTTGATCTGGTAGGGCTTTGCCTCCGTGCCCTCGTCGCCTGCATAGATGGGGAACTGCACGGTCTGTGCCCACGCCGTGGCCGTTGTCATCAGTACGACGGCCAGCACCATTGCTGCCCGCATAGTAAGTTGAAATGAGGATTTCCTGTTCATACGCTTGATTAAACCATTCTAGTTGTGAAGGACGGTGCAAACCGAGTGCAGAAAGCTCGCTCTCTGCCGAGGTGCCGCCCGTGCTCGCAGCCTTTGGCTGCAAAGTTACATGTTTTTCTCAAAAGCACCAAATAATTCGCTGGAAAAGTGCAACTTTCAGTCAATCAGGTGCCGAACTGTCGGGATGGAGTCGGCACATCGTCGGGAAGAAAACTGCCGTTCCTTTCGGAACAGCAGTTGACCGTTTATTTAAGGAGGTTACGGGGCGTTGCCCTGCGTCCACCGAATCTGAACTTGGTTCTGCCATTTGTGATGTATTTGTCAATCTGGCAGATGGAATCATTCAGCTCCTTTACGAGGGATTTGTCATTCCTCAGCGTCAGGCTCAGCTGATTGTCTGCATACCTGATTTTCAGTATTCCCAGGTCATTGATGCGGATGGCGTTGCCTGTATCCTTGATGTATTCTATCATGAAGCGGGGGATGACACGAAGCGTCAATGTGAGCAGGTCATAGGTGAGGTATTGCACCTTTCCCCTTTCTCGACACCATTTGATGAATTCCTTTTCATCGGCAATATGCTGCGTGCCTGTCTCCACGCGCACAGGCTTTGTTGCCGACGGGTCATCAAACACCTCTTGCAGTCTTATCATAGGCCGTCCACCTCCTCCCGTTCCTGCCCTTCGGGCGACAACCCGCACCAGAAGCACTTCATCGGATAAGGCAGCAGCGCGAAGGCCGACTCAAAGCCAGCCGCTGGCAGGTAGTAACGCGACTCCACGCGGCACATGCCGGCGGCAACGGCGTAGAGCCAGCCCTTGTTCTGCTGCACGTCATTCGTGAAGGTTGCACCCTTGCGCATGGCATCGTAGTAGGCCTTCTCGTTGTTCGTTCCGTCGCCGTCGGGAGCCCAGCGGTGGATGATCTGCTTCACCGTCCTGAGCTTGTAGTCACGCACGTACTTGGTCAGCAGGTAGAGGCCAGCCCGCACACCCCACACCATGAGGTCGAACTGTTCGAATGCTGGGTCTTGGCCATGCAGCACCTTCCCTGCCCATTTGCTATTCGTCTTGCGAATGTTAAACGGGTTCCTGTTCCTGTAGCCGCGTGTCTGCTGGGCAGCCACGGCGGCGTCACTCGTACCTAAAAATTTAGTCTTTTTCATCGTCGTCATCGTCCTTATCGTCAGGGTTCTTAAACACGTCAATGATTGACTTTATCAGCTCAATAATGGGTTTGAGCAAGGACACCAGCTTCAGCAGCTGTGCCCAACTGAATAAAAATATCTGTTTCATAATTTTCTAAAATTTAATGTTTAATCTTTAATGTTTAATGTCACAGCACAATCTTCCTATACACCCCTTTCTTAACGCGCTTGATCATCATCCGCTTTTCAAGGCGGTAGATGTGTGAAATTGCTGCACATTTGGTGACTTGATAGACTTCTGCCAATTTATCGACATCGAACGTTTCAGGCAGATTCTTGTAGAGGTCTGCGAACTTGTTTTCCCGCTTTCGCGGCACAAACTCTTTCTTCTCGTTCTGCAACGCGTTCCACGTCTGCTCGCCAAACATGCGCACCTGCATCATCAGGATGAAGTCGGCCATCAACCGCCCGAACTCAATGTCGCTCTTGTTGATGCGCAGCTTCAGCGGCTTGCCTTCCTTTTGGAGTTCCTCAACGTAGGCAATATCGCGCAGCATGTAATGCACCAGCCCGTAGCGCACGAAGTACATGGTGATACGCTTGTCGAAGAAGTCGGTGATGATGTCATCGTTCTCTTCTGCCTCGTCGCTCACGTCTTTGAGCCATTGCCACGCCTCCTCCACCAGTTTCGGGCAGATCAGCTCGCCGTGAATCTTGTCGAGCCTGTAGCCCCACGTGCGCAGGCGGTTCTCCAGGTCGTAGTCGCGGTTCTTCTGCGTGCGCAGCTCACGGATCTGATAGCGGTGCTCGGGCATCTGGAAGATGGCAATGCGGGTGGTCAGTCCGTCCAGCGAGTTGGCTATCTTGAACTTCCTTCTGAGCGCATCGGGCGTACCGCTGATGACCTGGTTCCAGTTCACCTGATAGATGCCGTTGGCACTCTCCGAGTTCTTATAGTCCACACCGCAGTCCTCGTTCTGGAAGCTTTTACACTCCAAGTCCAGCTTTCCTGCCCATGAGCCTGTCTGGGCACGCAGGGCAGCCGACAGCTCCGCCTCGCAGGTGTAGAGGTGCAGGTGCATCTCCTCCCCGTTCACCGTTTCCTTGGCATCGCGCAGACGCGTGTAGAGCATGGCGTTGGAGATGGAGCTGGGCACGTAGCGGATGACGGGGTGCGGCACGTCCTGGGCAGCGTCCTTCTGGTTCTTGCTCGACGACTCGCGCTTCTTCAAGTCCTCCTTGTACTGCTGCTCCATGCGGCGGCCAGTCTCGTCAGCCACTCGCATCGGCTCCATAATCAGCTTGTCCATGTCAGGCAGGAAGCCCTTGCCTGACGCAGGCAGGCCGATGATATATACCAGGAAGCTCAGCCGTCGCTGCTCTCCGTCGCCGTGTAGGAAGCTACAGCGAGTAAGGTAGGTACCAAACATGGCACCCGCTGCCATGGCACCTCCGATCTTGATTTCGTCGGGCATGGTACAAACCGCGTCGTCAAGGCCCTGGCAAAGCAGAGGCTTGAGGCGGCGGGCCCAGTAGTCATAATCCACCTGCACAGCCTTCTCAAGTCCAGCTCCACCCTGAGCGGATGCTGACCCGTTAGTCTTAAACGGCGAAGGAAGATTTCTTTCGACACAAAGACCTTCAATGACCTCTCGCATCTTTCGGGGGATGTATGGTGCCATTGGTTTGTTGACAACCGCATCAACAATGTCTTCGACCTCTCGCTGAGGAAGTCCACAACCGTCAATGACGGCGAGAATGTTGTCACGGTTATTGTCGCAGATATACCGCAGCCGGCCAGCCATCGCGAGAACTCCCGTATGGCGAGCGCCAACAGCGGGTCGCCCTGAGTAAGCCTGCCACAAAGCAGCCTGAATCTCGGAGTAAGGTAGTCCGCAGAATAAAAGCCTCCCCCCGTCCCCCTCCGAAGGGAGGGGGTGTTCTGGAGCCCCACCAACCTCCCCGAGAGGGGAGGCTTGCGTTCGGTCTCCGTAGGTAAGTCCCTCCTTTCGGAGGGATTTAGGGAGGCCCCCAGTCCGATAGGACTCACCAAATTTTTTATCGTATTCATCATTTTGATAACTGAAAATGTTGTTGTCTTGATACAAGATATCGTCGCTCGTACATACAAACGAGCCGCGAGAGGAATCCTTGCAGGCCTGGTCGAGCTCCAGCCCGACCATGTCTGCAATGTGCTTCTGGTTGTCCGCAAGGTTGCCCACGTTGATGTCAGCCCTGCAGACCAATCTTAAACCGAACTTCGGAGTGACGTGCGCCAGCAGCAGACCTATTTCGTCCCGGTGTGGCGCAATGTCCCGATGGAAGACCGCTGACGCGTCTTCCTTCAGACCGTCGAAGTCCAGCATCACAAGGCCATTCAGGATGGTGTGCGCCTGACTGCGCCAGCAGCCGGTCTTGCCCTCGTTCATCTTCGACTGGCCCTGATAGACGTGAGCCTCCACGTCACCCGCCATGAACATGAACATGGGCAGCTTCCGCTTCACCTCGTTGGCCTTGTCTATGTCACCCGCCTTGACGGCCGCACGTACCTGGTCTATGATTGCACGGACGTGGTCGTTGTGGGTGACTTCGAGGAATTTTTCGAGGTCGCACGGAACGCACGGAGAATTGTTTGTTTGTTGATAGTAAAACATTGATTTATGTTCTGTAGATTGTAAAACACCTGTTGTTTCATATCCTCGGCAGAGCCGAGCGGAACACGCATCATCACAGCACAACAATTCTCCTTCTCATTCAGTTCAATCTTCATCATCTGCGTGTCCCAGAGGACACCACACTTCGCCTTGCTCTTCTTTCCCTTCTTCGGTTCCTCAAAGTGGCCTTTACCGAAACCTTCCATGAAATGCTCGAGCTGGGCATTCAGCTTGGCACAAAGGGCGGGGTCGTCATCCTTTACCTTCAGCGTTACCACGCGAAGCGGAGTCCTGCCCTTTGTCTTATACGTCACGCTGTCACCGTCACGTATCACATCATCGCGGCTGCTCTCGCCCGTACTCTCATAGGGCGAATACTCGAAACCGCCATCATTATAGTGCTTGGCACTACCCTTGGAGGTAGCCACCACCTTGCGTGGGGTGGCTCCGTCCTTCAACGTTACTTCCTTTGGTTCCATAATCTTTTAGTCGTTTAGTTGTCTGGTCGTTTGGTCTCCGTAGGTAAGCCTCCCCTTTCGGGGAGGTTTGGAGAGGCCGAGCCTCCCCTTTCGGGGAGGTTTGGTGAGGCCTTAGTCTTCATAATGTTTCTTTACTTCCTCAATATCCTCCTGAGTGAATTGAGCCTCTTGTTCGTGACGGTGAATACGATTCCAGCGACGCATGAAGAATTCAACACCTGCCTTGTATTCAGCAACACGTTCCTCTCCATTTCCGAAATAAAGATCTTCAACCCATTCACGATAATCATCCTTATCAGCCGGCATGTAGAACAGATTGAAATGCTTGAGATAAGAAGCAATATAATCAAGCATGTTTACTTCCATTTCTTTCCTCTCTAAACCTTCTGGATTCATATCCTCGGGGTCCAGGCTCACCTCAATGGCTCCTGCTTCATCTATAAAGTCATCACTCATTTCTACATTAACCGCTAAAGCCTTCATGTAGGGAAAGTAGGGAGTATCATGTCCGCCACCTAAAGCGGCGAGTACTAAGTGGTAGGGAAAGACTGAATCATCAATCTTATACCGAATGTCCGCACCTGATGTAATCAAGGCGCAGGCCAAAGTCTTGAAATCAATTTTCTTTTCCATATCTATTGGTCGTCTTGTTGTTTGGTCGTTTGGTCGTTTGGGAACGACGCTCGACACCCTTGAAAAATTTAACTACTTGAAGCCTTACTTTCTTCATTTCAGGTATGCTGAAAAGCATATCGGAATGTTTCGGAAACTTACCGTTCCACTGGTCGAAGCTGTATCGGACATAGCCCAGAGCTTCATGGACGTTGGCTGCATGGTAGGCTTCTTTCAGCAGCCAGTTGGTGAATCTTTTCTTATCTTTTTCCATTTACATATCCTCCATGTACAAGGGCTCTATTTCGTTAGCATCCTCTTCGGGAAGCGCGGGTTTTCTGCTGAAAATTGGTGTTTCCAGCACTTTCTTCACTTTTTGGAAGCTGACTGGCCTTAATCCGCTGTATAGCAGCATGATAGAGCCGCGTTTTGTCCGCTTGGTGCTGAAATGCCGCGAATACGATTTTCTTTTCATTATTTCTCATAATGCTTTGTTCTTTAATTAGTTACACGAATTCAACAATTCAACTTTCAACATTTCAACGTTAAGCTCAAATCCGACCTTTAAATTACGAATATATATTATAATATATATTCTATTTAAGAGTTTTCCTGTTATCATGCCGAAAAATCGCTTATCGTTGAATTGTTGATTGTTGAAAGTTGATTACCAGCAGGGCTTCACACTCATGATGGTGAGCTGACATTGTTTGCGCTCGTTCCCATCCTTATCCTTATAGTCACGCACGGATACGTTTAACTCAAACCAGCAGAGACGGCCTCTCATATCGTTGGCAGCCTGTTGTTTCACCAGAGCATCAGCGTTCTCGAACTTGGCTTCGCCGTAGAAGAGGTCTTTTCCCTCCTCGAATTTAACGCCGACCACGCTCATGTTCTTCTGTTCACCTGTCTTGGAGTCGGTGACGTTGACGACGTTCACCGCTCCCATTTCTTTAAATGTTGCTAAAATTCTCATAATCTTAATTCCTTTTTAATTGTTTCATCTTTACTTAACAAATAGGTTGAGTTGAATCACCTTCGGGCTTTGGCAGTCCGAGTTGAGAAAACGGCGATTCAGGTAGTTCACGCCCTCGGTGGTCCAAACCATGTAGGTACGTGATTTCTGCTTTCCCTGCAGCGAGTAGTACAGGAAGTGGCGGTCTTCGGCTAGTCCCCGGCCTTCCAGCTCCGGCGTCAGGTGCCAGCTGCCGCCCTTGCGGTACTGGATACCCATGCGGCAGATGAGCTGGTTGAACGACTTGACATCCATGCCCCACGATTGGGCCACTTCAGTTGCCGTCATGCAGTTCTCGCTGGGAGCGTTCAGCATACGGAGGGTGCGACCCACGATTTGCTCTGCCAGTCGCAGAATCTCCTCCTTCGATAGTCGGCGGCCTTCGGCATCCTTGGTAGGGATGTAACCGCCCGTCTGCCTGATCTGCGGCAGCACCTCAGAGGTCACCCAACGCTTGAACGCCTTGGCCTGCGGAAGCTTCGAAGAGAGAATCAGAGAATAGAGACCGCTCTCGTTGATGAAGACCGCTTTTTGCTCTCTGCCGATGGAGTCACGAATCGTTACCCCATCCACCTTGTCTTCTTGATCAACATGGTCAAGCA
>JAEEGF010198063.1_pt1 | contig 10684 bp, 8 predicted proteins | sample 9134171 | NCBI WGS metagenome assembly JAEEGF01 (sample SAMN16246542, study PRJNA631951) | gut metagenome | biome: gut microbiome; feature: rumen; material: AP-attached | host: Bos | place: Iran: Karaj | collected 2018-10 | reverse complement strand
GGATATACAACGATCGTGCATTGGCGATATTCTGCTTAGGATCTACGGCCTCAGCACGCTTTTGCAAGTCACTCTTTTCTACCTGCTGAGCACCAACATAGCCACAGCAAAACATCAAATTCAGAAATAGGAAAAATACTTTTTTGTTCATTGTAGTCAATATAAGCATTATAATCAATGTGCAAAATTAAACAATTATTTGAATTCTTCCAAATAAATTGTTAGTTTTTTGCTACAAAAAAAGAAACCGCATGTCAGGTATACTCCTGCATGCGGTTAAACTTTTACTAAAAAGCCCTATTATTATCCGAGTTTGCCGTCTGAACCGAGTACGTTCACAATCTTGTGGATGTACATCTTCTTCATATTCTCACGAGCGGGCTTCAGATACTGGCGAGGATCGAAGTGATCGGGATGCTCAGCCAGATACTGACGAATAGCAGCTGTCATAGCCAGACGAGAGTCAGAGTCGATGTTGATCTTGCAAACAGCGCTCTTAGAAGCCTGACGGAGCTGCTCCTCGGGGATACCTACTGCATCGGGGAGGTTACCACCGAACTTGTTGATGGTATCAACCTCGTCCTGAGGAACTGATGAAGAACCGTGGAGTACGATGGGGAATCCGGGAAGCTTCTTCTCGATCTCAGCCAGCACGTCGAATGCGAGTGGGGGAGGAACGAGCTTACCAGTCTTCGGATCGCGTGTGCACTGCTCGGGCTTGAACTTGTAAGCACCGTGAGAAGTACCGATAGAGATAGCCAGAGAGTCGCAACCAGTACGGGTAGCGAAGTCGATTACCTCCTCAGGCTTGGTGTAGTGAGACTCCTCAGCAACAACCTCGTCCTCAACACCAGCGAGTACACCGAGCTCAGCCTCTACAGTAACGTCGTACTTGTGAGCATACTCTACAACCTTCTTGGTCAGGGCGATATTGTCCTCGTAAGGCAGTGAAGAACCATCGATCATAACGCTTGAGAAGCCCATGTCGATACAATCCTTGCAGAGCTCGAAGCTGTCACCGTGGTCGAGGTGAAGCACGATCTCGGGCTTTTCGCAACCCAGCTCTTTAGCGTAAGCCACAGCACCCTCAGCCATGTAGCGCAGGATAGTAGCGTTAGCATAGTTACGAGCACCTTTTGAAACCTGCATGATAACAGGAGACTTGGTCTCAACAGCAGCCTGAACGATAGCCTGCATCTGCTCCATGGTGTTGAAGTTGAAAGCGGGGATAGCGTAGCCGCCAGCTACAGCCTTCTTGAACATCTCGCGAGTATTCACGAGTCCTAAATCCTTGTAGTTTACCATAATAAATTAATTATAATTTTTAAAAATGAGAATTATTCCACCTAATCGACTGCAAAGTTACAAAAAAGTAGTGAATAGTTAGAAGAGAAGAGTGAAAAGTTTTTCCCTCAACACTTTCTTTTTAAAATTTATTTGCAATCAGACTTTAATACCCACCTATTTTGTAAAATTCACATTTCACTTTTGAGGTTACACTTTGGACTTATATCAAAGTATGATCATCCAAGTAGCTTTGAACTTCGTCCTTGTAATTATCAGTAACAGGGATATATATTTCTCCGAATACGATACGATTATGCTCTACGGCCTGGATGGCAGACATATGAACAATATAGGAACGATGGGTGCGGAGGAATTCTGGCCTAGGCAGGAAATCGTCGAGTTTCTTCATCGAGATGAGCGTTTGGACGTTCTCGCCATTTTTTAAAAAAAAGCGGGCATAATCCTTCAGTCCCTCCACGTAGAGTATATCGTCGAGACTAATACGCAGCAAACGATAATCGCTTTTCACATAAATGATGCGGTCACGCGTATAGATATCCTGTTTTTGCATCTTGGTAAACCACTCCAAGGCCTTATCGGTCGCAGCAAGGAAATCCTCATAAGAGACGGGCTTTAACAAATAGTCGAGGGCATTAACCCTGAATCCCTCGATGGCATACTGCGGAAAAGCCGTCGTAAAGATAATCCTCGTTTTCTTAGGCAGAACCTTTGCAAACTCCATTCCTGAAAGTTCAGGCATCTGAATATCAAGGAAAATAAGATTTACAGGATCCTCACGCAATTCCTTCATGGCCTGAAGGGCACTATTGTATTCCCCTTTCAGTTCCAAATAAGGAGTTTTTGTCACATAACTTTTTAACAGACCTGAAGCCAGGGGCTCGTCGTCAATAATGGCGCACTTTATTATCATAGTTTAATATTAATAGTTGAAAAATAGCTTTTCCCATCTTCACTTATACCTTTTGTCCACTCGTAGCGTCCTTCATATGCCAATTCCAGACGTCGCTGCACCTGTTGGAGTCCAATACCATGCCCACTAAAGTCCTTAGTATCCTTTGGATGGTATGTATTCTCAATTACAAAATGAAGTTCCCCTGTCTTCTGGGTCAGTTTGATATGTACATAACTGGGGGCAATAGGACTGACGCCATGTTTAAAGGCATTTTCAATCAAAGAGATAAAGAGTAACGGAGCAACTTTCGCATGAGGATCCTCCACCTCCTTCTCAAATATTACCTCAACATTCTGAGCCAGACGGATCTTCATCAGACTTACATAGTTGTCAAGAAACTGTATCTCGTCCTGCAACAAAACTAACGACTCTTGGTTGTCATAGAGCATATGACGAAGCATCTTGGAGAGCTGTTGAATGGCATTCTGCGCACGTGTCTGATCGAAAGCCGTTAACGCATAGATATTATTAAGTGTATTTAGCAGAAAATGGGGATTAATCTGTGAACGCAGGTTATACAACTCTGCTTTGGCTCGTGCAGCCTCAGATTCTTTGAGTTTCTGGTCTGCCGTTACCCACCGACGTGCCAATGCCAGCGCTGTAGCAGCGACAGCAAAGATGGCCAAATTGATACTATCACGCAATGTACGGGCAAAATCATCGTAGAAATCCAAATGTCGTTGTCCTGGCACCACATATATACTGTTTGTATAATCCGACCAACTGTGTAGGAAAATTCCAAGTACAGTTACAAGCACCAAGTTAATCAGCAAGTCGTAACGATGTTTGCCAGCCACAAAAAACTTTGGAGCAAGATACAGATAGTTCAAGTAGAAAACTATCATGATCATAAGAGGTTGCATACAGTACATCAAGTACTGTACGAACTTGATACCCGTTCCTCTCCAAAACGTCAGGGGCGACAGGAAGAGGAATGCCCAAAGGGCTAGATGACACATGCCCGCCAAATGTTTATTCATGACGGATAGCTTCTATAGGATCCATATTAGCGGCCTTCTGTGCTGGAATATAGCCAAAAAGCACACCGATAAACACACACACCAAGAACGACACATAGATGCTCCAAGCAGGTACACTTGACGGCATGCCAAACGAAGACGCGAAAGCGCTGACACCCGTACCCACAAGAACGCCTATCAATCCTCCCGTCACAGAGATCAATACCGATTCGATAAGGAACTGAAGCGAAATCACGGGTCCTGTAGCACCTACGGCCATACGTAGACCTATCTCCTTCGTACGCTCCGTCACACTCACCAGCATGATGTTCATGATACCGATACCAGCCACAAGTAATGAGAAGGCGGCTGCTACCACGAGGATTATCGTTACCGTATCCATCGTGCTCGACATCGTTTCCATCATCTCGGCCTGAGAACGGATAGTGAAGTCATCATCAGCCTCGTCTTTCAGCTTATGATTGTCGCGGAGGATCTGAGTAAGTTCCTCAATAGCCGCATCTGAAAGTTCCTCGGTAACAGCCGAACAGACGATGCTCGAAAAATACGTTTGGGCAGCAATACGTTTCATCACTGTGGTATAGGGAGCAATGATAACATTATCCTGGTCCATACCCCATGAATTGTAGCCCTTAGACTTCAGTACACCAATGATACGCATGGGAATACTCTTGAAGCGGATCGTCTTGCCGATAGGATCGACATTCTCACCAAAGAGGTCTTTTACGATAGTTGTTCCTACCACCACAACCTTGGCAGCTTTCTTAATATCTTCCTCAGTAAAACACTCACCTTCTTCAACGGGCCATTGTTTAATATCAAGGTAGTCAATACTCTCACCATACATCGAGGCATTGGTATTGTTATTACCATAGATAGCTTGTCCACTAGCCGTTACCTCGGGCGATACTTTTGTCACAAAGCGTTTCTCACGCACGATGCGTTCGTAGTCGGCCATCTTCAGGGTCTGCATGCTCGACGGGTCCTGACGTACACCACCACGCATATCGGCACCTGGACGTATAGTCAGCAGGTTGGTACCCATCGTAGAGAGTTCAGCACGGATACTCTCCTTCGAGCCCTGACCGATAGACATCATGATGATCACAGCAGCTACACCGATGATGATACCCAGCATCGAGAGGAAAGAGCGCATCTTGTTGTTGGCCACAGCCCTCAGACTTACCTTAAATAAATTGAGTATATTCATTGTTTCATTTTACTATTTCACTAATTTTCTATTTCACAATTGTATAATTATAAATCGTCCAATTGTCAAATATATCAGTCATCCTGTGGAGTTGGCAACTTGGCCAATGCCTCAGCAGCCGACTTGATGTTCGTATTAACAGTATCCTCGCGAATCTTACCATCACGCAGATTGATGTTCCTACTAGCATATTCCGCAATCTCAGGGTTGTGGGTCACAAAAATGATAGTGTGTCCCTGCTTATAAAGTTCCTGAAAGAGCACAAGCATTTCAAACGAGGTTCGCGTATCAAGATTACCTGTCGCCTCGTCTGCCAGCAACACTGCAGGGTCGTTCACCAGGGCACGAGCAATGGCTACACGTTGCATCTGTCCACCCGACATCTGATTCGACTTATGATACAAGCGGTCGCCTAAGCCAACAGACTTCAGGGCCTCGATGGCTTTTTCCTTACGTTGCGAGGCACTATATTCAGAATTATACATCAACGGCAACTCTACATTCTCCACTGCCGTGGTCTTTGCCAACAGGTTGTAATTCTGGAATACAAAGCCAATCTTACGGTTCCTCAAATGCGCACGCTGTGATTTCGACATCGTTCTTACCGAGATGCCGTCGAGGAAGTACTCTCCGCTAGTAGGGGTATCGAGACAGCCGAGTTGGTTAAGCAGTGTCGACTTGCCTGAGCCGGAAGTACCCTGGATGGTGACAAACTCGCCCTCATATATTTTGAACGACACACCTCGCAAAGCCTTCACCGTCTCAGAGCCCACCTGGAAGTAGCGCTTCACGTTCTGCAACTCAATGACGACTTTTCTATTGTCTTCTGCCATAGTCTTATCTCCTTTGCGGGGCTCCGCCACTCTGGCCAGCCTGTCCACTCTTGTTGTTGTTATTGTTATTTCTGTTGCCTCCCGGACGCGGCATAAAGGGGTTACCTCCCTGCTGAGCCTCCACAGGAGCACCTCCAGAGATATTGAAGTCTGTCAACACCTCAGTACCTGGCTCTATGCCACTGGTAATCTCCGTCATCATACCGTTGCTGGTGCCAATCTCCACCTTGTGGGCCTTGAACACGTTGCCCTCCTTGGTCCAGAGCTTGTGGTCGCCCTCACAGTCGTCAATGGTCTCCCCCTTCTTCAGGAAAGCGTCGTTGGGTTGGAAGCGGAGGGCCTTGGCGGGCACGGCAAGCACATTGTTCTTCTCCATTGTGTAGATGGTCACGTTGGCCGTAAGTCCAGGCTTCAGCTTCAGGTCGTTATTGGGAGCCGAGATCACCACCTCGTAAGTCACCACATTACTCTCGGTGGTAGCCTGCTGGCGCACCTGTGTCACCTGTCCCTCAAAATGGTCATCTGGGAAGGCATCTACCGTGAAACTTACGCGCTGACCTTCCTTCACGCCACCGATATCAGCCTCGTCAATGTCGGCTATCACGCGCATATTTGTCAAATCCTGGGCTATTACAAAGAGCTCTGGGGTATTGAACGAGGCTGCTACCGTCTGGCCTTCCTCTACAGCTTTCGAAAGAATCACGCCATCGATAGGTGAGGTAATCGTTGCATATCCGAGGTTAGTCTGGGCCTTCTGCACACTCTCGCGCGAGGTATTCACCTGCTCTTTAGCCTTCAGATAACTGAGCTGGGCACTCTCAAACTCATCGGCACTTACCAGGCCCTTATCATAAAGAGTCTTATACCTATTATAATTAGAGAGCTCATAGGCAGCCGAACTCTGGGCACTTGAAAGATTGGCCTTTGCTGTGTTCAGTTCACTGATTAGGTTCGTGCGATCCAGTTCTGCAATAACCTGTCCTTTCTTTACAACCGAATTATAGTCTACATAGAGATGGCTCACAATACCAGATACTTGTGTACCAACGGTTACACTGGTCACAGGTTCTATGGTACCCGTAGCTGTGATGCTTGTCTGGATATTGGTGTTCTCAACCTTGGCGGTATCAAATGACACCTTCTCTTCTTTCTTTCCGCCTGTGCATTTCAATGCCACAATGATGATTACCACCACACAACCGATGGCTATCCATCCTTTCTTTCCAATCTTTTTCATATCTTCATTATTCTTTATTCATTCTTCAATATTCATTAGCGAAGTGTCCCGTTCTGATAGAACTCCAACATCTGTTGGTTATACAGTGCCAGATACTTCGATTGCAACTGACTCTGCTGCTGTGAGAGCAGGTTGTCTTTTCCTGCCATCAGCTCCACAATATTCTTTAATCCTAAGCGGAACTGCTCTGAGAGCAAATCGTAGCTCTGTTGAGCACTCTCCACACTACTCTTTGCTGCCTGATATTTCTGCTGATTAGTCCATGCATTCAGCCAGAACTGCTGGATATTAGAGTAGAGAGTCTTCTGCTGATCCTGTAAGTCCAACTGAGCCTGCAGTTGCTGAATCTTGGCTTTGTTCACCGATGTCTTGGTGGAGCGTCCGTCGTAGATGGGCACCGTTACGCCTACGCCCAACGATGTATTCACGTTACTCTTGATCTGATCACCCCATCCATTGCCACTTAGTGAGTTGGTTGAGGTAGTGATACCTCCCGTCAGGTTCACGCTTGGCATCCATCCAGCTTTGGCCAGTGCCACATTCACGCCACTGCTCTTAATAGCCAACTGCGAGCGCTCTATCTCTGGGCGGCTCATCAAGGCCTGCTCGTAAACGGTCTGCAACTCAGGAATCTGAGCCAGCACCTGCTCGTCGGTTATCTCGGGAATAGCCACCTGGAATCGTTCCTCGTCTGTAATCTCCAGCAACTGCTTCAGCTGTAGTTCATAGTTCATCAGTTGACTCTGGGCCTCTACAATCGTATATTCATCGTTGGCCCTTTGGGCTGATAGCTGAGCAACATCGGCTTTCGACATTTTACCTACGCTCAGCATTTCTTTCCCTCGTTCCTCGTTTTTCTTACTTGTTTCCAGCATCTGCTCGTTTACCTTCACATTCTCCGCCAAATAAAGAATCTGGGCATATATCTGTGCAATACGCTCTTGGATAGAGTTGGCCGTCTCCTTGGTGGATAGTTCTGCCTGCTCCTCCGACAGCTGGTCGAGCTTGATGGTATTGATGTTACGGTTGCCGTTCCACACAGTCCACTGACCACTCAGTGAGTACGAACCATTGTATGATGTTTTGTCAACCTTCGTATTCACCGTTCCGTTAGTGACGTACGACATACCCGTATCTTTCCAAGGCTGGTAACCAAAACTCTGGTTGGTCGACGCACTCAGTGTAGGAAGCAGGGCGGCCTTGGCACCCTTCAGTTCCTCCGTGGCACTCTCCTTTTTCAGCTTCGACTGCTGAAGTGTAATGTTGTTGGCCATGGCGTAATCGATACACTCCTGCAAGGTCCACTGCTTCTGCGCAGAAACCGATAAAGGTAGCAGGAATAAAATAAATAATACCTTTCTCATATTAACTAATCACTTATCTATAATCGATAAAAACTGCTGCAAAGATACGTTTTTCATTGATATAAAACAAATAAAATCGATAAAAAGCTGTATTTCGTAGATAAAAAGGTCTATTTCGTCGATAAAATCGAAAAGTGTTAAATTCCAGTTAAAAGCATTATACCTGACAATCATTTCACCATTTCGTCGAAAAAAACTCCGGAAGTCGTCGAAATTCATTTTGAGTCAGAGGATAATCACCATATCTTTGCACCAGAATTCAAAATCGAACATAATAAAAACAAAAAAGATATGAAACAGTTCAAAGCATTTTTCGCAATTGTAGTGATGATGATAGCATCACAGGTAACAATGGCCCAAACCACCGTGAAGGGTGTGTTAATGGATGAGACACTTGGCGAGGCTGAGCCTTTCGCCACCATACGTGTATTCAAATCAGGCAAGACCGATAAGCCCGTGGCTATGTTTCTTACCAAGGAAGATGGTCAATTCTCTCAGGAGGTAAAGGGCAAGGGTAAGTTCGATATCGTATTCAGCAGCATTGGTAAAGAAGACCTGAAGTTGAATGTGGTTCTTGGCCAGGAGAATCCTCTTGATCTCGGCACCTTATATATAAAAGAGAATGCCACCATGCTGAAGGGTGTGGAGATTGTCGCTCAAAAGCCCCTAGTAAAGATGGAGGTCGACAAGATGAGCTATAATGTGGCAGAGGATGAGGATGCCAAGTCGAACACCGTACTCGATATGCTCCGCAAGGTGCCTATGGTTACAGTCGATGGTCAGGATAACATATCCGTTAATGGAAGTTCTTCGTTTAAGGTATATGTCGATGGTATGCCAAATGTTATGTTCTCCTCTAACCCCTCTATGGTGTTCAAGAGCATGCCCGCCACAGCCGTTAAGAGTATTGAGGTACTTACCAACCCTGGTGCCAAGTACGATGCCGAGGGAGCTGCAGGTGTTCTGAATATCATTATGAACAAGCAAAATCCTCAAGCTGCACAGAGTCTGAATGGCTACAATGGCACACTTCGCGCTTCAGTAGGTACTAAGCAGTTGGGAGCCAGCCTCTTCCTGAATGGTCAGCAGGGCAAGCTCAGCTATAGTGCCAACGTCATGACCTCTTATAATAAGCCGGGCGAAACCACCACAGAAACTGAGCAGATACAAGATAACGGTGCCTCTCAGATCCTCACCTCTACCAACGACGTAAAAACTCCTTTCACCATGGGAACCATGAATCTGGGTTATCAGATCGATGAGATGAGTGCCTTGAACCTCACAGCTCAGGTGAATAGTATGACCATGAAGAGCGAGGGCACTTCACTTACCACACTCACCTCTGGTCTCACACCTATCACCTCTTATAGCAGCACCACCGACATGAAGAATTCGCGCACCTCGTTCAATGGAAGTCTCGACTACCAGCGTTTCTTCAACAAGGAGCACACCCAGTCGCTGGCCCTTACTTACCAGCTCAACTACAGCCCCGCCACAACCGATATGACCAACAACTTCGGCACCACATCTGATTACATTGATCTCACCGACCGCAATTCTGAGAATCACGACAAAACGCTGAACCACACTTTCCAGCTCGATTACACTATGCCACTCGGCGTTGGTCAGACTCTGAGTCTCGGTGGTAAACTGCAGCTTCACAACGCATCCTCTGATTCTAAGTACTATCTCAAAGGCATCTACGACCCAACCTCCAGTAGCGATTACGAGTACAAAAACTCCATTCTCGCAGGTTATGGTGAGTATGCTGGCAATTGGAACAAGTTTGGTCTGAAGGCAGGTCTCCGTTACGAGTATACTTGGCAGGATGTAGAGTATCATCTGGGCAATGGCGAGGATTTCAAGAAGAACTACGGTAGCCTCGTGCCTACAGCCAGTCTGCAGTACACCCTCGGTATGGGCTCTAACATTGGTCTTACCTACAACATGCGCATCTCTCGTCCTGGTATCTCTTACCTCAACCCCTATGTAGACAAGACCAACCCCATCGCCATCAGCTATGGTAACCCCGAACTCGATGTAGAGAAGAATCACAACATCTCTCTGGTATACAATGCATTCACATCAAAGCTCATGGTGAACCTGAACCTGCACCACAACTTTGTCGACAATGCCATCTCGCAGTATAGCTTCTATGACAGCGACAACCTGCTCAACACCACTTACGGAAATGTGGTTCAGCGCCACCAGACCGGTCTGAGCGGTTATGTAAACTATCTGCTCACCAAGGATACCCGAATTTTCTTCAACGGAAGCCTGAATTATCTCGATCTACGCAGCGATGTCCTCGATCAGCAGAATAGTGGATGGACGGCCAGTGCCATGATCGGTCTGCAGCAGACACTTCCTTGGGATCTCAAACTCAGCGCCTTCGCCATTACCTCTACCAAGAGCTATACCCTGCAGGGCTGGAGCGGCGGATTCAATCTGCTCACCGCCAGCGTCTCTAAGTCGCTGCTGAACGACAAGCTTACTTTAGGTATACAGGGTATCCTCGGCCTGAATGGTGGTGGTAAGATTAACATCGAGAGCGAAAGTCGTGGTAAGAACTTCACCAGTCACAACCTTGTTAAAGTGCCCATCTACGGCGTAACCTTCACCGTCAGCTACACCTTCGGTAACAATAAGATTCGCGCCAAGCAGCACACCAACCGCGTTCAAAACGATTTCATCGAGCAGCAATCGCAAGGCGAGGTCATCAACAGCGTTGGCTCTGGCAGTACAGGCAGCGGAACCACTAATGGTACTATGCCACAATAATCATCCAATACACATACTT
>JAEEGF011339858.1_pt1 | contig 10685 bp, 9 predicted proteins | sample 9134171 | NCBI WGS metagenome assembly JAEEGF01 (sample SAMN16246542, study PRJNA631951) | gut metagenome | biome: gut microbiome; feature: rumen; material: AP-attached | host: Bos | place: Iran: Karaj | collected 2018-10 | reverse complement strand
CTAAGTATGATGAGAATGAGACAATGGAAATTGCATGTTCCAATGTTATTCTCTCTGTTGGTCAGGCAACTATCTGGGGCGATCTTCTTAAGGATGAGAATGTTGAATTTAGAGGCCCAGCTCCTGTAGCTGATAAGATTACTTTCCAGACAACTGTAAAGGATATATTCGTAGGCGGAGATATGTTCTATGGACCAAGATTTGCCATCGATGCTATTGCATGTGGTAAAGAAGGCGCTGAGTCAATCCATAGATTCGTACAGCCTCACTCATCACTTACAATTGGCCGTGATCCTAACTTCTTCATTGAACTTGATAAAGATGATATCTCTATTAAGGATTATGATCATGTTGGACGTCAGCAGGCAGGTGTAAAGAAACCTGAAGATGGTAAACTTTCATTCCGTGATACAAAGCTTGTATTCACAGAGGAACAGGTCAAGAAAGAGACATCTCGTTGTCTTGGTTGTGGAGCATCAATCGTTGACCCTAACAAGTGCGTTGGCTGCGGACTTTGCACAACACGTTGTGAATTTGATGCAATCAAGCTTACAAGGGATAACCCAGATTGCTCTACAATGCGTAAGGCGGAAGATAAGCTTAAATATATTCTTCCTAACGGTATTAAGCAGGCAGTCAGCAGACCATTTATCAAAAAGACTCCTAAAGAAACAGCATGGCTTTCTGATAAATAATTAATAGAAAAATGATAAATTAACTAAGGATTAAGTCAGGTGCGATATAATCGGTACTTGACTTAATCCTTAAAAATGTTTATTAATAAGAAAGTTAAACTTAAATTTTTTATGAAGGGGTAAGCTATCCTAATGGCAACTAGTAAAAAGACATCAGAAAAGAAAACATCACTTCTTATAGTTGAGTCACCTACAAAGGTTAAGGCTATAAAGAAGTTTCTTGGCTCAGGCTACGAAGTAGCTGCGTCAAACGGTCACGTAAGAGATCTTCCGAGAAGTCAGATGGGTGTTGACGTAAATAATGATTTTGAGCCTAAATATATAACAATTCGCGGTAAGGGCGATGTTTTGGCAGCCCTTAGAAGACAGGTCAAAAAAGCAGATAAAGTATATCTCGCAACCGACCCGGACCGTGAAGGTGAGGCTATTTCCTGGCATCTTATTTCTGCCCTTAAGTTAGATCAGGCAGATGCCAAGATTCAGCGAGTAACATTTAATGAGATTACCAAAAACGCTGTTAAGGAAGCCATGAAGCATCCAAGAGATATTGATATGAATCTCGTAGATGCTCAGCAGGCAAGACGTGTCCTTGACAGAATGGTTGGATATAGTATTTCACCACTTCTTTGGAACAAGATTAAAAGAGGCCTCAGTGCCGGTAGAGTTCAATCTGTAGCTCTCAGGATCATTGCAGACAGAGAAGAAGAGATAGATTCTTTCATTCCTAAGGAATACTGGACACTTGATGTTAATCTTAAAGTTCAGGGCGAAAAGAAACCTCTCGTTGCTCACTACTACGGAAGTGGCAATGATAAAAAAGAGATTGAGAATAAAGAGCAGCTCGAAAAGATTATGAAGTCTTTAGAGGGCGCGAAATATACAGTTTCAGATGTAAAGAAGGGTGAAAGAACCAAAAAGGCTCCACTTCCATTTACAACATCAACTCTTCAGCAGGAAGCTTCAAAAGCGCTTAATTTCTCAACACAAAAGACAATGCGTGTTGCGCAGCAGCTCTATGAAGGAATTGATCTTGGCAGCCAGGGAACTGTTGGTCTTATCACATACCTTAGAACGGATTCTACCAGAGTATCTGATGAAGCAGTGGCATCAGCCAATGAATATATTTTGGAGAACTTTGGTGAGAAATATATTGCTGAAGGTTTGGCAGCTAAAAAGAGCGATGTAAAGATTCAGGATGCCCATGAAGCAATCAGACCTTCAATCATTACAAATACTCCTGTAAAGGTTAAGGATTTCCTTTCAAGAGATCAGTTTAGGCTCTACCAGCTTATCTGGAGAAGATTTATGGCAAGCCGTATGGCAGCTGCCAAATATGAGACTACGTCGGTTAAGATTGATGCAGGAGAGAGCAGATTTACTGTATCAGCTTCAAAGACAGTATTTGATGGTTTCTTAAATGTTTATACTGACGAAGATGATCAGATTGAAAAGAATGTGCTCATGAAGAATTTGGATACAGATACAAAGCTTTCCTTTGATTCTTTTGAAAGCGCACAGCACTTTACACAGCCTGCTCCTCACTATACAGAAGCTTCACTTGTTCATGATCTTGAAGCCCTTGGTATCGGAAGACCTAGTACCTATGCTCCAACAATTTCAACGATCATGGCAAGACACTATATTACAAAAGAGAATAAGAGTCTTTATATAACTGAGCTTGGACAGGCAGTTAACAAGATGATGATGGATGCTTTCCCTCAGATCGTCGATGTAAACTTCACATCTAACATGGAAGCACTTCTTGATGGAATTGCCGATGGTAATGTTAAATGGAAGACTGTTATTGAGAATTTTTATCCTGATCTTGAGGAAGCGGTTAAAGCAGCTGAACAGGAGATGGAAAAGATACAGGTTCAGGATGAAGTTACAGATGAGATCTGTGATAACTGCGGAAGAAACATGGTTATCAAATATGGTCCTCATGGTAAATTCCTTGCCTGCCCAGGTTTCCCTGAGTGTAAAAACACTAAGCCATATTATGAGAAGATTGGTGTTGCATGTCCAAAGTGCGGAAAAGATGTTGTTCTTAAGAGAACAAGAAAAGGCCGTATGTTCTATGGATGTATAGATAATCCGGATTGTGATTTCATGTCCTGGACAAAGCCTGTTTCTGAGAAATGCCCTAAGTGTGGCTCATTTATGGTTGCAAAGAGTAACAAGGTAACCTGCACAAATCCGGATTGCGGATATGTCGGTGAACTTAAGAAGTAAATAATAATTTTCAGAAATCTTTAGCTTTTTTTCATAATTGTAGGCGCTTCAAGGTTTGAAGCGCCTATTTTTTTATGATATGATAACAATAGTGTTATTGTGCTATATACGTAATAACGTACACAATTTCAACTAAGGGGGAAATACATTCTAAAGGAGAAACGTCATGAGTAGTGTACAGCTACTGGATAAAACCCGCAAAATTGGAAAACTGTTACATAACAGTAATTCAGGAAAAGTTGTTTTTAACGATATTTGCAGGGTTCTTTGCGACATTTTATCCTCAAATATGTTTGTTATCAGTAAAAAAGGTAAAGTGTTGGGTATCGGCGAAAGTGCAGGAGTTGAATCTCTTAGTGAACTTTTGGTAGATAATGTTGGATCATTTATTGATCCAATGTTAAATGAGAGACTTCTGACAATTCTTTCAACAAAAGAAAATGTTAACCTTGAAACTCTTGGCTTTGAAGGAATAGATTCTTCAAAATTCCAGGCGATAATTACACCTATTGAGATCGCAGGTGAGAGACTTGGAACGCTTTTTATCTATAAAACAGATGTACCATACGATATAGACGATATTATTCTTTGCGAGTATGGAACTACAGTAGTTGGACTTGAGATGCTCAGGGCTGTCAACGAAGAAAATGCAGAGGAGAGCAGAAAACTTGCTGTTGTTAAATCTGCTATAAGTACACTTTCTTTCTCTGAGATGCAGGCAATCATTCATATATTTGATGAGCTTGACGGAATGGAGGGCGTACTTGTTGCAAGTAAGATCGCAGACAGGGTTGGAATAACAAGGAGTGTTATTGTAAATGCTCTCAGAAAATTTGAAAGCGCTGGTGTTATAGAATCAAGATCTTCAGGTATGAAAGGAACATACATAAAAGTTACAAATGATGTTGTTTTCTCTGAGATCAAGAAGCTTAAACAGGAACTCTAAGCAGCCGATAATATATGTGAAAAATATATATCAGGATGGATATTGATGAAAGGATTTATCTACATAAGGTAAATCCTTTTTTGTTTACTTTATTTTGTATAACCAAACATGTATAAACACAATATGAAGTATGTTTTACTTGTATTTTGTTAATAAAAATCATATTATTAATATATATAAGTTAAATTGACCGTATTGTGTTCTGATTTAATAAGGGGGCTCTATGATCAATAGTAATGTATTTGATTATATTAACGTTATGGATAAGGCGGCAGATGCTTCCTGGACCAGGAACGAAATTATTGCCAACAATATTGCTAATGTGGACACACCGGGATATAAACGTCAGGATCTGAATTTTGAAGATGAGCTTGAGAGGGCTCTTGGACATTCAAGATACAAAAGTATGGATGCCAAAGTTTCGGATCTTAAGGACAAGCATTTACAGGCAAGGGTAGTTAATGACTATTCAGGTTTCTCATACAGATATGATAAGAACAATGTAGATATTGATACTGAAAACGTAATGCTTGCAGCAAATCAGATTAAATATCAAGGCTTAATGGCCGGAATAAAATCTGAGTTTTCAAATCTGCAGCTTGTTTCGAAATCTTCATAAAGGAGGATTAAGGTATGAGCATATTTGATTCTTTTAACATTAACTCATCAGGTATGACAGCCCAGCGCTTTAGAATGGATATCATATCTGAAAATATTGCCAATGCTAATACAACAAGAACTGAAGATGGTACTCCTTACGTCAGAAAGGTTGTTAGATTTGAAGAAAAGGGCACACAGACTCCTTTTTCAAGAATCCTTAATGAACGACTGGATCATTACTCTGGGACCGGAGTTAAGGTAACAACAGTTCAGGATGATACCTGGACTCAGATGAATGTTGTATATGATCCATCACATCCTGACGCAGATGCAAATGGATATGTGACATATCCAAATGTTAATACTGTTACAGAGATGACTAACCTGATTGACGCAAGCAGATCGTATGAAGCAAATGCAACTGCATTTAATGCAAGTAAAAACCTGGCTTCAAGAGGCCTTGAACTTGGACAGGGTTAATGGAGGGTAGCTTATGGCATCTCTTGATATCTCTCAGCTTCGAAATGTAACATCAGGAGCTGTAAAAAATGCAGAGAAATTGAATAGCAAAGTTTACAATGTGCTAGGCGATGATGGCAAGGGGAATGAGCAGGCTTTTTCAATTATTTTTGACAGAGCGGTAGAGAATATTCATACTACAAATGCTTATTTGTCAGATGCAGAAAATGAAGAGATAAAGTGGTCTTTGGGACAGACGGATAATACACATGATCTTTCTATTGCACTTCAGAAGGCACAGACAGCACTGCAATACACAGTAGCTGTGAGGGACCGTGTCCTTTCTGCGTACAGAGAGATCACTCAGATGCAGATTTAAGCAATCCGTATATCGCTCAATACTATTAGTTTTCTTAAGTTTATGGGGAGGGAGAATGCATGGCTGATAGATTAAAGGCCCTGTGGCAAAAAATTCTCGACTGGTGGAATCAGTTTACTGCCAAGCAAAAGACCCTGATTGTGGGGGCCGGCTCGGTAATACTGCTTACCATTATCATTTTGGTTTCTGTTCTGAACCAACCTCAATATGTTTTATTGGTCAATGCCAATTCAACAAAAGAAGCTTCAGAGATAAAGGAGCTTCTTGATTCTAATTCAATAAATTATAAAATGTCAGATGATGGCTTGGAATTTAAAGTTCTGAAAAAAGATCAGGGCAATGCAAGCCTTCTTTTGGGTGCCAATGACATCCAATCTTATGCTTACAGTATTGATAATGTTACTGACGGCAGTTTCTCAACTACAGAAGCAGATAAACAGAAAAAATATGTATTATATCTTGAAAGCCGGCTGGAATCGGATTTTATAAACAGATTCACTGATATTAAGAGTGCTAACGTCCAGCTTCATATTCCTGATAATGATGGCACACTCATTGGCAATCAGGAAGAATCTTCAGCAAGTATTTTGCTTGAGCTTGATGATAATGCTACCTTTAATGAAGACAATGCGGCATTTCTTGCAAGGGCTGTTGCCAAGGCAATAGGTAATTCTTCTACAAAAGATATTGTTATCCTTGATACTAATGGAAATATGCTTTTTGCAGGTGATGAGGATAGTACTATTTCCGGTATGGCAAGTACGCAGCTTTCTTTAAAAGCAAAAGCAGAACAGCTTGTAAAAAATGAAGTAAAGAAAGTTCTGCTAGGGACTAAGCTTTACGATAATATTGAAGTTGCAAGTAATCTCGTGATGGATTTTTCACATGAAGAAACAACGGAGCATAACTATACACCTGCAGAGGATCAGACCCAGGGCGTTTTATCCCACGAAGATACATATAATGCTGAAAATGTTAATGGGGTGAGCGGTATTCCTGGAACTGATACAAATGCAGATGATGAAACTACTTATGTAACTCAGGATAATACGAATTCAACATCCACTATAACTGAAGAATCAAGAGATTATCTTCCAAATGAAAAAATAACAACAAGAACCAATCAGCCTGGAGCTATTCAATATGCAAGCTCATCCATCTCGGTCACAGCAATTAACTATGTTGTTGTAAAGGAAGAGGATTACGACAGCGCAGCAAATAACAATATGACCTGGAAAGAGTATAAACTTGCCAATGCTGAACCTGCAGTTTTGACTGTTCCTGTTGAAGTTATTGATGTAGTATCCAAAGCAACAGGCATAGATTCCGCAAATGTTGCAATGGCTGCATATACTGAGTATGTATTTTTTGACAGAACAGGTGCTAATATAACTGTCACAGATATCCTGCAGATTGTAATGATTCTGATAATCCTTGGACTTCTTGCATTCATTATTGTGAGAAGCATGTGGACAAAGAAACAGACGCAGGAAGAAGCAGAACCGGAACCTTTGTCAGTGGAACAACTTCTTGAGTCTCAACCTGAGGAATCCCTCGAGGATATTGAAATGGATACAGGTTCTGAAACAAAGAGGCTTATTGAGAAGTTTGTTGACGAGAATCCGGAAGCTGCTGCAGTTCTTTTACGTAACTGGCTCAATGAAGACTACGGTCTATAACTAAAGGGGAAAAAGGTATGATGGATACTGAAGTTTCTGCTGGAGAAGGCTCCTTAACCGAGGGCTTTACCGGTACACAAAAGGCAGCAATTCTTCTGATCGCGTTGGGACCAGAGAAATCATCTGCAATATTCAAACATTTAAAGGACGAAGAAATAGAGGAGCTGACCCTGGAGATTGCAAATACACGAAGTGTCACTTCGCAGATCAAGGAAGCTGTTCTTGAGGAGTTTTATGGCGTCTGCCTTGCTCAGCAATATATTGCAGAAGGTGGTATCAGTTATGCCAAGGAACTTCTTGAAAAAGCTCTTGGTGAAGACAAGGCTCTTGATGTTATCAGTAAGCTCACTGCTTCACTTCAGGTTAAGCCTTTCGAGTTTATCAGAAAGACAGAGCCATCTCAGATACTTACATTCATTCAGGATGAGCATCCTCAGACAATTGCTCTCGTTTTATCCTACATGTCTCCTGCACAGAGTGCCCTTATTTTGTCAGCACTTCCACCTGACAGGCAGGCTGATGTTGCAAAGCGTATAGCAGCAATGGATAGAACGAGCCCGGATACAATAAAGGAAGTTGAAAAAGTGTTAGAATCTAAGCTTGCTTCTTTGGTAAATCAGGACTTTACAATTATCGGTGGCGTAGATGCAGTTGTAGAAATCTTGAATACTGTAGATCGTGCAACCGAAAAACATATCATGGAAACTCTCGAAATCGAAGAACCGGAACTTGCAGACGAGATCAGAAAGAAAATGTTCGTATTCGAGGATGTACTTCTTTTGGACGACCGTTCAATACAGAGAGTGCTGCGTGAGGTTGAAAATGCTGACCTTGGTCTTGCTCTTAAGGGCGCAACCGAGAATGTACAGACTGCTATCTTTAACAACCTTTCAAAGCGTCTTGCAGCCATGATCAAGGAAGATATGGACTTCATGGGTCCTGTTCGTATGAAGGATGTTGAGGAAGCTCAGCAGAAGATCGTTAACGTTATCAGAAAGCTTGAAGATTCCGGTGAAATTGTTATTTCCAGAGGCGGAGGTGATGAGCTAGTTGTCTAATCTTTTTAAAGGAGCTTTTATAAGCTTTGATGAATCAGACGCCCGGATAATTGACAACAATGAGCTTGCAAATAAGAAGATCGAAGAGTTTCAGGAGCAGGAGCTCAAAAGACAAAGAGCAATGATGGCCGAAGATGAAGGCTTTCCGCCTGAGGGAGACGAAAACTCTGATTTTTCTCCCGGGATTGATATGGAGCAGCTTGATCAGCTCACAGAAGACCAGAGTATTCTTGGCGCTCCAAATGAGGATCCTCAATTCGATATGGAAGCCATGCAGGCTGAAATTGATTTTAAACTTCAGCAGGCTTCAGAGCAGGCTGAAGCCATAATAAATGATGCTCAAAATCAGGCAGAGGAAATAAAACAGGGAGCTATAGAACAGGGGCATCAGGAAGGTTATGATGCGGGTTACCAGGAAGGTATGGCTGCTGTAGAAAGCCTTAAAGCTGATATTGAAGCTCAAAGAGATGGTCTTGAGAAGGAATATCAGATGCTTGTTGATGAGCTTGAGCCTGAAATGGTCGATGTTCTCACACAGATTTATGAGCACGTGCTTGGAATAGAGCTTAGGGATGATAAGGGGATAATCCTTCATCTTCTTAAGAATACGCTTTCCAGGATAGAGCCGGGAAATGACCTTATAGTCCATGTTTCGTCTGATGATTACGATGAAGTAATGGATGAAAAAGAGACTTTGAATGCATGTGTTACATCTCCGAACACTACGATGGAAATCATAGAAGATCCGCTTTTAAAAGAAAATGAATGCATGATAGAGTCAGACAGCGGAGTATTTGATTGTAGCCTCGGAGTTGAGCTTTCAGAGATTTCAAGGAAGCTTAAATTATTATCTTTTGACAGAAAGAAGAGATAGATATGCTGGTATCTTCAGTTGATTTGTCAAAATATAAAAAGATGCAAAATGCGCCATTTTACCGCACTCGTGGTAAAGTGGTCAATGTTATTGGGCTGACAATAGAGTCCGCAGGTCCTGATGCAAAGCTTGGTGACATATGTCTTATCTATCCCAAAAAGAAGGACTCTGATACAGGAAATGAGCATCAGCCTAAGCCTGCTATGGCCGAAGTTGTTGGCTTTAAGGACAATCATGTGCAGCTGATGCCTTATGAGAACACAAGTGGTATTGGAAATGGTTCAATAGTTGAAAATACAGATTCACCTCTTCGAGTTAATGTTGGAGAGGGGCTTCTTGGAAAAACACTTGATGGTCTTGGAAGAATTGATGGCACAAGCTATGGTAAAGGGGTAGCCCTTGAAGGCGGCGTTGCATATTCTGTTGAGAATCAGCCGCCGGATCCAATGACGAGAGATCCCATATCTGATGTTTTGTCCCTTGGTGTAAAGGCTGTTGATGGTCTTTTGACGGTTGGTAAAGGCCAGAGAATTGGTATATTTGCAGGATCTGGTGTTGGTAAATCAACTCTTCTTGGAATGTTTGCAAGAAACACTCAGGCTGACATAAATGTTATAGCTCTAATTGGAGAGCGAGGCAGGGAAGTCAGAGAGTTTATAGAAAGAGATCTCGGTGAAGAAGGCATGAGGAGGTCTATTGTTGTCTGTGCCACCTCTGATAAACCGGCTCTTGAGAGATTAAAAGCTGCAAAGACGGCAACTTCTATTGCGGAGTACTTTAGAGACAAGGGAAAAGATGTGCTTCTTATGATGGATTCCCTTACCCGTTTTTCAATGGCACAGAGGGAGATAGGACTGGCAAGTGGTGAACCTCCTGTTTCAAGAGGGTATCCGCCAAGCGTATATGCTGAGATGCCCAAGCTCCTTGAAAGAGCAGGTAAGTCCAGAAAAGGCTCTATTACAGGTCTTTATACTGTTCTTGTGGATGGTGATGACATGAATGAACCAATCACTGATACAGCCAGAGGTATATTGGATGGGCATATAGTCCTTAATCGTAAGCTTGCGCAAAAGAACCATTATCCTGCGATAGATGTTCTTGCAAGCATTTCCAGATGTATGTCAGCAATTGCAGATCCTGAGCATAAAAAAGCTGCAGGAAAGCTCAAAAATGTTCTTGCAACTTATAATGATGCTGAGGACCTTATAAATATTGGTGCATACAGGAGCGGAGCCAATAAAAATATTGATTACGCAGTTTCTAAAATAGAGCTTGTCAATTCTTTTCTAATGCAGGAGACTGATCAAAAGTTTACCTTTGAAGAAATAAGACAGACTCTTATAGATATGTTCAGGGATTGATAGCCTATGGCAAGATTTAATTACCGTATGCAGAGTGTCCTTAATATCAAGCAAAAAACTGAAGGACAGGTAAAAATGGAATTTGCCAATGCCCAGGCAGAACTCAATCAGCAGCTTGATATTATGGATGAATATGTCAGAAGAAAAGAGAATTATCTTTTGGAGGCGGAAGAACTCAGAAATGCAGAGAGTTTAAAGCTTCAGGATATATTGGATAATCAGTATGCCACTGCACAGATGGACGTAATGATAGCTTCTCAGGCAAAAGTGGTTAAGGAATATGAAAAAAAAGTCGAAAGAGTTAGAGTAAGGTTAACAAGGGCAATACAGGAGCGAAAGATGCAGGAGACCCTTCGTGACAGGGCTTATGCAGAATATTTGGAAGAAGAAAAACAGGAAGAA
>JAEEGF010953329.1_pt1 | contig 10685 bp, 7 predicted proteins | sample 9134171 | NCBI WGS metagenome assembly JAEEGF01 (sample SAMN16246542, study PRJNA631951) | gut metagenome | biome: gut microbiome; feature: rumen; material: AP-attached | host: Bos | place: Iran: Karaj | collected 2018-10 | reverse complement strand
TTTGTTTGCGGTTATTATCAATTCTCCGGGCTCAGTTGCCGCTCATTTTGCGAATCTCGATGCGGCGCTGTCTGTCCGCTTCAAACTGCGGCAGGATCTTGGGACGCTCGAAGTAGTCGATGCTCTCCTGGAAGGTGCGCTTTCTCAGATGGATGGCGTCAAACTTGCAGCGGGTGGTGCAGACGCCGCAGCCCAGGCACTTGTTCGGGTCGACGATCGACTTGCCGCAGCTGAGGCAGCGGGCCGTCTCCTTCTTCAGCTGCTCCTCGGTGAAGGTCACGCGGTCGTCTTTGAAGGTGGAAGCTTTGGCGGCATCGCGCGCGGGGACCTGGCGCAGCGTATTGTCGTAGCTCTCGCAGACCTTGTCGAAGTCGACGTTTTTCTTGTCGAACGCGTGGTAGGTCAGGCGGTCGCGGCCGATCGTAAGGCTCTGGCCGGGATGTACGTAACGGTGGATGGAGATGGCGCCCTGCTTGCCGGCGGCAATGGCGTCGATGGCGAATTTCGGACCGGTGTAGACATCGCCGCCCACAAAGATGTCGGGCTGCGCCGTCTGATACGTGAAGCCGTCGGCTTCCACGCGGCCTTTCTCGTCGACCTTCAGCTCGCCGAGGTCCAGGCTGCCGAGGTCGATCCGCTGGCCGATGGCGGCGAGGATCGCATCGCACTCGATGCGGCCGGCTTCGCACACCAGCGCGGTGACATGGCCGTCGGCGCCTTCGATCTCAACGGGACGGTGCTCGAAGAGGAACTTCACGCCTTCCTCTTTCGCTTCGGCAACTTCGGCGGGGTCGGCGGGCATATCGCTCTCTTTCCGGCGGTAGGCCACCGTCACATCCGCGCCGAGACGCACGGCTGTACGGGCGACGTCCATGGCGACATTGCCGCCGCCGACCACAACGACCTTTTTGCCGATGGCGGGCTCTTTGCCGGCGTTCACTTCACGCAGGAAGTCGATGCCGCCCCAGACGCCCTCGAGGTCCTCGCCCGGGATGCCGAGCGCCGCGGACTTCTGCGCGCCGATGCCGAGGTAGAACGCATCGAAGCCTTCTTCCCGCAGCTGCTGGATGGTAACGTCCTTTCCGACTTCCACGCCGCAGCGGAAGATGACGCCGAGTTCCTTCAGCACGTCGATCTCGGCATCGAGCACCTGACGCTCCAGACGGAACGAAGGGATGCCGTAGCGCAGCATGCCGCCGGGCTGGTCGTTTTTATCGAACACGGTGACGCGGTAGTTGTCGGCAGCCAGGAAGTAGGCGCAGCTGAGGCCGGCCGGGCCGGCGCCGATGACGGCGATCTTCTTGTCGCTGTAGTCGTACAGCTTCTTCGGAACGAAGCGTGTGTCGCGCTCGAGTTCCCTGTCGGCGATGAATTTCTTGACCTCGTCGATGGCGACAGCGCCGTCGAGGCTGCCTCTGGTGCACTCGCTCTCGCACTTGCGGTTGCAGATGCGGCCGCAGACGGCGGGCAGCGGGTTCTCTTTCTTGATGAGCTCGAGAGCGTCAAGATATTTCCCCTGTGCGGCAAGCTTCAGGTAGCCCTGCACGGCGATATGCGCCGGGCACGCGGTCTTGCACGGGGCCGTGCCTTCGGGCGCAACATACTCGCGGTTGGAACGATGGTCGGGGTTCCAGTGCTCGGGCGTCCATTCGATGTCGTCCGGGAGCTCTTTCTTCGGATGCTCGATGGGCGTCTTCGCGCACAGCTTCTGGCCCATCTGGATGGCGTTGTTGGCGCAGCGGTCGGTGCACTGGCCGCAGGCCACGCACTTCTCGTCGTCGATCTCGGCAACGTAATTGCTCTTCGACGTGGCGGGTGTGTTGAAGTACTGCGATACGCCGAGCGCCAGGCAGCTCTCGGGCATGCAGTTGCAGATGGCAAAGGTCTCGCCGGAGTGCAGCGTGGTGATCTGGTGGACGCAGCCGCGGTCCTCAAACAGCTTGATGAGGCGCTTGGCTTCCTCCACGGAGCAGGGCTTGCCCTTGCCGGTGTTGTTGAACATGTCGCCCACGTGGCCCATGAAGAGGCAGTAGCCCTCGTCGAGGTCGCCGCTGCCCTCGCCCATCATCCGGCGGACGCGGCGGCACTGGCAGGGCGTGATGCTGATGTGGCCGTCGTTGTCTTCGATGTACTTGTTGCAGCGTTCATTGTCGATCTGCTCGGCACCGGCGGGAATGGCGCTCTCCACCGGGATGACGCGCATGATGCCGGCGCCCATCGGCGTGTTCGGTGCGTGCTCGATCTGGCTGGTCGTGGCGTGCTGCTGGAACGCGTAGGCGATCTCGGGATGCGCGATGCAGAACTTCTCGTTGATGAGCAGGAATTCAAAAATGCCGGGCGTGTAGGGCGGGAGCAGATAGATCTCCAGCCCGATCTTTTTGACGAGCACCTGCACAACGAGGCCGATGTCGGTGATCTCGTGCAGGACCTCGCGCGTCCGCTTGACCGGCAGTTTGGCTTTGCGCGCGATGAACGGAACGAACGCGGGCTTCATGCTGGTGAGCGCCATCATGACGGCGATCTGCTCATCGGTGATCCACTGCTCGAAGAGCTTGTACTCCGCGCAGTCCGGTGTGATCTTGTAGTGCCCGTCGTTGATCTTTTCGCACAGTTTGATCAGATTTTCTCTTACTTCCATAGATTCAGCTTTCCCCCTCAGAATCATTGTTGAATGGCTGAGCCGTCACGCGGTCATCGTGGCAGGCTCAGAATTACCCTTTTATCAGTTTATTCGTTCCTTATGCAAATGTCAAGGAAATGGCGGGATAAAAGAAACACAGGGCTTTTTCTCCCTGTGTTTCCTGCTGATTCGGTTCTTTCAGGCCGCTTTCGGTTCTTCGGTGGCGGCAGGGCTCTCAGCCGGAGCGTCCGCCGCGGCAGGGGCCTCGGTCTCCGCCGGTCCCGTTTCCGCCGCCGCTTCTGTCTCGGCCGTTTCTTCGGCTGTTTCCGGCGTCGGCGTCGGCGTTGCCGTACCGACCGACGGATTTGCCGGCCGCACCGTCGATCCTTCGGGCGGTTCGCTGGAGAGATAACGGGAATAGATAAAGCCGGTCTGGTTGTCCACCTTCACCTGGGTCCAGTCGCCGGTCGCGCCGAGCACGATGACCTCCTGCCCGGGGTCAAAGGTGGTGAGGATGTAGCCGTTCAGCGAGGCGGAGCTGCGGAAGTTCACTTCCGTGGCGTTCACGTAGGCCTTGACTTCCGACTGCATATTGCCCATGCTGGTGCCGAGCTCCGTCGTCTCCTCCGGGAGCTCCGCCAGATACTTGAAGATGATATTCTCCGCTTCATCCGACAGCACCACATACTGCTCTTCGTCAACGAGGATATCCTTGTTGTTGCCGGCCAGCACCGATACCGAGCTTCCGATACCCGCTGCCAGCGGGTGCAGCTCGCCGTGCTCGCCTCTCTCGTATTTATCGTTGTATACGGTGACTTTTACGGTCGTGGAGCCGTGGTTCAGGACGCGGTAAGACCCGGTCGGCAGGCGGAAAGCGATGTATTTCGTCTCAAATTCCGTGCCCTCGTTCAGGGTGATCTCCTCGCCGTAGTCGCCGGGTTTGTTGTACGACAGGATCAGCAGTTTGCCGGGGCTGAACGTCTGCTCGATCTCGCGCGGATTGCCGCGCCCTGGGATGCGCAGCAGAAAAGCCACGATCAGAAGCGCGCTGCACAGGGCGACGAGTTTCCAGCCCGTCAGATTGTCGTGCTTCTCCAGACGGCGGATGATGGGGATGGGCAGGGCCATCACGGCGGCGATAAGCAGCAGCAGGCTGGAGAGCGACGGGAAAAAGACGACCGCAAAGATCAGGCAGATCGCCGCGCCGACGACCCAGGGGATGTCCTTCGTCTGGATCAGTCCCCCGCTCTTCGTTTCTTCGGGCGCCGAATGCCGTGCGGAAGAGGAGCTCAGCCCGATCCTGTCGGTAAGGCCTGCAAGTTTGCCCTTCTTTTTCGGTTCTTCCCGCTTCGGCTGCCTCACGCCGGCCAGTTCCTTGCAGCGCTGAAACACTTTGTGGCAGAGGAGCGTGTCCTCCAGCACCAGGCGTTTTTCCTTCGTGCTGAGATTCATGGCCTCGGCCATCGTCTGGATCTCGTAATCCCGGAGACCGGGCTGCACTTCGGACGCGTAGGTCTCCAGGTCGAGCACGTCGATCTGGCCGTCGTAGCCGGCGTCGTTCAGCATCGCGGTCAGAAAGCGCATGTCGGTGTACTTGCGCGGGCTGATGACGACCGCGCCCAATACCAGGTTGGCTATGCTCGGCGCGATGGTCTCGTAGGTGGCGGCGCCGGCAACGTCCTCGTCGGCAATGCCGCTGATGAGCGTGGCGTCGCCCGGAATGGGCATCTCGGGATCGATATATGTGCTTGCCTTGTTCACGACCCTGTCCCCTGCCACCTGGACCATGCCGATCTCGATGATCCTGTCGGTCTCCGGGTGACGGCCGGTCGTCTCGATCGTCAGGGCAATATAATCGGTGATCTGTTCGATCTCCTCACGGGAAGAGATCAATCTGCAAGTAACCATAGCCTTCCCTCCTGCATCCGTCCGTACCGCTTCATGCTCTCAGATTCGTTTACATAAAGACAGAATAGCATAAATCACAGGCGACAGCAAGAGTGTTTTTGCTGTTGTTTTCATTTTCTTTTTCCGCCGATCCTGCAGGGGCTTTCCGTCTTCCACAAGCATCTTTCCGCACATTTTTCTTTTTTTCTTCCGCGCTCTGTGCTATACTGTTCTGCAGTCAGGCTCCTGTACTTCGGAGCCCGTCCTTCCCTGTTCGGAACGATAATCGTATGGTTCGAGGTGAAAAGCAAATGCTCGTTCCCGTTCTTCTCTTTCTTCTCGGTTTTGTGCTGCTCATCAAAGGTGGCGACTGGTTCGTTGACGGCGCCGTCGGTATCGCCCACCGGTTCCACCTGCCGGAGCTTCTCATCGGCGCGACGGTGGTGTCGATCGGCACCACGCTGCCAGAAGTGATGGTCTCGTCGCAGGCGGCCCTCATCGGCAACAGCGGCATCTCCTACGGCAACGCCATCGGCTCGGTGATCTGCAACACGGCTTTGATCGCCGCGCTCACCGCCGCCATCCGGCCATGTGCCGTGAACCGCGACGCGCTGAAGCTCCCCGTCACGGTGTTTTTCCTGGCGGCCGGGCTCTATGCCGTGTTCGCCTACACCTTCGGCGCTTTCTCCCGGTGGATGGGCATTCTGTTTCTCTGCCTCTGCCTTCTCTATCTGATCCTCACGGTGCGCCAGATGAAAGCTCACCCGGAAGAGGCTCCCGCTGACAGCGAAGACGCGGAAGAGGCGCTCTCCCCGCTCTGGAAGGACATCGTGCTCCTCGTGGTCGGCGCGGTGTGCATCGCTTACGGCGCGAATCTGCTGGTGGAGAACGGGACCATCATCGCGGCGGCCCTCGGCGTTCCGGACTCGGTGATCGGGCTCACGATGGTGGCGCTCGGCACCTCGCTGCCGGAACTGATCACGGCGATCACCAGTCTTGTCAAAGGGCACAATTCCCTGTCTATCGGCAACGTGATCGGCGCCAACATCTTCAACATCCTTCTGGTGTCCGGCACGGCCATCACCATTTCGCCGTTCACCATTCCCAGCGAAAAGCTGCTCTTCGGGCGGAACGCCAGCCTGGTGCTGGATATCCCGCTCATGATCGCCGTGATGGCTGTTCTGTGCCTGCCCGCCATCAAAAACGGGAAGCTGAAGCGCTGGCAGGGCGTGCTGCTGCTTGCGGTGTATTTCGCCTTCACCATTTTCCAGTTCCTGCACTGATCTAATTAATAAATCGTATAAAACAGGAAGCCGAAGGAGTCAGAACGGACTCTTTCGGCTTCCTTCTTTTCTGTTTTTTCTGTTTTTATCCGCGCCAGCAGATCTTGCGGGCAACGGTATCGGCAGTTTCGCCGTCCTTCAGGTGCCGGATCAGTTCCAGGGCAAACGGCACCGCCGCCCCCAGGCCCTGCCCGGTAATGATGTTTCCGGCGACCGCGACCTGTTCGCCCGTCAGAACGGCGCCGTGCATCCGGTCGGCAAACGTGGGATAGCAGGTGGCAGGCTTCCCCTCCAGCAGGCCGAGGCCCGCAAGGATCGATGGGGCGGCGCAGATCGCCCCCAGCAGCTTCGTCGCGGCAAATACCCGGCACTGTTCCAGCACGACGGCGCTTTCCGCCAGGTTTTTCGTTCCGATACCGCCGCCCGGAAGGACGACCATGTCGGCCGCCGCGAAATCCACGTCTTCCGCCAGTTCGTCGGCAAACAGAATGATCCCGTGGGAAGAAGTGATCTCCTTTCTCTCCATGATCGAGGCCGTGATGACGTTCACGCCGGCGCGCCGGAGCAGGTCCACCACCAGCAGACCCTCGCATTCCTCAAAGCCGTCCGCCAGAAAAACAACTGCCGTTTTCATCTTTTCTGCCGCCCTTTCTTTCGTGTTTCTTCCTGCCGCCCCGGATCATCCGGGCATGCATCTCAGAGCCACTTTTTCTTTTTGAAATACACCAGGCACGCGATCACGATGGCAATGCTCACCGCGATGACCGTAGGATAGCCCCAGGGGGAACGCAGTTCCGGCATGTAGACAAAGTTCATGCCGTACCAGCCGACGATCAGCGTGAGCGGCATGAAGATGGCCGTCACGATGGTCAGCAGCGTCATGATGCGGTTCTGCTTCAGATCGATCTGCGACTGGTAAAGATCGCCGAGCTGCATGGTATAGTCCCGCAGGGAGGTCGCGATATCGTACAGGCGCGACATGCGGTTGGAGAACATATGGAAGTAACGGAGGTTGTCCTCCTCGAAGAAGCCGTTTTCATTCTCTTCCAGTTCCTGGCTGAGGTCCATCAGCTGCTCATAGTGGATGCGGAGCTCGCGCATGACGCTCCGGATGATGTTGATCTTTTTCAGGAATTCCGACTCAGCCGCGTCCAGAATGCCTTTCTCCAGCTGATCCAGAACCTTTTCATAGCCTTCCATCAGATGCAGGTCCTCATGAATGATCAGCTCCAGAAAATCGTAGAGAAAACGTTCCAGACAGGGCATCCGCCACTGCCGGGAAGTCCGGATCGTTTCGATCATACGGAGCGCGGCGTCGGAATTGTCGATGAATACGATGCCTTTCTCATCCAGCGCAAAGGCGAATTTGAAGTGCTGCTCTCCGATCAGGTCTTTCCGGTTCGGGATCGAGAAGGTACCGGTGAGCGAATCGTAGTTCACTTCGACCTTCGTGCCGTGGATCTCGGCCGGGTCCAGATCAAGGTCGATGCCCATGTTGAACAGTTCCCTGTCCCGTTCCCATTCCTCTCTCGTAAGTACCGCAACATACTGCCCGTCGTCACTGCGCCAGTCACTGGCTTCACACGGCGTCAGCGTTTTTTCGATCCGGTAAAACATAGTTTTCTCCTGCATTTCCTCGGTAAGATCTTTTCATCTATCATAGCGGGAATCACTCGAAACGTCAAGCTCTGGCTTCCTTATCCCGTCCTGTCCCGCGGCAGGCATAGAGAAATCCGCCGCTCCTCTGATCGGGGCGGCGGACATGCTGTATAACCAGACAATCATCCGTTTTTTCTCTGCAGCGCTTTGGTAATGGCAAACACCGCGCCGTAAGCCACACCTGCGACAGGCCAGACGATCCAGGTGCGATGCCAGCCGTTCGTAAGGAAGCTCCAGGCGAGATACCCGGCCGTTACCAGAGACCAGTAGATGGTGCCGAAGCTGCCGTGTTTTTTCTGATCTTCCTTGGCCTCCCGGGAGTAGTCGCCCTCTTCCAGCAGAATCTGAAAACTGCCCCACACGATGGAGGCTCGGACGATCAGCAGCACGCCGAACGCGATCAGTACCAACATTACCGCCGTGGAAACAACATGAAGGAACTCGTTTTCGCCTGCCAGCACCGCGCTGACACCGATTGGGATCACGGCAAGAACACAGAGCACAATGCCTATCGTCATCTGGTGGGAGAAGACCGGGCGGAATTCCTCGCGCCGCTCCTTCACCATGCCGGTGACACCGTAAAGCGTATCGATCGATTCTTTTTCCAGGTACTCGAAGCGGCTGATGCGGAAGCCGGAGGAAACAAAGATCGCAACGGCGATGCCGATAAGGGCGATCATCGCGATCAGGCCGAGCCCGCCGACCTGATCTTCAGTCAGGGCTATCTTCCCATATTCCTGTCCGCCTCCGAGCAAGATCAGCAGCACCGGAGACAGGACGCAGAGCATCACGCCGAGGGCAATGCGGCCGGCGTTGGATGCTTTCAGGCGAAGAAACTCGGATGCTTCTTCCATCGTGACTGTCCGAGCCGGACTGTCGTTATCTGAATACTCGATCGAGTCGGGCAATTCCATCTCGTCCTTTAATAAATAGTCGGTGCTGACGCCGAAGATCTCCGACAGGCGGATGATCCTGGCCATGTCCGGGACCGACTGCGCGCTTTCCCATTTGGAGATGGACTGGCGGCTGACGTCCAGCTGTTCCGCGAGCTCTTCCTGCGACCATCCGTTCTTTTTTCTGAGTTCGATGATCTTGTCTGCGAGTATCATGTTCAAATCCCCCTTGTTCGTTTTGGATGACCTGATGATACTGAAAAAAGCGTTTGCAGGCCAGAAAGCGGACCTTGAAATTGCGCAACCGGCAGTTGCAACTCGTTTTTTCGGGCTCATTATACCATCAAACGGGACCAGAAGAAAGCTTTTCGGCAGAAAAAACGGAGGGGAAGCTTGCGCGGCGGCAGGATCAGGTATAAAATGTTCGCTGCACGCAAAGAAACTGTCTGTTCCGGCTTTGCCGGGCAAGGAGCGATCCCCAATGACTAATAATTACCATACGCATACCTATCGCTGCGGACATGCCGTGGGCACTGAACGGGAATATGTGGAGGCCGCTTTGAAGGCGGGCATCAGAACGCTCGGCTTTTCCGACCATACGCCGCACGAGTATCTGGACAGCGAATACCATACCGTCAACATACGCATGGAACCGGAAGAACTGCCCGATTACGCGGATACCGTCCGCGCGCTCGCGCGGGAATACGCCGGGAAGATCGAACTCCTTCTCGGTGTGGAGGCGGAATACTATCCGGGCACTTTTTCCCGTCTGCTGGAGATGCTGCAGGAGAACGGGGTCCGGTACATGATCCTGGCGCAGCACTTTCTCGGCAATGAGGTCGGCGAGCCCTACTGCGGCAGAGCGACAGACGATCCTTCGGTCCTCGACCGCTATGTTTCCCAGTCGATCGAGGCGATGCAGACGGGCCGGTTCCTGTATTTCGCCCATCCCGACCTGATCCGCTTTACGGGAGACGACAAGAAGTACTGCCGGCAGATGCGCCGGCTCTGCAGAGCCGCCAAAGAATGCGGCATGCCGCTGGAGATCAACCTGCTGGGCATCCGCGAAGGCCGGCATTATCCCGACCTGCGGTTCTGGCGTCTGGCCGCCGAAGAGAATAACACAGTCATCCTCGGCTGCGACGCCCATGCTCCGAAAGATCTCGGGGACCGGAGAAGTGAGCGGAAAGCGCTGGCACTCGTCAAAAAACTCGGGCTGAATCTGATCGATGCCTGCCGCATTCCCTGATATAGCACCGCAAAGAAGAACGCTTCCGGACTGTTTTGTCCGGAAGCGTTCTTCTTTCCTTTCTCAAGTTCAGGCTACCGTTTGTCCTTGTCGATAAACTCCAGCGTGATCGTTGCCATCACGGCGCTCGCCATTGCGGCAAGGAACAGCAGAGCCCAGCAGGAAGCAACATTGGTGCGGGAAAAGTCATAGTCCTGGTTCCTTTTTGACGCCGCAGCCGTATCCTGAATGGCCTGATAGACTTTATCCTGACCTAGCGTGTCCATAATTTCCCCGATCGTAGTTTTCACCGTGATCATCTGTTCCCGTTCATCCTGCATGGCTGGGTTATCCGCCATGGTATCGATCACTTCGCCGAGCGTGAAAGAAATGTTGAGTTCTTCATCTCCCCAAAGCGCGAGAAGCGCCTTGTTGCTCAGGAGCGCTTTCGTTTCGCTGTCAACATCTGTTTCCTTCATGAGGTCAGCCAGTTCCCGTACCGTCATCGTCTGCGAGAACTGCATTTCCCGCAGATCCTGTGCACCGGGATTTTGCTCGTCAGACAGATAGTCCAGCACCTGATTGGCGGTAACATTGATCGTTACCTCACTGTCCCGCATGCCCACCAGCGTCCACCAGAGCGAAACGAGCGGAAGCTCGTTGTAATCGGCCTGCGCATTCAGCGATCGGACGCCATACTGCGAGATCGTCAAGTTCTGCAGTGGTCTGCTCCACTCCGGCAGTTCTATCATCACGCCGGAAAACACAAGCTGGAAAATCAGGATAAAGGGCATGATCGTCATGGCAACGGTCGTGTTCCTTGCCAGGCTTGAAATCCACAGGGCCAGTGCATCCGCAGCAAATGTGATAAAGAAAACCGTAATGCCGACATCCATGATCGACCACCGGGTAAACAGCGCTTTGCCCGGAAACTGAACACCTGCCAGCCGAAACACATACATGGTGATGATCGTCTGCAGCAGGCACAGAGCTGCCTGGTAGATTAGGTGCGCGATGACATAGGAACTGATATGCATGCCGGAGCGATGTTCCCGCTTGATCACATCGCGCTCGCGGCAGATCACCTGGATGGAATTGAAGCAGCCGTTCCAGAT
>JAEEGF012334179.1_pt1 | contig 10687 bp, 4 predicted proteins | sample 9134171 | NCBI WGS metagenome assembly JAEEGF01 (sample SAMN16246542, study PRJNA631951) | gut metagenome | biome: gut microbiome; feature: rumen; material: AP-attached | host: Bos | place: Iran: Karaj | collected 2018-10 | reverse complement strand
GGCGTTGCGTGGCTTGACAGGCGGGCGGGGCGCAGGGCCATGGGCGAGCTTAAGTCTCTTGCGGACGACGTAGATGCCAAGATGAACGAGCGGCATGCCGCAGCCGTCCAGGCCATTCGGACGGCGGAAACTCGTCATCGGATAGGCTTGCGCAGAAATGCCATCTTTGTTCTACAACGCTTGCTGGAACGAGTGGACAGGATTGTTGACCGGGAATTGCTTCAAAGCCCGACATCGGATGTGTTCTATCTAGAAGAGAAAGGCGAGGCTGCGGATGCGCCTCACGCACCGTCATCGCCAGACAACGAGAATATGAACGAGGAAATCGCCGTATTCAGGGGGAGGACGCGATTCTCCCATGTGCTAGGCGGTTGCGCTCCGGATGTGAATGGGCAGAAGAGCTTCAATGTGGGCAAGGTGATAGCGGAGGCTTTCCAGGAGTCGGGTGAGAAGTCGTTCCGGTCCTTTTGGGAACATTTGTGCGATGAAACGGACGGGGCCAACCAGCAGGGGAACTTCCCTGCGCAGATATTCGTGCCTCGTATCCGAGATTGGTTTCGGAATTTTGGCGGTAGGCTTGTCATGGCCCAGAAGCTTGACCTTATCGCGAGTGCCGAAGGCGGGAGTTCAGAATCACAGCCTGCCGAGGCGTTGCCGAAGGAGTTTGATGACCTGCGAGGTGACACCGGATTCGCGCTTGCAAGCGTGGATGTTGAGAGCGAGGCGGTCATGGGTGCGCCACGGATGGTCTTTGTGCCCAAGGCTGCGGCTATCTACAATCAGGCTAAAAGACGGTTGGAAGGTGGGGGCGGTGGCGAGATAGGCGTGTGCGAAACACCTGTCCTTGATGGTCTGCCGCAGACCGCTTTCTTCTTTCAAGACATTCGCGTGTATGGCGTCGGGAGGGATGATAAAACAGGCCGCCTTCTGTTTCTGTCGAGGAACGGCATGCCTGTGCTAACCCATTCAGAAAGCGGGGAGGCGTGATGTCTTCGGAACTTCCAAAGAGCCTTTTCTTGAAATGGTCGTCGCATCCTGTGTCATTGGCAAGGCAGAGGAAGACGTTTTTCTGGATTTGTCTGCTGCCTTCCGCCGCCGTGGCTGCATGCCTGGTGCTCTTCCTTTCCGGGCTTTCGGGTTGGAAGGCGCTGTTGACGCATCCCACGGTCCTGTTTTGGATTGTCGCAGGCACGGCCAGCCTGACGCTGGGCTTGGCGGTTTGCTTGGCGTTGCTTTATCTCTTCGCCCGTTCCGGAATTGCGCGGAAGACGGATGACGAGGACAGGTTGCCGTTCCCCAAGGCGCTTGTCGTGATCTTTTCTTTCTTTTGGATAGTGCCCACGGCATTGACGTTCGTTCAAGGCCATTTCGGCGTAAGTATTTTCCCACCGCAGCTCGTTTTCGTGCTGAATGCGCTCTGCCTTGCCCCATTGATCGTACTCCTCCTCTGGGTACGTTACGCGGCAGGGAAGCCCGAGGGCGCAGATGACAGGCGGTCTCGTACGGCGCGTCGTCCGCTTTGGTTCGTACTTGGCTTGTTCTTCCTTGGCCTGGCGCTGTTTGCGCTTCTTGGGGACATGCAGAGATGGTTGGGCAGCCTGTCGCTGCCGATTCGGGGAATCTCGAACCTCGCATTGCGCGTGGTTCTGCTTGCCGGTTTGCTGCCGCTGTCCATGGTCTGTTTTGCCTGTTGGGCGCTTTTCCGCAAAGTTCTTCCGCCGCCGGAGAAGCCGGCGCCGGAGGAAGCGGCGGGGGCGGCTTCAGGCGAGCAACCACCGCGCAAGCGGTCGCTCTGGCAGCGTTTCCTTGACTTGTTCCGCAGTGGCCCGGGATCGGCGAAGGACGGTGGCGATGACGAGGATGACTCGCCGCCCGCATGGCTGGAACGGCTATGCCAGAACCTTCCTGCCGGCGTGCGCATGAACTCCGCCACGGAAGGCGTGCCAGATCGTCTGCCTGCACCGGATGCGCCGGTCTCCGAGGAGGCAACGTCTGAGGAGGCTGACAACCTGTGGTTGCTCATGGGAGGAGAAGACGGTCAGCGTCCTACGGAGCTGCAGACGCAATTCTTCCTCCGTTTCCGTGAGGCGTGGGAGGAATCGCGCCTGGCTGCGCAGAAGGGGAATTCGATGTCGCCCGACATGATTCTCTCTGGCGACGAGGGGACTGGCCGCACGGAAGTCCTTCTAGCCGTTGCCCTATACGCCGCGATTGCGCGTCGGCAGCGGGTGCTCTATCTGGTTCCGGATTCGCATCAGGCCGAGATGCTCGCGAGACGACTTGAGAAGCGTTGTTCAGATCTCTTTCTCGAGGCATTCATTTCGTGCGGCATTTTGCGAGCGGAACAGGCGCGGAAATGGATTGATTCACTCAAGGCGAAGTACTCTGATGAATCCAATGTGTCCAGCGCACCGATCGGCGACGCCGCCGATATCGTTCCGCCGAACGTGCTTCTGGCGACTCCTCGCGACGTGGAGCGCATCCTTTTCGAGGGACATGGGCTTTTCCTAAAGGGGGAGGACATTGCGCCGCTCCGTGAACTGTTCCGTCTGTTTGACGTCACGCTTGTGGACGACTTCATGGGATTGGATTCCATGACGCGCGCACATCTGCCGTTCCTTCTCCACAAGATGCGCCTGCTGCTCGTGTCGTGCAACATCCAGCCCCAGTTTGTCGTTTCGCTTCCGCGGTTGAACGAAAACGGCGGCGAGGCGTTTCTTGCTTCGCGCCTCTATGGCTCCGCTGGGTTCAACAAGCAGAATGCCGTTACCCTGCTGCCGCGCAAGTGCCAGCCGGCGTGGAGCGTGCCATTAGTCGTGCAGGACGGGGCAAGGAAGCCATCGGCCGTATGCGAGGAGTTGGTCCGCCGCTGCGTCGAGATCGATCCGACGATGAGCATCGTCCTTTACCAGAAGGGGCTGCCGCCGCATAAGTGCCGCGAGCTGGCGTCCAGGCTGGGGGCCTCTTCCGTACGGGTGATCGCGCGGCTTGACGAGATCGGCGAGAACCGGGCGGCGGATGCCGTTCTGTACCAGACGGCGCTTGCCGGGCGATCCGGAATGGCGCTGCGCCTCACTGTTGGAGACGCGCAGACGGTCTATCTGAGCGTTTCATCGGAATCTGAGGCGCTCATGGCGCGAGAGCAGATGTTCCCGGCCATTCCGGATGAGACGGCGGTGTCGCTTCGCATAAGGCACCTCCGAAGCCTGTTGCGTTTCATTGTGCCCGGTCAGCCGATCGAACTCGCGGCATGGGAGAGGTTTGGCGTGTCGCTTTCCGACAGGCACATCCGCAAGATCGACAAGACCTCAGGCGCAACCATCCTTGAGACTTGGAGGCAGGACGAATGGATGGACCCGTCTTATGGCTCGCCCCTCTGGCCGTATGTGGTCCTTGAGAAGTCTGAATCCGTGAAGAGCAACGCGGGGAGCGAGGTCGATTTCGGCGTGCTCCCCTATGCTGACGAGGATGTCGTGCAGATCGGCGACGCGCCCCTGCTTGGGTTGGGGCGGCCCCATGCCAGAACCGACGAAGATGGTGATGTCGCCATAGGGACGGGAATCGGATCCGTTGCGCAGTGGACCGAAAAAGGAAGGCCTCAGGGATTTATCGACCTTGCCCACGCCGAGCGCCTTGTTTTGGGGCGGTCTGAACATGGAGAGAATCTCGCAGGCGCCGCGGATGCCGCAGTCTCCGTGTTCACGGTGGACACGTTCCACGATGGCAACGAGTCTTGTCAGTTCCAGATGGAGATCCGTCCGTGGACGGGTGACGGGACGGACTACGACACGCCTGTTCGGGCGTTCGCGTGGATGGTGGAGCCGGTGAGCGAGCCGAAGGATCCCCGCATAGCGCCGGGGCGCACGTTTGGATTCTTTGACCTTCCGCCCTGCCGGGACATCCCCAGGACGATGAACGGGACTATTTTCTCCCTCGTCAGCAGATATGGGCAGGAAGTCCAGGTCTCGCCGGAGCGTAGTTATTCTTATCCGGCTTGTTTTTCCGGAGTCCTTCTTGCACCTCGCAAGATGGATTCCCGCAACATGGGAGCTGTGATTCAACGCGGGGTGTTCGGCAAATGGGATTCGGAACAGCCAACTTTCTCCTTCGTCCTCACGCACCTTCTTTCAGGCGTCATGCGTCGGGTGATTCCCGATTTTTCGTTTTATGCGGTGTTGCCGGTGTTCCACATGCGCGACAACGCGTCTTCCGTCGCGGCTGCCGTTGCATGGCTTGTCCAGCCTCTCAACAGCGGCAAAGTCATTGACGGCCTTGTAAGGGATGTCCTGATGAGCGTGGATGGGCAGCGCAAAGTAGTTGCCGCGCTCGAAGAAGCGTTCAGCCTCATGGACGCGCAACGCGACATGAGGGCAAAGCTTAGGTGGCTACGGTCGTTCTCGGGTTCGGCATTCTACTTCGACGACACCCGGCGCAGCGAGGCTGATCAGCAGGGCGCGTTTGACGAAGACGTCCGGCTTTCGCGCGAGACGGTTGACGCCGTAAAGCGGCGCCTTGACGGGGAGGTGGCCGAGATCGAGGGGCTTGTCGATCCTGTGCCTTCCGTGGATGCGGACGATTCCTGGATGACAATGCCAAGGCAGTTCGAGAGATCTGCCTTCGGCGCGGCCGATGCGTGGAAGATGGTCGCGACGCTTCCGTCTGCCCCGGCTGTTCGCGCGGGCGGTATCTCGTTCTCGTGGAACTACGGGCAACACGATTTCCAGTTGGAGGCCGGCTTTGCCGATGCGGCGGCGCGGGATTCCTACGATTCTCTCGTAAACCGGCATTTCCGCGCGCGTGCTTGCGGGGATTGCTATACGGAATATGGCGTCAACGATCCCTACCGCGATTTTGTGGGCGAGGTCTACGGGAGACTGCAAGGCCTGTTCGCTGATGCGTTCCCCGACGGCGGCACGGCCCAATTCGCGGAGTTCCTTCTCTCGTTCGTCCAAGGGGCCATTGCATACGTCAAGGATCCGCATATTGCCGACACGGATTGGCCGCGCTATCCTTCCGAGACACTGATGCTTGGCGGCGGTGACTGCGAAGACACCTCCATCCTTTATGCGGAACTTCTGCGTTTGGCAAAGATCGAGAACGCCATTCTTTCCGTTCCGCAACATGCGGCGGTTGGCGTGAACGTGCCGATGGAATGGACGACGAACCGGAAGAAACCGGTCCGGTATGTCTGGTTGGGGAAGAATTATGTCTACGCGGAAACCGCCAATGACAAGTTCGTGACGCCGTTGGGCGAGGAAACGGAGTTGATACCGTCGGCTACGGCTATCAAGGCCGATGTCATACCGACGCCTTTGAACGCAGCTGGACACGGACTCGGAGTCAGGATCCTCAACGCCGTATGGGGCAGCGGCGCGCTGACGGTGACGGTGTGCGCCACAACCGCGGTTTCCGGATCCGCGCTTGTTGTCTATGGGCGTGCGAAGAAGTTCGTTTACGACCGCCCGGACGAAAAAACGTATCCTTTCCTCGGCGGCATGCAACTTCCGCCTTTGAAACCATTCGAGGTCTGGGAGGCTACCGTTCGCATATCTTGCGGCGAAACGGGTGCCGAACGGTATTGGCTAGATGTCTTCGCGTGCGATATGACCGCGGGAACCGTTCTCGGACATTTCGTTGGCGCAGCACAATTGGAAACCTAGAAAAGGACTTGAGATGAAGAAGCTGATGATGCTAGTGGCGGCGGCGCTGTTGCTCGCCGGGTGCGGCGAGAAGAAGGTCTTCTTCGTCTCGCAGGACGGGAAAGCGCTCCAGAAGGGGGCGTCGGTTGTCTGGTACGATTCCTACGTCGGGCGCGTGCGCGCGCTCGAGGATGTGGCGGACGGGACGAAGGTGTCCGTCGGCCTTGGCAAGAAGTTCTCCGAGGAAATCCGAGACGGCGTGACCGGCCGCGTGGTGAACGATCCGAAGATCTCGCCGAAGGCGTTCGTCCTGCTGGTCGGCGGAAGGGACAAGGAGCGGTCGCTCGTCGAGGACGGTGCGCAGATTCCCGAGTCCAAACCCAGCAACGCGATCGGCGAGGGCTTTTCGGCGTTCGTCGAGTGGCTCAAGAATGCGCGTGCGGAACGGCTTGTGGTCGCGGGCGTGGCGATCCTGGCCCTGTTCGTGCTCGTGAAGTTCGTCGGCAAGCTTCTCAAGTTCGTCTTCTTCCTCGCCATCCTCGGCGTCATCGGCTACATGTGCCTGTCGACCAACGCCGACTGGGGCAAGTACAAGGGACGCCTCGCCACCGTCAAGGAGTCTGCCCAGGAGGCCAAGGCGTGGCTCCAGCAACACGGCGAGAAGCTCCACGCGATCCTCAAGGCGGCGCTGGAGAATAGCGGCAACAATTGATTTCGGCCGCCGGCGCGGCCGCGGCGGAAACTGCACATGGAAAAGAATCCGGAGGTTAAGATGGACAACGTTCAATCATCGTGCTGGATGCACAAACTGGGATGCCGACTCTGCTGCGCGCGGGGGAGGCGCCTCTGCAAGTCCTTGCTGACCAAGACCGTCATCTCGGTCGTCTTCCTCGTCATGACGATCGCGTTCGGATGCGCGATGCAGGCCCACGAGGCGCCGTCGGCCGTTGACGTGCTCGTCGGGGCGCTGTTCTACCTTTCCGTCCTTCTCAATGCCGGATGGTGCTTCTATCTCTTCGCCCCCGTGGTGCGGATCCGGCTGTTCAACGCCGTCCTGTTCATGGCATTGTTCGTCTGGGGCTGCATGCTGTACTTCTACTCGCCCGCCCGGGAGGGCAATTACAACCAGGGCAAGATCGAGCGCCAGATCGAGGCGCCGAACCGCACCGTGGCCGCGTTCTTCCCGTCGCGCGGAGGCTTCGAGTCCATCGCGCGGTCCAACGACAGGGGCCTGCGTCTGCACTATTTCACCTTCCACACGTTCGTGCTGTTCTACGTGGCGCTGCTCACGTTTGCGATCTTCGGAAGGGGCATCATCAACCGCGTGCACAAGTGGGTGACGCCCTGGCGCAGGTTGAACGTGTTCTGGGGACGCTCGGACGCGGGGCTGCTGCTGGCGAGAAACATCGTGGAGACGACCGTGAGGGACCAGGTGTTCTTCATGCTCCAGCAAAAGTCGGGCGACGGCGACGAATGGCGCACGCTCACGCGGGACATCGACGAAATGAACGGCCTGTGGGCGTTCACGTACGATTCGAACGCCGTCGAGACGGACGTGAACAAGGACACCCTTGCGCAGGCGAAAGGGCGCCGCCACTTCTTCATGGACGAGTCCGGGCACGTGAACGTGAGCCGGGCCGACCGGTTGGTCAAGGTCTTGAGGAAGTGGAAGGTCCTGCGCGAGACGCACGGGACGATCAGGTGCGCCCTGGCCGCAGTGCGCGCCGGCGTGCTCAGATGGTGGTTGACGCAGTGTAAAGAGAAGCCGTATTTCTACGTGAGGGTCGAGGCGTCGGCGGACGAGTCGATTTATCGGGGGTGGGCCGCGAACGTGCGGGACGTCGTGACGCCCGTCCTCCTGCGCGAGTCGCGGCTGATCGCCAAGGATTTCGTCTCCCGTCATCCCATGCTCTGCATGCCGGGAATCGAGGTCGACACGGCGAACGCCGTCGTGAAACAGGGCGAATTCAAGGTCTTGCTGATCGGGTTCGGGGCGGCGGGACAGGACATCCTGAACGCGCTCATCTGCAACGGGCAGTTCCTCGGATCCGACGGGAAGAGGGTCAAGCTTAAGGTCGACGTCGTGGAACAGGACAAGAAGGTGATCGAGGAATACTGCATTCGCCATCCGTTTGCGACGCGTCATCCGAAGTTCAGCGCCAAGGGCCAGGAGGAACGGTTCGACGTCAATTTCGTCCCCGACGACGATTCGACGGGGAAAACGGAAGACAGCGTCCGCGTCGAGGAGCAGTCGTTCGACGACTGGTTCAAGAAGAAGCTGGAGAAGGCCGGGAAAAAGTGTCCGTACAACCGGATCGTCGTTTGCCTCAAGGGCGATGACAAGACGCTGGCCATCGCGGGCAAGATCGTGGAATTCGCGCGGCGGCACGGCGTGGACGTCGGCAAGGACGTCGTCTTCGCGCGCGTGACAGACCCGGCCAGAAACAGATATCTTCCGGCGGGGAAGATCTGCTCCCTTTTCGCGAAGGACAAGAAAGCGGACCACGACTCCCGCATCACGCTGTTCGGCGACCTCAAGGAAATCTATTCGTTCAACCGCATCAACGTCGAGGTCGTCGACACGATGGCAAAGGTGCTCAACAGCCGCTACGGCGATTTCGGCGAGAAGCTGTCTTCGGCGGACGAAAGGGAGGCCGCGTGGGAGAAAGCGTCCTTCTTCGACCAGCTTTCGAGCCGGGCCGCCGCGGAGGGGCAACGCAACATCCTTCTCCTGTTGGGTCTGGATTACGGCACGCGGGAGATTGCGGCCGCCACGCAGGACGAGGTACAGGAGAGGTTGAACGCCCTAAAGGAGAAGGACAGCCCGGTCTTGAAGACCTTGGCTGTCAACGAGCACATGCGCTGGAACGCCTTCCACCTGATGATGGGCTACAGACCGTGGAACATCCTCGACGAGAGCAAAGACGCGCGGGATGACATTCCCGAAGACCGACGCAAGAAGATTCGCGCGAACCAGTTGGCGACGATCGGCAAACATGCTGACATCGTTCCGTTCAACCAGTTGCCGGACGTCGACATGAAGCTCGCGGAGTGGAACACCGGGTGCAAGCCGGACGAATTGGAGCGTTCGAATTTCGAGGGCATGAAACAAGGTTCGTCCCAGGCCTGGGACTACGCATTCTGCCAGATCGTGGGAGATGTCGCCCAGGCGGCTGATCTGCCGATCGTCAAGCGCCGGAGAGAGGTGGACGCATGAGGGTCGGGATTGCCTTCGCGATCGCGGTTCCGCTGGTTCTGGCGGGATGCTATACGGTCGATCCGCTGACGATGGATCGCACGGAGCGGGACGCGGAGTCCTACGAGGCGCCGGCGTCCGCGATGAAACACGGGGGGCAGCAACGGGTCTATGTCGTTTCGCGGATCATCGCGCATCAGCGGGCGCGCGAAACGAACCATCTGGCGTTCCTCGAAAAGGCGGTCGAATCGTCTGCGGCGCAGTACTTCTCGAATCTGGGCTGGTTCAGGACGATTGACCGGCAGAACGGACTCTCGGTAGACGCCAATGCGGCGCTTGCTGGGACGGCCGCCGACGCGATGTCGGGCGTGCCGCGCGATGCGGACTACGCGCTCGTCGTGGAATCCTCGGCGCAGTTCATCGCGAAGCAGGGCTGGAAGATGACGTCGCATTCCAAGAAGGCGCGCGGCGTGCAGGTGGAGTCCGATTTCCGCCTCGTCGACGTCCACGCGCGGGATACGGTCGCGGCGATGCGCTTCCGCTCGACCGTCGAATGCGGGAAGGGCGACGTGCGCACGGCGCTGTCCGAGGCGGCCGACATGAACGTGCGCAAGTTCGCGCGCGTCGTGTCGGCGCGCTACCTGCCGCCGGGCCGCGTGACCGAGACGCGCGGTTCCGGCCGGTGCGCGCGCCTGTCAATCGGAAAGAACTATCTCTTGAGTGCAGGCGTTGACAACCAGTCCGCCACGCGCGTCGACTTCTTCGAGTACGATCCGAGCAGGAAGGCGGCGGACGGCCGTTCGGAGAAGGTGATCATCGCCCACGGCACCGTCATCTCCGCCGACAAGAACGAGGCCTGGGTGGAAGTGGACGCCGACTGGATCAACAAGACCACGCACCTGGCCACGTACAACGTGAAGAAGGGCCATTTCGTGAAGATTTCCGAGGAAGCGGTCGAGAACGAGACGGAGGCGGCGCGGTGAACATGGACGTTCGGGCAGAAAGGGATGTCGCTGCAATGCAACCTGATTCGTCGAAGATGCAGACGACTTACGATGCGTTCATTTCCTATCGGAGATCGAATGGTCTCGACCTCGCAGGCAGGATTGCAAAATGGTTCAGTGAAAAGGGCATAAATTGTTTTATTGACCTGACGGAGATGCGGACGGGACAGTTCAACGAACAGATAGCGTCCGTAATCGCGGATGCGAATTTGAAGTATTTTCTCTTGCTGTTCACAGAGGGCGCGATGGACGGATGCAAGAACGAGAAGGATTGGGTGAGGAAGGAGATTGAATTAGCCTTTGCGCATGGCAAGAAAATCATCGTGATTACGCTGGCAGATGTAAAAAGCATCATTCCTGCAGAATTCCCGGATGAGCTCAAAAAGAAATTTCACTGGCTCGAAACAACCGAGCGAGCACAGATCAGCCGTGAAAAGACCTTTAACGGAACGTTGCAAGATATGGTGCGGCAGTACATGCCCGAGTTCAGACGGCGGGCATGTACTTCGGAGGAGGACAAGAAAGCGTTGCTCCTGTACATGATTCGCGACTGCAAGAGGAATGACGGAGAAATTGATGCGAACGAAAATGATGAGATTGAAAAGGAGGCGAAAGATTTAGGGGTAGACTCAGGCACGCTTTGTTCTCTCTATGACAAGGTCAACGCAGAATGGGCTCAAGACGAAAGGTTCGTCACGGATATGGTCGAGCGCTTCTTGACGGGCAGTGACCGTCTGAATGCCGAAGTTACGGAAGAGGCGAAAAAGCGGGATATCCCAGAAAATCGGCATGTCGAACTGATCGTAAAAATTAGGCAGACGATACATCAGAACAAGGCAAACACCGAG
>JAEEGF010821856.1_pt1 | contig 10688 bp, 9 predicted proteins | sample 9134171 | NCBI WGS metagenome assembly JAEEGF01 (sample SAMN16246542, study PRJNA631951) | gut metagenome | biome: gut microbiome; feature: rumen; material: AP-attached | host: Bos | place: Iran: Karaj | collected 2018-10 | reverse complement strand
GTACTGAACTCAGTTTTTAAATTCTTTTTCATGGGTTAAAACTAACATACTATAGCAAAAAATGCAATGTAGAAGGCAATCGTTACAATGGGAAAAAACAGCCCGAAACAGTAGTATTATTCACGGAATATAACATTCGCTGCAGATTTGTACTGCAGATAAAAAATATAAAAGAGGAGATTTAAAAAAGGTATGTACGAAGAAATCAGAGAAAAGCTTGGAAAAATCGGTATTATTCCGGTTGTAGTTTTAGAGGATGCAAAGGATGCAAAGCCTCTTGGAGATGCTCTTATGAAGGGCGGTCTTCCGGCTGCTGAGGTTACCTTCAGAACTGATGCTGCTGAAGAGGCTATAAAGATTATGTCAAAGGAGTTCCCTGACATGCTGGTAGGCGCTGGAACAGTTCTTACCTGCGAGCAGGCTGACAGAGCTGTAGCAGCAGGAGCAAAGTTTATCGTTGCTCCCGGCTTTAATCCCACAGTTGTTAAGCACTGCATCGAGAAGGGCTATCCTGTTGCACCCGGTGTTCAGACACCTTCAGAGATGGAGCAGGCTATGGAGCTTGGTCTTGATTTTGTTAAGTTCTTCCCCGCAGAGCCTGCAGGCGGACTTCCCATGATCAAGGCAGTTGCAGCACCCTACACAAATCTTACATTCATGCCCACAGGCGGTATCAATAAGGACAATGTAAGAGACTACCTTGGCTTTAAGAAAATAGTTGCCTGCGGCGGCACATGGATGGTTAAAAATGATCTCATCAAGTCCGGAGATTTTGCAAAGATCCGGGAGATGACAAGAGAAGCTGCAGAGATAGTAAAAGAGATTAGAGGTTAAAACTATGCTGAAATTAACTAACGAAGGAATTCAGGACAGAGCATCCTGGGAGAACAAAGGCTATAAGCTTCCCCAGTACGACAGGGAGAAGATGATCGAGGAGACAAAAAAGAACCCTGCATGGATTCATTTTGGAGCCGGCAATATTTTCAGAGCTTTTCAGGCAAATGTATGTGAGGAGCTTCTTAATAAAGGAGTTATAAGCACAGGTCTTATCGTTGCAGAGGGCTACGACTACGAAATAATCGAGAAGTACAACAGACCTTCAGATAACCTCAGCATTCTTGCTACACTTAAGGCTGATGGCACAGTTGAGAAGAAGGTTATCGGTTCAATCGCTGAGTCCTGCATTCTTGATGAGGACAATGAGAAGGAAATTGAGAGACTTAAGGAAATCTTCCGAGCACCTTCGCTTCAGATCGTAAGCTTTACGATCACAGAGAAGGGTTATAAGACCAGAAGCTACATGAACAAGGTGGTAGGCCTTCTTCTCGAGAGATATAACGCAGGCAAGCTCCCTGTTTCCGTAGTAAGCATGGATAACTGCTCACACAACGGAGATAAGCTTAAGGAAGCTGTAACAGAGATCGCAGCACAGTGGATTTCTGAAGGTAAGTGCGACAAGGGATTTCTTGATTATATAAATGATGAATCAAAGATGGCCTTTCCGCTTACAATGATCGACAAGATAACACCCCGTCCGGATGATACTGTAAAGCAGATGATAGTAGCTGATGGCGTTGAAAACGCTGAGCCTATCATTACTTCTAAGAATACCTACGTTGCAAACTTTGTAAACGCAGAGGAGACAGAGTACCTTGTGCTGGAGGATAAGTTCCCCAACGGCAGAGCGCCTTATGAAAAGGGCGGCTTCATTTTCACAGACAGAGAGACTGTTGATAAAACTGAGAGAATGAAGGTTTGCACCTGCCTCAATCCGCTTCATACCTGCCTTGCAATATTCGGATGCCTCCTTGGCTACACAACTATTCATGATGAAATGGATGACGAGGACTTAAAGAGAATCGTTACTACACTTGGAAAAGATGAGGGAATGAAGGTTGTTACAGATCCCAGGGTTCTTTCACCTGAGGAGTTCCTTGATGCAGTTCTCACAAAGAGACTTCCTAATCCATTCATGCCTGATACACCGCAGAGAATCGCCTGCGATACATCACAAAAGCTTCCTATCCGCTTTGGAGAGACTATAAAGGCCTACAGAAAGGACGCTAAGCTCAGCACAGATGATCTTAACGTAATTCCTGCAGTGATCGCCGGTTACCTTAGATATCTTCAGGGAACAGACGATGAAGGCAATGCCTTCGAGCAGAGTCCCGATCCGCTTCTTGATGAGCTTAAGGCACTTTCACCCGAAGAGGTTCTTAAGAGAACTGACGTATTCGGAGTGGACCTCTACGAGGATAACCTTGCAGACAGAGCACTTGTAATCTTCGAGAGAATGCAGGGCAAAGGAAATGTAAGAAGGGAACTTGAAAAGCTATGAAAAAATTCATGGATGAGAACTTTTTACTAAATAACGAAACTGCAATTTCACTTTTTAATAATGCAGCAAAGGATGAGCCTATTATAGATTTCCATAATCATTTAAATCCGAAGGAAATCTATGAGGATCAGTGCTTTGACAACATCGCGGATGTGTGGCTTTCAGGTGATCACTACAAGTGGAGAGCCATGAGAGCAAACGGAATCCCGGAGAGACTTGTAACCGGTGACGGAGAGCCCTTTGACAAGTTTATGGCCTGGGCAGATACAGTTCAGAATCTTATCGGGAACCCTCTTTATCACTGGACTCACATGGAGCTTCAAAGATACTTTGGAATAGATAAGCCCTTAAATCCTGAAACTGCCAAGGAAATCTGGGACACTTGTAATGAGAAGCTTAGAACCCGCGAGTACTCAGTAAGAAATCTTCTCAGAATGCAGAAGGTCAGCGTTCTCTGCACAACGGATGATCCGGCAGATGACCTTATGTGGCATAAGAAGATAAAGGAGGACGGCTTTGAAATAAAGGTCCTTCCTTCCTTTAGACCGGAGAGAGCAACCGGTATTGAAAAGGCAGACTTTGCAGATTATATGAAAAAGCTCGCTGAGGCTTCAGAGACCGAAATCTGCGACGTGACTTCACTTCTTGAAGCACTGGATAAGAGACTTTCATATTTTGATGAGGTTGGCTGCAGAGTTTCTGATCATAGTCTTGAGAGCTGCTTCTATGTAAAGACAAGCCTTGAAGAGGTAGATGGGCTTTTCAAAGCCAAGCTTGGCGGAAAACAGCTCACTGAAGAAGAGTGCGGTAAGTTCAAAGGTTATATGCTCACAGAGCTTGCTAAAAAGTATCATAAACGCAACATGGTTATGCAGCTCCATATCGGCGCACTTAGAAGTAACTCAAAGAGAATGTTTGAGAAAATAGGACCTGACACCGGCTTTGATTCACTTAATGACTTTGACTATGCTCCTCAGCTATCAGCTCTTCTCAATGAGATCGACTACACGGATGAGATGCCAAGAACAATTCTGTATTGCCTTAATCCCAAGGATACAGAGATGCTTGCTGCTATGGCCGGTAACTTCAACAGCAACGACGAGGGCATAAAGGGCAAGGCTCAGCTTGGCGCAGCATGGTGGTTCTGCGATCACAAGAACGGCATGGAGAGACAGATTGATTCCATGGCGGACGTATCACTTATTTCAACCTCAGTGGGAATGCTTACCGATTCCAGAAGCTTTTTATCATTCCCAAGACACGAGCTCTACAGAAGAATTCTTTGTAATAAGGTAGGAGCATGGGTTGAAAACGGCGAATATCCCGCTGATAATAAATATCTGGAAGAGATGGTAAGAGGAATCTGCGGAAGAAACGCAGTTAAATACTTTGGATTTTAACAGCCTTTTCCCTAAGGGAGAAGGTGCCCCGTAGGGGCGGATGAGGGTATTAAAGGAGGATGAACATGAATTTAAATATAAAAGATAAGAAGGATTGCAAATATGATGCTGTATCACTTGGAGAGGTAATGCTACGTTTTGATCCCGGTGAAGGAAGAATCCGCACAGCAAGAGAATTTAAGGTATGGGAAGGCGGCGGAGAGTACAACGTTATCCGCGGCCTCAGAAGATGCTTTGGCATGACAACAGGCGTAATTACAGCCTTTGCTGATAATGAAGTAGGACACCTTGTAGAGGATTTCATTCTTCAGGGCGGTGTTGATACATCTATGATCTACTGGAAAAAGACAGACGGAATTGGTCGTGAATGCAGAAACGGTCTTAACTTTGTTGAGAGAGGCTTTGGAATAAGAGGCGCTCTTTCCTGCTCAGACAGAGCAAACACAGCTATTTCACAGGCTACTGATAAGGATTTTGATTTTGACAAGATCTTCGGTGAGATGGGCGTGAGATGGTTCCACACAGGCGGAATCTATGCAGCACTTTCCGAGCAGTCCGCTGAGACAGTTATCAAGGCTATTAAAACTGCTAAAAAGTACGGAACAATCGTATCCTACGACCTCAACTACAGAGCTTCCATGTGGTCTGCAATCGGTGGCCAGAAGAAGGCTCAGGAAGTTAACAAGGAGATTGCAAAGTACGTTGACGTAATGATCGGTAACGAGGAAGATTTCACCGCATGCCTTGGCTTTGAGATTGAAGGTAACGATGCAAATCTTAAGGAACTTAATCTTGACGGCTACAAGAAGATGATTGATGAAGCTGCAAAGGTTTATCCTAACTTCAAGGTTGTTGCAACAACCCTTAGAACCGTTAAGACAGCTACAGTAAATGACTGGTCAGCTCTTTGCTGGGCAGATGGCCAGATCTACAAGGCTAAGGATTACAAGGGACTTGAGATTCTTGACCGTGTTGGAGGCGGAGACTCCTTCGCATCTGGTCTTGTTTATGGCCTTATGACAACTGGTGATCCCAAGAAGGCTGTTAACTACGGAACAGCTCACGGAGCACTTGCAATGACAACTCCCGGAGATACCACAATGGCTACAGTTTCCGAGGTTGAAGCTATCATGGGCGGCGCAGGAGCAAGAGTTAAGCGCTAAAGCTACAAGTTTAATGGTATTTTAATACACTTTTAATGGTACTTGATTCGCACCGATTATAGAATAAAGTTGTAAAGCTGTGTGCAAAAAACACTTGAATGAATAAGTGTTGTTGGCTAATAATATAGAGGTGATGCCATGCTGGACAAGTTTATTCTTATCGGGGCGACAACCCTGACATTAAGTGGCATTGTAGGTGCCATTCTCATAGTTTCATGGCCTGACAGACCGCAGGAATTCAAGGAGCTGCATCTCAAGTGGAAGATTCCGCTTGCGATTGAGGCAGTTCTTTTACTGGCATCGATAGTACTTTGCATATTATCGGTGATTTTTTGGATTAAGGGCGGAAAAACATTATAACGGAATTTTTATGTACCATTAGGAGAGGAGTGTTGTATGAAAGATTTTAAGATTAATACCAAGTGCGTTCAGGGAGGGTACAGACCCGGTAACGGCGAACCCAGACAGATTCCCATTGTTCAGTCGACTACATTCAAATACGATACAAGTAGTGACATGGGAAAGCTTTTTGACCTGGAGGCTTCAGGATATTTCTATACCAGACTTCAGAATCCCACTAACGATTATGTAGCTGCAAAGATAGCTGAACTCGAGGGAGGAACAGCAGCAATGCTTACATCTTCCGGACAGGCAGCCAATTTTTTTGCGCTTTTTAATATCTGCGAAGCAGGTGACCATATAGTTTCATCAGCTTCAATCTATGGTGGTACTTTTAATCTCTTGGCTGTAACTATGGCTAAGATGGGAATCACAACAACCTTTGTTGCACCTGACTGCTCAGAGGAAGAGCTGAACGCTGCATTTAAAGAGAATACCAAGGCAGTATTCGGTGAGACCATCGCTAACCCTGCACTTACAGTTCTTGATATCGAGAAATTTGCAAAGGCTGCTCACGAGCACGGTGTACCGCTTATCGTTGATAACACATTCCCTACACCTGTTAACTGCAGACCTATAGAGTGGGGCGCTGATATCGTTACACATTCCACAACCAAATACATGGACGGTCATGGCGCTGCAGTAGGCGGAGCTATCGTTGATTCAGGTAACTTTGACTGGATGGCTCACGCTGACAAGTTCCCGGGACTTACACAGCCCGATGAATCCTATCACGGAATCGTCTATGCAGAAAAATTCGGAAAAGAGGGTGCATTCATTACAAAGGCAACCTCACAGCTTATGAGAGACTTGGGAAGCATTCAGTCTCCTCAGAACGCTTTCTATTTAAATCTCGGACTTGAGTCACTTCACGTTCGCATGCCCCGTCATGTTGAAAATGGTACAGCTGTGGCCGAGTTCCTTGAAAAGCATCCCAAGGTAGTTAAGGTTAATTACCCCGGATTAAAGAGCAATGCTTACTATGATACAGCTATGAAATACATGGGTAATGGTGGATGCGGAGTAGTATCCTTCGAAATAGAGGGCGGAAGAAAAGCCGCTGAAGAATTTATGGGCAGGTTAAAGCTCTGCGCAATTGAGACTCACGTTGCAGATGCACGTACATGCTGCCTGAACCCTGCAACCTCAACACACCGTCAGATGACTGATGAGCAGCTTGAAGCAGCCGGAATCCCTGCAGGACTTATTAGAATATCCTGTGGTCTTGAGGATAAGGAAGATCTTATAGCAGATATTGAGCAGGCTCTCCTTTAAGCCCGCTCAATTATATGACCTAACACGTGTACAGCATATAAGCTCATCGCAGCACGGCTCTGCTTAAGCTTATCTGTCAGTTCGAAATACAGAGTCTTATCACTATACTCTTTTTTGAAGACAGGAGTGAAAACGGAGTCCCACTGCACAAGGTACTGCCCGGGCTTTCTGGTATAGCAGGTAGCGGCGGTAGCCTGAACCCTGTGAGTCTTATCAACAAACTGTGCTACGGATTTATGAAGAGCCTGATCCTCTGAAGGAAGATAGTAATAATCCTTATAGTTGTTATAAAAATACTTGAGTTCAGCTTCGTAAAGCGGAATCCTTATGGTTGCGGAATCGCCTTCAGCCTTAAAGAAGCATCCGTCTGCTGAACCACCAATTGAAGAGGGAAGAACATCGGGAAGGGATACTTTCATAAGTATCTCTTCTTTTTGTTTGCCATCGATATCGTTATAATAATTGGCCTGAACCTTCATGGCACGGATAGGCAGATCGATAACTGCATCCGGATTCTCGTTGTCTGAGACCTCATCAATTGAGAAGCCTGTGCGGACCTGGGGATACACAGGTGAATCTGTTTTGAAAATGATGACCTTCTGCTGAAGGATCATCCTGAAAAAGTCATGATAATAAAGTGCGGGGAGAAGAGCGAACATTCCGCGCACATCATCTGCATTGTGAAGGAGAAGAACTTCGTATTTTTCTTCATCGGGATCGATCAGGAAATCCTTGTATACCTTAATGAGCTCGCCGCCGGAGTAGATATCCTTGCGGTCGATGCCAAGAAACAGCTCCACAGTTTTCTGCTTGCAGTCAGGGATTCCAAGGAGATTTTTATATGGTGCAATACGCTTGTATATATCAATTGATTCCAGCTTATCCAGAACGTTTTCAATATGGAATCTGTCACACTTAAACTGAATGAAGGGTATATCAAATCTGTTTCCGTTAAAATGCATCAGAACCTTATAATCCTTTGCAAAGGAGATGAAGGCTCTGACAATATCCTCCTCATCACCACGTCTGTCAGCAAAAAACTGCTTCAGATTCCAGGTGCCGTTTTTATAATAGGCGCAGCCTATGAGGTATATGGTGCTGTTTTTAGGAGAGAGCCCTGTGGTCTCGATATCAAGGAATAATATGTCTTTGGGACTGCCGGAAATTCTATCGATAGGATAGCCTTCTGTTGTGCAATTTATAATTTCATCTATTATTTTCATGGTGAAAATCCCCGCAAAATTAACAAAAATTTTTTGTAATCTCCAAACATTTTTATTTTAGCACATAAATAGTGAAAATAAATGAGGATTTTTCTTATAAAATCTGACTATTACATGAGAATTGTAGTATAATAATTGCAGTGATTTTATTCGTTTAGAATCATTATTCTTTGTTGGGGGGAAATTCTTATAATTAAATTCCATCTTTGAATAATCAGATTCTGAAAAAAATATTGCCTCTAGGGCAGAAAAAAAGGAAGGGTAGGAAATGGCTAAATTAACTTTTGTGGGGGGAGTTCATCCTTATGAAGGTAAAGAGCTTTCTAAGGATAAGCCCATCAAAGAAGTCCTGCCGAAGGGTGATCTCGTCTATCCGGTATCCCAGCATATCGGAGCACCTGCTAAGCCTATTGTAGAAAAGGGCGATCATGTGCTTGTCGGACAGAAGATTGCCGAAGCGGGAGGCTTCGTCTCAGCACCAATCTATGCAACGGTATCCGGAACAGTTAAGGGGATTGAAAAGAGAAGACTCGCAAATGGCGGCATGTGCGACTGCATAATTGTCGAAAATGACGGTCTTTACGAGGAAGGCGAAATGCTTCCGACCAAACCCCTGGAGGAGCTTACAACTCAGGAAAAGATCGATCTCATTAGAGAGGCCGGAGTTGTCGGAATGGGTGGAGCCGGTTTCCCTACCGCTGTCAAATTATCTCCTAAGGAACCTGAGAAAATTGAATATGTTATCGCAAACTGCTCAGAGTGTGAGCCTTATCTTACCAGCGACTATCGCCGTATGGTTGAGGAACCTGAGCTCCTTCTTAGTGGTCTTAGAATTGCGGTTTCATTGTTCCCCAATGCACGAGGAATTCTTGCAATAGAGGATAACAAGCCTGATTGTATTGCCAAGTTCCGCGAGCTCACAAAGGATGATGATAAGATCATGGTCAAGGCCCTTCAGACCAAATATCCTGAAGGCGCTGAGAGAATGCTTATTTATGCCTGCACTAAAAGAGAGATCAATTCTTCAATGCTTCCTGCAGATGCAGGCTGCATAGTTGATAACGTGGATACACTGTGTGCGGTATCAAGAGCTGTCACTGAGGGACGTCCCCTCATGGAGAGAATAGTTACTATCACAGGTGATGCGGTAGCTGATCCCCGTAACTATAAGGTAAGGATAGGAACAAACTACAGAGAACTTCTTGAGGATGCCGGCGGATTCGTTAAGGCTCCTGCCAAGATCATCTCAGGTGGACCTATGATGGGATTTGCCCTGTTTGATCTTGATGTTCCTACTACCAAGACTGCTTCAGCTCTTACATGTCTTACCGAGGACGCGGTATCTGCCATAGAGCCCAGTGCCTGCATCAACTGCGCAAAGTGCGTTGAGGTTTGTCCTGAGAGACTTATTCCTAAGAATCTTGCGGATGACGTTGAGAACGGACAGGAAGAGAAGTTCCTTGCAGAATATGGTATGGAGTGCTGCGAATGTGGTTGCTGCAGCTATATTTGTCCTGCAAGAAGACAGCTTACCCAGCTCATAAAGGGCATGCGTAAGATACAACTTGGAAAGAGGAAGAAGTAATAGAAAGGAAAAGACAATGAGCGATATGATGAAAGTTTCGTCAAATCCGCATGTTCGGTCCGGTGTGACAACCTCAAACATTATGATGTGGGTAGTCATCGCACTTCTTCCGGCTGCTGGATTTGGAATTTATAACTTCGGAATAGATGCACTGATAATACTTTTACTGTCTGTATTCTCAACTGTAGCTACCGAATTCTGCTATGAAAAGATACTTGATAAAAAGATAACCATAGGTGATTTTTCAGCGGTTGTCACAGGACTGCTTCTCGGAATGAACCTTCCCTGCACAGCTCCCTGGTGGCTTCCCATCATCGGCGGTATATTTGCAATTCTTGTTGTAAAGATGCTTTTTGGAGGTCTTGGTCAGAACTTCATGAACCCGGCACTTGGCGCAAGATGCTTTTTGCTTATATCCTTCCCGGCACTTATGACCAACTTTGTTACCGATACATACACATCTGCAACTCCTCTGGCTGCTCTTAAGGCAGGAGAAGAGGTTTCAGTTATCGATATGATAATCGGTAAGATCCCCGGAACAATCGGTGAGACTTCAATGATCGCCATCGTGATCGGTGCTTGTATCCTGATCATGCTTGGAATCATCGATCTTAAGATCCCCGGAACATATATTGTTTCCTTCGTGATCTTCATAATCCTCTTTGGAGGACATGGCCTTAACGGTGCATACATTTCTGCACAGCTTGCAGGTGGCGGACTTATGCTTGGTGCTTTCTTCATGGCAACGGATTATGTCACGAGTCCTATCACCACGAAGGGTAAATATATTTACGGTGTTTTCCTTGGAGTCCTGACCGGTATTTTCCGTGTGTTTGGTGTGTCCGCAGAGGGTGTATCCTATGCGATCATAATCGGCAATCTTATCGTTCCGCTTATTGAGAAGTACACAATCCCGAGAGCGTTCGGTATCAGACCCGTAGAAAAGAAGGAGGAGAAGAAAGCATGACAGATGTAAAAACAATGCTGAAAAATGCACTCATCCTTTTCATTATCACTCTTGTAGCAGGTGTCTCCCTTGGATTTGTCTATCAGGTTACAAAGGAGCCCATTGCCTACCAGGAGGAGCTTGCTCAGATCAAGGCTAATCAGGCAGTATTCCCTGATGCAGCCGATTTCGAAGATGTAGAGCTTGACGCTGACAAGGCTGCTTCAGTTCTTAGCGGCGCAGACTACAGCAAGATCGAGATCAACAGTGTTAAAAAGGCAGTTGACGGATCCGGCAACGGACTTGGATATGTTGTTCAGGTTACCAGCGGTGGATATGGTGACAAGATCGTATTTACA
>JAEEGF010687183.1_pt1 | contig 10688 bp, 10 predicted proteins | sample 9134171 | NCBI WGS metagenome assembly JAEEGF01 (sample SAMN16246542, study PRJNA631951) | gut metagenome | biome: gut microbiome; feature: rumen; material: AP-attached | host: Bos | place: Iran: Karaj | collected 2018-10 | reverse complement strand
ATGCAAACTGACGCTCAACATCAAGGAAGGCGTCATCGAGGAAGCGCTCGTCGAAACGCTCGGCTGCTCCGGCATGACGCATTCCGCGGCAATGGCGGCGGAGATCCTGCCCGGCAAGACGATCCTCGAAGCGCTGAACAGCGACCTCGTGTGCGACGCGATCAACACCGCAATGCGCGAGCTGTTCCTGCAGATCGTTTACGGCAGAAGCCAGAGCGCGTTCTCGGACGACGGTCTCACGATCGGCGCAGGGCTTGAGGACCTCGGCAAGGGACTTCGTTCGCAGATCGGCACGATGTACGGCACCAAGGCAAAGGGACCGAGATACCTCGAAATGGCGGAAGGCTATGTTCTGAAGATCGGTCTCGACGAAGAAGGCGAGATCATCGGCTACCAGTTCGTCAGCCTCGGCAAGATGATGGACGCGATCAAGAAGGGCATGGATCCCAAGGAAGCGTTCGAGAAGAACATCGGGACCTACGGCAGATTCGCAACCGCCGCAAAGGTCATCGACCCGCGTAAGGAATAACGGAGGTGCCGCATGATTACGTTTGAAGGTTTTGAAAGAAGAATCGACAAGATCACGAAGGTGCTGAACGAGTACGGCATCAAGGATCTTGAGGAAGCGAAAGCGATCTGCGACGCGCACGGCGTCGATCCGTACGGCATCGTCAAGGGCATTCAGCCGATCGCATTTGAAAACGCGGGCTGGGCATACACCGTCGGCGCGGCGATCGCATACAAGAAGGGCGTCAAGGACGCGGCGGAAGCGGCGGAAGCGATCGGCATCGGTCTCCAGTCGTTCTGCATCCCGGGCTCCGTTGCGGATCAGCGCAAGGTGGGCTTGGGTCACGGCAACCTCGGCGCGATGCTCCTTCGCGAAGAGACGAGCTGCTTCGCGTTCCTCGCGGGTCACGAATCCTTCGCGGCCGCGGAAGGCGCGATCGGCATTGCGCGCACCGCGAACAAGGTCCGCACAAAGCCCCTGCAGGTCATCCTGAACGGTCTCGGCAAGGACGCGGCATACATCATTTCCCGCATCAACGGCTTCACCTACGTCGAGACGATGTATGATTACTACACCGGCGATCTGAAGATCGTTTACACCAAGCCGTTCAGTGACGGCGAACGCGCAAAGGTCCGCTGCTACGGCGCGGACGACGTCAACGAGGGCGTTGCGATCATGCGTCACGAGAACGTCGACGTTTCCATCACGGGCAACTCCACGAACCCGACGCGCTTCCAGCACCCGGTCGCGGGCACCTATAAGAAATGGTGCGTCGAAAACGGCAAGAAATACTTCTCCGTGGCGTCCGGCGGCGGCACGGGAAGAACGCTCCATCCGGACAACATGGCGGCGGGTCCCGCATCCTACGGCATGACCGATACGATGGGCAGAATGCACAGCGACGCGCAGTTTGCGGGCTCCAGCTCCGTTCCGGCGCACGTCGAGATGATGGGTCTCATCGGCATGGGCAACAACCCGATGGTCGGCGCAACGGTCGCCGTCGCGGTTGCGATCGCGCAGTCCCTGTAAGCATCGATCCGGGAGGGCAGCAATGCCCTCCTTTTCCATTTGTAAGGCAAGAGGGGAGAACATGGCGTCAACAAGCAAGTGCCCGTACTGCAGCGGTACGGTCAGCAGCGACGAGAAGAATTGTCCGCATTGCGGTGCGGCAAACGAACACTATGTCGTCGATACGCCGCGGCAGATCTTTCTGCCGAAGACGATCGATGAAATGAAGGAATACTGCGCCGAGCGCGGCATGCCGCTGCTTCGGATGCGGTTTTTCGTCGGCGAAGACTTCAAGGAGCCGCGCGCGTTCGGCATCTACAAGGACGGCGACCGGTTCGTCGTCTATAAGAATAAGGCGGACGGCACGCGCGCGATCCGTTATCAGGGGCCGGACGAAGCGTATGCGGTCAACGAGCTGTTTCAGAAGCTGCTGGTTGAGTGTCATAACCGCGGCATCTATCCGGACGGCAAGCCCGCGACAAACAGAACGGTCACACGCACTGCGAAGAAAGGCTCGTGGCCGGGTATCATTATATGCCTTCTCATGGTCGCCGTTTTTATCGCGCTGGGAGTGCATCTGAACCAATGGTCGAAGGAAAAGCATAAAAACGACGGATATTACCGGTTTGACGACAGCGCCTCGACGTGGTATCTGTACGGCGGATCGTGGTACTATTCAAACGATGGCTACACAAACTGGTATTCGGGCAATCCGGGCGTCGGCGACAATTACACCGACTATCAGATCGGAACCGAATACGATTCCGACTGGGGCGTCATGGACTTTCGGGATTCCGAAAAATGGGATTCCATTCAGTCGGACAACTCGTCGTCCTCGTCGGACTACGATTCCTGGGATTCCGGCGGAACGGACTGGAGCAGCGACTGGTAAATAACGGAGGAGCATATGGAACAGCATCGGTTCGGACCCGGTCCGCTGTTGGACGGGCGGGGCAATCTTTCGGAACCCGGCTATGCGACGGCGCTTCTGAAAACGTACGACCGCAAGGCGATCAAGGCAGGCAGGCTTCGCATCAAGGAGTGGGACTATTATCTCATCACCAACGACCGGTGGGGCGTTGCGCTGACGATCGACGACAACGGATATATGGGGCTTCTGTCCGCGTCCGTGCTGGATTTTTCGGCGCGCACGGAAACGACCGTGTCGCCGATGTTCTGGCTGCCGCTGGGCAGGACCGGGTTTCCGGCGTCGTCTGTTTCGGGCGACGTCAAAAAGACGCTGAAGAACGCGTCCGGCTCGTTTGAGCACACGAAGGAGGGCAGGCGGCTCCGGTTTCGCATCGACAAGTTCAAAGACGGCAAGCCGTTTTCATGCGACATCCTTCTCTTCGACGCGCCGCAGGACTCCATGACGATCGCAACGCCGTTCCGGAAGCGCGGGCATTTCTATTACAATCAGAAGATCATCGGCATGCGCGCAAGCGGCTTTTTTTCGATCGGCGACGAATGGACGGCGCTCGACCCGAAGGATACGTTCGGCCTTTTGGACTGGGGCAGGGGCGTATGGACCTATAAGAATACCTGGTACTGGAGCGCGGCGCAGGGCGCGGTCGACGGGCATGTGTTCGGCTTCAATCTCGGCTACGGCTTCGGCGATACAAGCGCCGCAAGCGAGAACATGCTCTTTTACGACGGGATCGCACACAAGCTCGGCCGCGTCGATTTCGGCATTCCGAAGAAGACCGACGGGACCGACGATCTCCTGTCGCCGTGGCATTTTACCGACGACGCGGGGCGGCTCGACCTCCTCTTTACACCGATCCTCGATCGCGCGTCGAAAACGGACGTCAAGCTGATCTGCTCCGATCAGCATCAGGTGTTCGGCAGATTCACCGGCACGGTACGGCTGGACGACGGCCGTGAGATCCGGATAGAGGACTTCCTCGGCTTTGCGGAAAAGGTATTCAACAAGTGGTGACGCATGCACCGTTTCTCCTCCTCTTCTCATAGGATGAAGAGGAGGTTTTTTTATATGCAGGCATCGGATTTTACGGAGTACCTATTGGAACAGGTACGCAATCACAGCATCTATGTATGGGGCGCGCAGGGGCAGAAGAAGCCGACGATCACGGAGGCGTGGATCCGCAGACGCGAAAAGACGAAGCGCAACGCCGACCGCGCGGTCGCGCACTGGAAAAAGGAGGTCCGCCTGGGCTACGGCGACGTGCTGCGCGCGTTCGACTGCTCCGGGCTCGGCACGTATTTCTTCCTGAAACACGATCTGATCGATCACGATGTGAACGCGGAGGGGCTTCGCAGCCTTTGCCGCCGCGTGGACAGAAGCGAGGTGCGCGAGGGGGATATGGCGTTCCGGATGCAGAACGGACGCGCGGTGCATGTCGGCTACGTGATCGACCGCGCGCATCTGGTCGAAGCGAAGGGTCGCGACGACGGCGTGGTAGAGAGTGATCTTTCGGGCTTCAACCGGTTCGGGCGGCCGCCGTTCTTCGCGTCGCGCGAGCTCAGGCTGACGAGCCCGTACATGCGCGGTGAGGACGTCAGGACGCTGCAGCGCGCGCTGAAGGAACAGGGCTTCGATCCGGGACAGATCGACGGCGTTTACGGCAAAAAAACGGAACGCGCCGTAAAGCGGTTCCAGAAATCGGTCGGTTTGAAGGCGGACGGGATCGCGGGCAGGCGGACGTTCACCGCGCTCGGACTGCCGTTCTCCTGATCAGCCGCAGCGCAAAAAGCTGAAAAAGCCCGTGTCCTTCTGCGGCGCGTTCGTTTCGACCGGGATCCACGAAGGTTCCGGCGTCGGCGTCGCAGAGGGGGAGGGCGAAGCCAAAGGCGTTTCATCCGTGACGACAAAGTACGGCGTTGCGGTCGGCTCGGGCGTCGGCGGGAAGGTGTATTCGTCCACGATCAGATCGCCGGAGAACACGACCTCTCCGTTCAGGACGATCGTTACGGTTCCGGCCTTTTCGCCGACCGGCGCCGTATAGGAATCGATCGTGTAGCAGAGATTTGATTCGGGGAACGGATCTAAAAGGAACGCGTCGGCCTGCCAATGCGGCAGATCAAGCGAAGCGGAGCGGTCCCATTCGATCCGGTACAGCGCTTCGGAGGCATGCGTTCTGGCAGGATCCGGCACGATCGCATACGTCTCGGGCAGACAGCGATCGCACAGATCGCCGACGTCGACGGTGACGGTATCGTGCTCGAACGCATACTCGAACAGCGCGATTGCGTCGTAAAAACGCTGCGCCGCATACAGGTCCTTTTCGCGGCCTTTTGCCTTCTCCGGCGCGCTTTGCCCGTGCAGCAGCACCAAAACATAGGTCGTATCGTTCCGCTTTGCGGCGGCGACAAGGCACTTTCCCGCCAGATGCGTATCGCCGGTTTTGACGCCGATCGCATCCGGATACAGACAGGAATACGGCTCATAGCCGGTCACGACGATATCGCGCAAAAGCCGGTTGGCGTTTTTCAGCTCCAGCACGCGTCCGTCGGCGGACGTCGCCGTGTACTCGGGCGTTGCGACGATCGAGCGGAAGGTTTCGTTCTGCATCGCATAGGCCGTCAGGATCGCAAGATCGCGCGCGGTCGTATAATGCGCGTCGTTGTGCAGCCCGTGCGGGTTGACATAGTGCGTGCCGGTCATGCCGAGCGCCTCGGCCTTTTCGTTCATCAGCGCTGCAAAGCCCGCAATGCTGCCGCCGATGTGCTCGGCGATCGCAATGGCCGCGTCGTTGCCGGAGGGCAGCATCAGCCCGTACAGCAGATCGATCATGGTAAAGCGTTCTCCGGGGACAAGGCCCATCTTGGAATTGCGTTCGGAGAGGTTGCACGCGCGCTTGCTGACGGTGACGAGCGCGTCCGGTTCGGCAAGCTCCAGCGCGAGGATGCAGGTCATGATCTTCGTGGTGCTTGCGGGATAGCGTTTCGTGTCCGCATGGCGCTCGAGCCCGAGGATCGACTCGGAGGGGTTGTCAAGATTTGCCAAAAATACAGTATCCTCCGCAAGCGTACTCAGGTCGAATCCTGTCGGATCGGACGCTTCGGCTTTCCCGCGGACGGGAAGCAGAAGGATGCAGAGCAGCAGGCAGAGGACGATTCGTTTCATAGGCGTTCAGGAGCGTCGGTTATAGTAGTCTCCGGACTGCCGTGCGCGTTCCCTTGCACGGCGGCGGGCGGCGGCGCGTCTGCGCTTCTGCTCGGCGCGCATATACAGGATGAACAGCACAACGCAGACGATCAGAAGCACCAGGAAGATGACCAGCACGATCGGGACCCAGTGCATGTTGTCGGGCAGACCGCAGCCGCCGGCACTCTCGGTGACGGGGACGGCGTCCGGATCGAGCGACGGCGTGTTCGGCTCACCGATCAGAGTGGTCTGCGGCGTAACGTCCTCACCGGTCGGATCGACGGGAGCCGTGACGACCTCGGTCTGCGCCGTGCCTTCCTTGACGCTGCGCGTGGCAATCAGGTTGGCGTAGGTCAGCGTCTTGCCGTGATAGGTATAGGTGACGCTGCCGATGACGGCGCCTTCGCCGATCGGCGCGTACATATTGGAATAAGTGGGATTCGTCTCGATCGACAGATCGGCGATCGTCGCGTTCGGATCCGGCTGCATGACGGAAAGCTGCGTATCCGGAGACAGGTCCGCGCGGACCTTCAGCACGCCGCCCTGCGAATCGTCGGCGGCCGCGTTGGCGATCGTGATGTCAAATTCCACGGGAAGACCTGCCGCGATCAGCTCGGAAACGCTGACGGTGCGAATCATGTCGCTGTATGCGTAATCGAACAGCGCAGCGGCGTCTTTGAACCGCCTGACGTTGTATTTGTCCTTCTGCGCCGGCTTCCATCCGTCGTTATAGTCGGGGTCGCCCAGCGTGCCGCCGTACAGCACGGCGATCAGCGTGACGCCGTCGCGTTCGGCTGCGGCGATCAGACACTTGCCCGCGGCGTTCGTGTCGCCAGTCTTGACGCCGATCGCATCCGGATAGAGGCAGGAGATCGGGTTCGGCAGATCCTCGGAGGCGGGGGTGTCGTAAATCATGCGGTTCGAGTTGATCAGCTCGATCGCGCGCGGACCGGACGAGGCCGTATACTTGCCCGTTCCGACGATGCTGCGGAATTCCTCGCACTTCGGGCTGGTGTTCAGCGCATACGCAGTCAGCACCGCCATGTCGCGCACGGTCGTGTAATGGTTTTCATTCTGCTTGCCGTGGACTGTGACAAAGTGCGAATGCGTCATGCCGATTTCCTTCGCCTTTTCGTTCATCAGCTCGGCATACGCCTCTGTGCTGCCGGCGATGTGCTCGGCGATCGCAATGGCAGCGTCGTTGCCGGACGGCAGCATCATGCCGTAGAGCATGTCTCTGAGCGTGTACTGGTCGCCCTGCTCCAGTCCCATCAGCGAGTTGCCGCGGCCGAAATCGACCGCCTTTGCGGAGACGCTGACCATGTCGTCCAGGTTTCCGCGTTCGAGCGCAACGATGCAGGTTAAGATCTTGGTGGTGCTTGCGGGATAGACCTGCTTGTCCGCATCCTGCTCGATGCCGCGATAGGACTTGCTCGGCGTTTCGGCGTTGACCAGGATATAGTACGGTTCATAGATCTGGCTTTGGTCAAACGAATCGGCGGATGCAGCTTTTTCGGCAAAGGGAAGCGACGCAAACAGCAGCAGCGCGATCAGCGCAAGGGATATGAGTTTTTTCATTGTGTATGATAAACCTTTCGGATACAGTCGGATTCTGTTTACAGTTTAATGACATTGACCTCGCTTGTCAATGCATAAAAGTGTTGAAAAAATGTGAATAATACGAGATTAACGACCGGGCAGGAACAACAGCGCCGGTATGAGCGCATCGTCGGTCAGGGTGATACGCGCGATGCTCGGCCCCTTTGCCGTGCGCGGATACGTCAGGCTGCCCGGATTCAGAAGCAGGATCCCGTCGACCGTTTCGATCGACGGCACGTGCGAATGACCGAACAGCACAACGTCGGCGCGCGCCTCCTTGGCGGCGTACACGAGCGAAAGCCGCCCCGAGACCGTGTGCCCGTGCAGCAGCAGAAAACGGTGCCCGTGCCAGTCCACCGTCGTTTTTTTCGGCGCGTCGGAGAACGGATCGCAGTTTCCGCGCACAGCGACAAAGCCGCAGTTCAGCATCCCGGCAAGCGGAACGGCGTCGTCCGCGTAGTCGCCGAGGTGATACAGCGCGTCGACCTGCCCGAGCACGGGCAGAAAATCGCGGATGCCCTCGATATATCCGTGCGAATCGGAGACGACGGCGATCTCAGACATCGAGCGCCTCCCGGAGCTTTTGCAGCGCGCGCTTTCTGTGGCTCACGGCGTTCTTCTCCTCGGAGGAAAGCTCCGCAAAGCTCTTCCGAAACGGCGCGTACCAGAAATACGGATCGTAGCCGAAGCCGTTTTCTCCGCGCGGCGCATACAGGATCGTGCCCTCGACCTCGCCCTGTACGGCGATCGACGGAAGGCCCTTCCTGGCAAGCGCGACGCAGCAGCAAAACCGCGCGGTGCGACGTTCTTCGGGGACGTCCTTCAGAAGCGCGATCAGCTTTTGATTGTTCGCGGCGTCGTTGTGCGCCTCGGCAAACCGTGCGGAATACACGCCCGGCGCGCCGTCGAGCGCGTCGACGCAGAGTCCGCTGTCGTCGGCAAGCACCGCGTCGAACCGGTCCGAAACGAACGCGAGCGTCTCCTCGGCCTTTTTCAGCGCGTTCTCACGGAACGTCGTTCCGTTCTCCTCGACCTCGAGCGACACGCCCGCGTCGCGCAGCGTGACGATCTCGGTATAGCTGTCCTTTAAGATCTCGCGGATCTCCTGCGCCTTATGCGCGTTGTTGGTTGCCAGTAAAAGCTTCATTTGTCCTCCGTGACGCGGTACGGCGCGATCGCGTCGAGCGACGGCGTAACGTACAGCGTGTGCTGATGAAAATAGTTGACGAAGCCCGGCCGTGCGCCGGACGGTTTCTTGACATGACGGACCTGCGTATAGTCCACCGGCACGTTCGCGGACGCGGATGCGTCCGAATGATACGCGCCGATCACGGCGGCAAGATACAGCTCCTCCCGCGCGGGGGAGGCGGTGCAGAGGATCACATGCGACGCGGGCACGCCCTTTGCGTGCAGCCAGATCGCGTCCGGATCGGCGGTGCGGATCAGCCGTTCGTTCTGCAGATTGTTCTTGCCGACAAGGATGTCGACGCCCGACGGCGTGCGATAGCGCAGCGGCGCGCTCTTCGTGTTCGACGGGGCTTTTCTCGCTTCGTCCTGCTCGCGGATGTAGCGAAGCCGCACCAGTTCGTCGCGGATCTCGGAAAGCTCCTCGCGCGTGCTGCACACGGCGACGTTCAGAAGCTGCCCGCGAAGGTAGTCAAGCTCCTCGTTCGTCGACCGGATCTCGTTTTGCGCATAGGCGCGGGCGGCCTTGTTCTTGCGGTAGCGCTTAAAGTATCGCTGCGCGTTGTCCGCGGCGGAGCACTTCGGGTCCAGCGGGATCGTGACCGGCGCGGGCGGATCGGCATAGTAGTTTGTGACCGTGATCTCCTTTGCGCCGGGAACGGCCGGGCGGCAGGAGAGCAGCAGCTCGCCGTACAGCCGGTCGCGCTCGATCTGTTCCTCGCTGCCGATCGTCTTTGCGTATTCCGCCAGCTTCTTTTCGGCGCGCTTCTTCGCGCGGTCGAGCACGGTGCGAAGACTCGTGCGCTGTCTGGTCAGGATCGCCTGTTCGTCGCGGCGGCGATAGAACGCGTCCTGCGCCTCGTTGACAGTGGGATAGGGGACGCTGTTCGCGTTTGCCGCGCGAAACGGCAGCACGCCAGCGTCCGGGATCATGCACGGCGCGGATTCGCCCTTTCCGATTGCCTGAAACACGGCGTACACCGCCGCGCCGATGCGTTCGGGATCGGTGCCTTCCGCAACGATCTGTTCCGCGCAAAGCTTCGAAACGCCCGCATACGCGTCGACCAGCCAGCTTTTCGGCATGCGGCCGTTTGCAAGCGCCGCAAGCTCCGCTTCGGTTGCGGCGAACGGATCGCGCTTTTCCGCTTCGGGCGGGGCTTCGTAGGGGACGTTCGGCAGACAGATGCGGGCGGCGCTCTCGGAAATGCCGAAATGCCGCATGCAGTCGACGATGCGTCCCGATTCATCGAGCAGGAACAGATTGCCGTGACGGCCCATCAGCTCGACGACAAGCCGAAGCTGCACCGTATCATAGAGCTCGTTGCGGCCCGACAGCGTGAACACCGCGATGCGGTTCAAGCCCGCCTGTTCAATCGAAACGATGCGGCAGCCGATCAGGTATTTGCGCAGCAGCATGCAGAATGCCGGCGCGGCGTCCGGATTCTCGAACGTGCGCGAGACCGTCTGAATGCGTCCGTTTTCGGCATGGATGCACAGCAAAAGCTTCACCCGCCCGATCGCGGGCGCGTGAATGTGCAGGATCACGATATCTTTGTCCGGCTGCTGCACCTTGTCGATCTTGCCGCCGACCAGCGGCTGAAGCTCGCCGATGCACGCATGCAGCGTCAATCCGTCCGTAGCCATGCAAAACTCCTTCGTGCCTATTCTAAACGCATCCCGACCCGAATGCAAGAGAAAATACGCATAAAACAAGAACGGGTATCCAACGGGATCCCGCTGCTTCAGGCGGCGAAAGCGCGCTGCAAACGCACGCAAGAAAGCAACAAAGGAAGAACGGAAGGCAAATCCGTCAAATCCGGCGACATACGCGGCGGATTTGACTCCTTGTAGGACCGCCGCCCGGAAATGCGCAGCATTTTAGGCGGGACTGAAAAACCGTTGAAAAACGGACGTTTTTCAAAAGAATAAAAGAAAAGCGTCCGTACTTGCGGACGCCTGATTATGCGAATACCGGGGTTCAGTTGTTCGCAGCTGCGCGCTTCTTTGCCAACTGTGCCTTTTTGCGATCGGCTGCGTTCTTGTGAATAACGCCCTTTGCGGCGGACTGGTCAACGGTCTTGACAGCCGCGAGGTAAGCGGCTTCACAAGCTTCCTTATCGCCGGACTTCAGCGCTTCATCAAAACGGCGGATGGCGGTCTTGAGTTCGGACTTGTCCATGCGATTTCTGAGGTTTTCACCAACGGAAGTCTTCGCACGCTTCATAGCGGACTTGATGTTTGCCAAAGCATTTCACCCCCTGTAAGATTTGTCCGATCGGT
>JAEEGF012385294.1_pt1 | contig 10689 bp, 10 predicted proteins | sample 9134171 | NCBI WGS metagenome assembly JAEEGF01 (sample SAMN16246542, study PRJNA631951) | gut metagenome | biome: gut microbiome; feature: rumen; material: AP-attached | host: Bos | place: Iran: Karaj | collected 2018-10 | reverse complement strand
TCTGCGGTCCCAGGGTTTTTTGGCGGACGGGGACGTCCGCGGTCCCAGGGGAGGGTTATTTCTGCATGGTGCGGAGTCTCTCCGTGAGCATGGGGACGATCTTGTGGAGGTCGCCCACGATGCCGAGGTCGGCAACCTGGAAGATGGGTGCGAACTTGTCTTTGTTGATGGCGATGATGAGTTCGCTCTCTTCCATGCCGGCGAGGTGCTGGATGGCGCCGCTGATGCCGCAAGCCATATAGAGGGCGGGACGCACGGTCTTGCCGGTCTGACCCACCTGGCGGTCGGCAGGCATGACGCCGGCGTCGACCATAGCACGGGAGCTGGAGACTTCGCCGCCGAGCTCTTTGGCGAGGGCCTCGAGCTTGCCGAAGCCGTCCTTGGTGCCGACGCCGCGGCCACCGCTGACGAGGACCTTGGCCTCGCTGATGTCGGTGACGGTCTTCTCTTCCTTGACGGTCTTGACGAGCTTCACGCGGGCAATCTTCTTCTCGTCGAAGTTGACCTTGAAGTCGACGACCTCGCCTTTGCGGCTTTTGTCGGCGGCCATTTTCTGCATGACGCCGGGGCGGACGGTGCTCATCTGCGGGCGGTTGTTCTTGCAGAGGATGGTGGCCATGAGGTTGCCGCCGAAGGCGGGACGGGTCATGCGGAACTCGTGGGCCTCATCGTCGCTGATTTCGAGCTTGGTGGCATCGGCGGTGAGGCCGGTGCGGTTGCGGGCGCTGACGCGGGGGCCGAGGTCGCGGCCGATGGTGGTGGCGCCGATGAGCATGATGCTGGGCTTCTCGCTCTCGATGATGGCGGTGATGGCCTCGGTGTAAGGCTCGGTCATATAGTCTTTCAGCAGGTCGTGGTCGACAACCATGACGCGGTCGGCACCGTGCTCGATGAGGGTGGGGGCGAGGGCTTTGACGTCCTTGCCGAGGAGCATGGCGACGACTTTCTCGTTGTTGGCGTCGGCGAGCTCGCGGGCCTTGCCGAGGAGCTCAAGAGCCACATTCTGCAGTTTGCCGTTGCGCTGCTCGGCAAACACATATACGTCTTTATAATCTGCTAAGTTCATATTCTTTCTTTTTAGGGAGTGAGAGGGAGTGATGGGGAGTGAGAGGGAGTGATATGACAAATGCACCAGCTGATGCTATTGTCCTTTCACTTCTTTTCACTTCCTTTCAATTCCTTTCACTCCATGTTTCCATTAGATGATATGTTTCTCTTTGAGCTTGTTGACTATCAGTTCGACGGCCTCCTCGGGGCTCACCTCGAAGGTCTGGCCGGCGGGCTTCAGCTGCTTGGGGAACGACTTGAAGACGCTCGTGGGCGAGCCGGCCTTGCCGATGTGCTCCTCGGGGACGTTGATGCGGTCGGCACCCCAGATTTCGATCTCTTTGTCGAAGGCGGTGACGATGCCGTTGACGGTCATGTAGCGGGGCTGCACGCTGCTGGCCAGGGCGGTGACGACGCAGGGGGCCTGCATCTCGAGCACCTGGTAGCCGTCCTCGAGCTGTTTCTTGATGGTGAAGGTCTTGGTGGCCTCGTCGTACTGGAGGTCCTCCATGTAGGAGACCTGCGGCAGGTCGAGGTGCTCTGCGATCTGGGGACCCACCTGGGCGGTGTCGCCGTCGATGGCCTGGCGGCCGGTGATGATGAGGTCGACATCCATGGTGCGCAGGGCGCCGGCGAGGGCGCTGGAGGTGGCGAGGGTATCGGCACCGCCGAGCTTGCGGTCGGTCAGCAGGATGGCGCGGTCGACACCCATGGCGAGGGCCTCGCGGAGGATGGCCTCGGCCTGGGGCAGACCCATGGTGATGACGGTGACGTGGGCACCGTACTTGTCCTTCAGCTGCAGGGCGTATTCAAGGCCGCCCTTGTCGTCGGGGTTCATGATCGAGGGAACGCCCTCGCGGATGAGCGTACCGGTCACGGGGTTGATCTTCACCTCGGTGGTGTCCGGCACTTGCTTTATGCAAACTACTATGTTCATTTTCTTGATTGTGTTATTGTGTTATTGCGTTATTGTGTTAGTGCTACGCAATCGGGCTGCGCCAGCCACTCACACATTTACGCATTCACGCATTTACGCATTATTTGAAAAGTTTTCCGGCGATGACCATACGCTGGACCTCGGAGGTGCCTTCGTAGATCTCGGTGATCTTGGCGTCGCGCATCATGCGCTCGACGGGATACTCGCGGGTGTAGCCGTAGCCCCCATGGAACTGGACGGCCTTGGTGGTCACCTCCATAGCGGTCTCGGCGCTGAAGAGCTTGGCCATGGCGGCATCGGCGCTGTAGGGGATGCCGTGGTCTTTCTTGTAGTGGGCCGAGCGGCAGAGCAGACGGGCGGCCTGGACCTTGGTCTCGAGGTCGGCCATCTGGAACTGCGTGTTCTGGAACTGGCTGATGCTGCGGCCGAACTGCTTGCGCTCCTTGGTGTACTTGACGGTCTCGTCCATAGCACCCTGGGCGATGCCGAGGGCCTGGCAGGCGATGCCGATACGGCCGCCGTCGAGGGTCTTCATGGCGAGGCCGAAGCCTTTGCCCAACTGACCCAGTTGACGGTCCTTCGGGATGCGGCAATCCTCGAAGATAAGCTCGGTGGTGGCGCTGCCGCGGATACCCATCTTCTTCTCCTTCTTGCCGATGCTGAAGCCGGGGTCGGTCTTCTCGACGATGAAGGCGCTGATGCCCTTGGTGCCGAGGCTCTTGTCGGTCATGGCGATGATGATGAACACGTTGGCGTAGGAGCCGTTGGTGATGAAGATCTTGCTGCCGTTGAGCACCCAGCTGTCGCCGTCCTCGACGGCGATGGTCTGCTGGCCTGCTGCGTCGGTACCGGCGTTGGGCTCGGTGAGGCCGAAGGCGCCGATCCACTCGCCGGAGGCGAGCTTGGGCAGATATTTCATCTTCTGCTCCTCGGTGCCGGCCTCAAGGATGGGGGCGCAGCAGAGGGAGGTGTGGGCGGAGAGGATGACGCCCGTGGTGGCGCAGACGCGGCTGAGCTCTTCGACGGCCATGCCGTACATGATGTTGGTGCCGCCGGCGCCGCCGTACTGGGTGGGGATGGGGATGCCCATGAGGCCTATCTTGGCCATCTTCTGGACGGTCTCCATGGGAAAACGCTCCTCCTCGTCGACTTCAGCGGCGAGGGGTTTCACTTCCTTCTCTGCAAATTCACGAATCATCTGCAGGAAGAGTTCTTCTTGTTTGGTGAAGCTAAAATCCATATTTTTGATTGTGTTAATTCGTTAATGAGTTAATGCGTCAGTCGCTTGCGCAGCTTTACTCACACATTTACACATTCACACGTTTACGCATTATTTTACAGCAATGGTTTCGATCTCGACCAAGACACCCATGGGAAGGCCCTTCACGGCGAAGGCGGCGCGGGCGGGGCAGTCGGTGTTGTAGTACTTGGCGTAGACCTCGTTCATGGGTTTGAAATACTCCATGTCGGCCAGCAGGCAGGTGCTCTTCACGACATCCTGGAAGGTGTAGCCGGCCTCGTCGAGGATGGCCTTGATGTTCTGCATGACCTGCTCGGTCTGGGCGGTGATGCCTTCGGGAACGGTCTTGGTGGCGGGGTTGATGGGGATCTGACCCGAAATGTAGAGCGTGTTGCCCGCCTGGACAGCCTGGCTGTAGGGACCGATGGCCGCGGGGGCGTTGGGTGTGTTGATGATTTTCTTCATGTTATTGTTATTTTTAATTAAATTCTGAGGGTGCAAAGTTACGTATTTTTTTTCAATATTAGACATCTATTGATAAAAAAAGTTTTCTTTTCATTGTATGATAATATGTTAGGTGGGATGAGACAGGGTCGTTCCGGTGCTGCTGCTGTGGCTGTGGGACAGGGCGCAAGTGATAAATGCCCCTGCCGACACCCATCCATCGACTTATCATCTCCTACCATGGTAGGAGTTGGTAGGGAGATGGGTAGGAGTTGGTAAGGAGATGATGCTGGGAATGTGGCTGTTGTGGATTTGTTAAAAAGAGGGTCTCTGCGGGTCGGAAAAAAGTTGTATCTTTGCATCCTGTAATATGCTGTTCAACTCGCTCGGATTCGCACTGTTTCTGCCAGTTGTATTCTTGATTTACTGGCTGTTGCGCCGCTGGCTGCGGTGGCAGAATCTCTTTGTTCTGGCAGCGTCGTGGTTCTTCTACGGCTGCTGGGACGCGCGGTTCCTGCTGCTTATCGCTTTCACGTCGGCCACGAGTTTTTTCAGTGGCCTGTGGATGGAGTGTGCGAAGGCTGGGTGTCGCAAGTGGCTGATGTGGGGTAATGTGGCGCTAAATGTCATGGTATTAGGTGTTTTTAAGTACTATGACTTCTTCGCTCAGTCGTTTGCCGACCTGTTTCTGGGTGGCGCTGCCGACGGGCTGCTGTTGCAGCTGGTGCTGCCGGTGGGCATCTCGTTCTACACATTCCAGGCGTTGAGCTATACCATCGATGTTTATCGTGGTACGGTGAAGCCCGTGCACGACGGGGTGGCTTTTTTTGCCTATGTATCGTTCTTTCCTCAGTTGGTGGCTGGTCCTATCGAACGCGCTTCCAGTCTGTTGCCGCAATTCCAGGTTGTCCGGCGGTTCGACTATGCGTTGGCTGTCGACGGCTTGCGTCAGATGTTGTGGGGCTTCTTCAAGAAGATGGTGGTTGCTGACAGTTGCGCGATGTATGTCGACCGTGTGTTTGGCGACATGTATGCTTACAACGGCTCCACGCTGGCAGTGGCGGCGATATTGTTCTCGATTCAGATATACGGTGATTTCTCGGGCTACAGCGATATTGCCATCGGATGCTCCAAGTTGTTTGGAATCAGGCTGCGGCGCAATTTTATCGTGCCTTATTTCAGCCGCGACATTGCGGAGTTCTGGCGTCGCTGGCATGTCTCGTTGACCACGTGGTTCCGCGACTATGTATACATCCCCATGGGCGGTAGTCGTGTGGGACGCTATAGGGTGGTCCTCAACACCTTCGTTATCTTTCTGTTGAGTGGGTTGTGGCACGGCGCCAACTGGACTTTTGTGGCTTGGGGAGCCTACCATGCATTGCTGTTCCTGCCGCTGATACTGCTGGGTCGCAACCGCCGCTACCGTGACTCGGTGGCAGAGGGCAGGGGAGTCCCTTCGTGGAAAGAGGCGGGGCAGATGGTGGCGACGTTCCTGCTGGCAACGGTGGGGTGGGTGATCTTTAGAGCGGATTCCATAGACCAGGCTTTCAACTACTTGTGTCATACTTTCGCTCATTTCGGCGGTATGCCCGAGAGCCTGCTGCAGCCGGATTACTGGATTCTGTTGGTGGCTTTGCCAGTGCTGGTGGTCGTGGAGTGGATCAACCGTTCGGCAGATCATGAGTTCGTCCTGCAACCTCGCCGCCGCTGGATGCGCTGGGCGGGTTATATCTTGCTCATATTCATCATTCTTTGTTTCATGCAGACATCAGAGATGCCGTTTATATATTTCCAGTTTTGAAGCGTTTTGTTCATAATGTGTTGCTGTTCACGCTGGTGGCTCTGGCGGCGCTGCTGCTGATGCTGGTAGCGACGGGTGGCACGGGTTTGCTGCGCAACGTGAAGTACCATGCTGGGATGTGGGACTTTACCTGCATCCGTTTGCATGAAGTGGCTGAAACCAAGGATGTTGACGTCCTGTTCCTGGGTTCCTCTCATTGCTACCGCACCTTCGACACGCGCTATTACGCTGCTAAAGGGCTACGCACATTCAATCTGGGCTCCTCCAACCAGACCCCCTTGCAGTCACTCATGCTGTTGCGCCTCTACGTGGATTCCCTGCGACCCGCATGCGTGGTGCTCGAGGTCCATCCCGACATGATGGGGAATGACGGTGTCGAGTCGTCCATCTACCTGGCAAACAATATGAAACTGTCGAATGAGTTGGTCCGGATGTCCTTTGCTACACGCAATATGAAGTCGGTATTGTCGATGATCTACTCTGTCATCAGAAATGGTTTGTTCCCAAGGACTTCCTGCAATGAAGCCCTCGCGGGAGGCGAAAACGAGTATGTGCCGGGAGGGTTTGTGGAGAGCAAGGGGGGATGCTATCATCCGGAGCCGCACGAGCCGGTTGAAATCAAGGTTGAGGAACTGCAGGTGGAATCGTTGCAGGAGATTGTGAAGTTGTTGGATTCCAAAAGAATACCGCTGCTGATAGTCGAAGTGCCCTACACACGAGTCTTGAGGGAATCCTATACCAATCATGAATGGTTCGAGAAGGAGATGAGCAACTACGGGACATTTGTGTCGCCCCAGCTGGAGGGGCTGAATGACTCGCTGCATTTCAGTGACCAAGAACACCTCAACCAACATGGAGTTGAGGTGTTTAATGAATATTTCTATAATTCTGTTTTACTGCCTTTTATGGATAACAATATAAAGCAATGATAGTACTTGGATTGATGTCGGGCACGTCGCTCGACGGATTGGACCTTGCCTTGTGTGATATTCGCGATGACGGCTACCGTATTCTGGCGGCCGAGACGGTACCTTATTATGATGAATGGCGTCGTCGGCTGTCGACGCTCGAGACGGCATCGGCGTATGAGTATGCCTTGGCACATGTTGAACTTGGACATCTTTATGGCCAGATAGTCAATAAGTTCCTCGAAGGGAAAGAACGACCTGACGCCATTGCCTCGCATGGACATACCATCTTCCACCAGCCGCAGAAGGGTCTCACCTCCCAGATAGGCGACGGTGATGCCATTGCCGCCGAGACGGGTCTGCTGGTGGTCTCCAATTTCCGTACCTTCGATGTGGCTCTGGGTGGACAGGGTGCTCCACTGGTACCCATCGGCGACGAGTTGCTCTTCGGACGATATGATGCCTGTCTCAATCTGGGTGGCATCGCAAATATCTCCTATCGGTCTGGGGGTGTGCGTGTCGCTTACGATATCTGCCCCTGCAATATGCCACTAAACAAAATGGCAGCCATGCTCGGCCATCCCTATGACCCCGAAGGCTCCAACGCCCGTCATGGCCAGGTGCATACCTGCCTGTTGCATGAACTCGACGCCCTTGACTACTACACCACAGAGGGTCCTAAGTCGCTGGGCAAGGAATGGTTCACTGGTCAGTTTTGGCCGCATGTTGCATCGTTTCTTGGCATTGTTCCCCCCATGTCGCTTATCCGCGACGCCCTTGCCACCGTCACAGCCCATATTGCCATTCAGATAGCCCGTGTCGTTGAACGCCAGAAGATTGGTACTTTGCTTGTTACCGGTGGTGGGGCATGGAACAGCTATTTGATGGAACGTATTGCCGAGTACAGCCCTGAAACAAAAATCACTATTCCTGACGCTTTGATTGTCAACTACAAAGAGGCTCTCATCTTCGCTCTCCTCGGCTATCTCAGGCTCATAGGAAAGGTTAATACATTAGCATCCGTCACAGGTGCAAAAATCGACTCCATAGGAGGAAATATCTCTGGGAAATTGAAAATTGAAAATTGAAAATTGAAATTTTATTGTTCTCACAACTTGCTGATAAATAGCTTTAAACTTCAAACATTAAACTTTAAAATAAAAAATATTTGGCCATGTCGGAAAAAGTTGGTACTTTTGCACCCGTTTTTGAAACGGAAAGTGACCTTGTGGAACGAGGCGTTTCAAGAGAGATGGCGGGATAGCTCAGCTGGTTAGAGCGCTGGATTCATAACCCGGAGGTCATCAGTTCAAGTCTGATTCCCGCTACACAGCAAAGGGGCATCCAAACAGGATGCCCCTTTTAGTAGTTTAAAAAAGATGATGTCATGAAACGGATGCTCCTTGGTTGTCTGGTAGTGGCGGCGACGTTGTTTTCAGCCTCGTCGTTGCACACGGATGCTCCAGTCAGGCGTCATCTTGTCATCTCCAAGCAGCGGTTGTTGCTGTCGGTGGTCGAGGGGAGCGACACGGTATGGCAGGTACCCGTCTGTTGTGGCAAGAATATGGGTAACAAGCAGCGTCGCGGTGACAAACGCACTCCCGAGGGCACTTTCAAGATCAAGAGCATAGAGAAAGCCTCACACTGGACCCACGATTTCGGCGACGGTGCCGGCGAACGTAAAGGGGCCTATGGCGACTGGTTCCTGCGGCTTGATGTGCCACATTTCAACAGCATCGGCATCCATGGCACTTGCTTCCCCGAATCCATCGGCACCCGCGACAGCGAGGGGTGCATACGTCTACATAACAAAGACCTCAACCATCTCAAGGAGATGGTATTTGTGGGTATGATCTGTATTATTGAACCCGATTGACAATCAACGATATGGAAGACAAGCATCTTTACAGCAACTTCGATTACGACTCGGCTTTGAGTGTGGCTCCCGGTATAGAGCAACCCGAGCAGGTGAGCAACAGTTACCTGGAGCGCATGCGTGCCCGAAAGCGCCAAGAGCCTGGTGTCGAGGAACTTGTCAGTGGCATCCGTCACGGCGACCGCACACTCCTCAGTCGCGCCATCACCTTGGTAGAGAGCTCGCGTTTTGAGCATCAGAAGAAGGCCCAGGAGGTCATCGAGCGTTGCCTTCCCTATAGTGGCAAAAGCGTACGTTTGGGCATCACTGGCGTGCCGGGTGCCGGCAAGAGCACCCTCATTGAGGCCCTCGGCAAGATGCTCACCTCTCATAACCACAAGGTGGCCGTGCTAGCCATCGACCCCTCCAGCGAGCGCAGCAAGGGCTCCATCCTGGGCGACAAGACCCGCATGGAGGAGCTCTCAGTCGACCCCAACGCCTTTATCCGTCCTTCTCCTTCTGCAGGTTCGCTTGGCGGTGTGGCGCGCAAGACACGCGAGATTATCACCCTCTGTGAGGCCGCAGGCTTCGACGTGGTCATCGTCGAGACTGTCGGTGTAGGCCAGAGCGAGGTGGCAGCGCACTCGATGGTTGACTTCTTCCTGCTGCTCCAGCTGGCCAACACCGGCGACGAGCTGCAGGGCATCAAGCGTGGCATCATGGAGATGGCCGATATGATAGCCATTAACAAATGCGAGCTTGACAAGCAGCGTTCAGAATTGGCGGCCACGCAGTTCCGCAACGCCCTGCACCTGTTTCCGATGCCGGAGAGCGGATGGACCGTCAAGGTCTCCCTCTGCTCAGCCTACACCAGGGAGGGCATCGAGGACCTTTGGAACTCGGTAATGGACTATATCACCTTTACCAAAGGCAATGGCTATTTCTACCAGAAGCGGCAGCAGCAGAATCTCCGTATCATGACCGAGGCTATCGAGAATGGACTCCGCGAACGCTTCTATGGCACCCCCGGCATGGAGGAACGTATCGAGCAGCTGAGCAAGGAAATCCTTGATAACAAGATCAGTCCATACGCTGCGGCAGACCAACTTTTGGGATGATCTATATTCACGTTCCCTTCTGCCACCGCAAATGCACCTACTGTGCATTCTATTCGAAGCCTGTGCATGGGGCTGACGGCTTTGGCCTGTATGTCGACGCTCTGCTGGAGGAGATGGAGCAGCGTAAGGGGGGGCAGGCGCATCCGATACGCACGGTGTATTTCGGCGGAGGGACACCCAGTTTGCTGCCATTGGGCGAGTTGCAGCGTATCGTGGAGGGTCTGCGTCGATGCTTCGACCTTTCGCAGGTCGAGGAGGTGACTCTGGAGGCCAACCCCGAGGACTTGACGGTGGACTATCTACAGGGACTCAGGGGAGTGAAGTTCTTCAATCGTCTCAGCATCGGTGTCCAAAGCCTCGATGACGAGATGCTGCGCCTCATTGGCCGCCGGCACACGGCGGCGCAAGCACTTGCCGCTGTCGAGAATGCTCACTGCGTTGGTTTTCAAAATATCAGCGTTGACTTCATCTATGGTCTCCCACAAGATTTTCAATTTTCAATTTTCAATTTTCAATTTGTTAACCATATCTCGGCATACGCTCTCACTGTCGAGGAGGGCACCGCATTGGCACGACAGGTGGAGCAGGGTAGGGTAGTGCTGCCTGGTGATGAGGAGGTGGTGCGACAGTACCATTCCGTATGCAAACAACTTGAAAATGCCGGTTTCCACCAGTATGAAGTTAGCAATTTTGCCCGTCCGGGCTGTGAGTCGAAACACAACAGTCGCTATTGGGACCGCACGCCCTACCTCGGTCTGGGCCCCGGCGCCCACAGTTTCGACGGCCGGTGCCGGCGGTGGAACAAGCCCGATGGCACCTTCGAAGAGGAGACCCTCACCGAGGCCGACGCCTACAACGAGATGCTGATGACCGCCCTGCGCACCACACGGGGAATTGCCCTCGCGCAGGTCCCCGAGAAGTATAGAGAAAGGCTGCATCAAGGGGTGCAACCTTATGTCAATTGTGGTTGGATTATGTTGAACAACAGCACTTACCAACCCACGAGAGAGGGTTTGCTCCATGCTGACGGCATGGCGACGGAACTTTTTGTGTGATTTTTTTCCAGTTGTGAAAAAAAGTGTATATTTGCATCGTTAAATGAATCGTTATTAATAGCAAAAGTTATGAAAAGGATATTGATTTCTAGTTTATTATCTCTTGTATTGATGCCGATGGCAGTATTCTCCGGCTGCAGCAAGGAAGAGGATTTCCATATCAACGGTATTGATTTTAAGAAAGCCGACATTGCAGGTGCCCAGATGCTGGCGTTGGGACAGCATTCTACCGACACCAAGGATGCCAATGTTGTCTCGATGCTATACAAAGTCAACGAACAAGG
>JAEEGF011955146.1_pt1 | contig 10689 bp, 8 predicted proteins | sample 9134171 | NCBI WGS metagenome assembly JAEEGF01 (sample SAMN16246542, study PRJNA631951) | gut metagenome | biome: gut microbiome; feature: rumen; material: AP-attached | host: Bos | place: Iran: Karaj | collected 2018-10 | reverse complement strand
ATAATGACATGTGTGCATCGGATGGAACCTATGCGGCGATTACAGATGATAAAAATGAGAGCTATTTCATAGATTTTGAGGGAGACAGAAGATTTAATTTCCCTAAGGATGTAGAGATTGAAAAACTGGGAATGATGTATGAGGACATAATCCCCGTTTATACAAAAGGAAAAGTTTATTATTACACAGCTTCAGATGGTTTACAGATTTTAGGACCATATGATGATGGAGAATCTTTCTACTGTGGAGTAGCTGCAGTTAAGGAGGGAGATGACTGGTTTCTCATAACTCCCGATGGAACAAAGGTTACTGAAGCCTAAGACGGATTCTATATGAACAGTTCAGGTGGAGTAGTGTCTAATGGACGCATATTCGCACTTAAGGGTGATGGCTATGTGATGCTTGATGAAAATCTGCAACTTGTAAGTGATGCAGTATATGAAGATGTTAAAGAATTCTCTGATTCATCATATGCAGCTGTGAAAAAGGACGGAAAATGGGGATTTATAGATAATAGCGGTAATTTTGTTATTAAGCCTGAATACGAGGACGCATATTCATTTTCTAACGGCCTTGCACCTGTTTACTCAAATGGATTGTGGGGATTTATCGATACCAATAACAGATGGGCTGTTGAGCCGCTTTTTATAGATGCCAGACCACTTAGTCCAAACGGATGCGGATTTGTTAAGCAACAGGATGAAACAGATTGGGATCTTATTAAATTTGTAGAATTCAATTATTAAGGGTAGAAAAAATGACAACCAATGAAATGCAGGAATTTATAAAGGATACCAAGCTTTATATATATAACAACTTCAATCTGAATGCTATGACAGATGCAGAGCTGGAAGATGCAGTGGAATCGCTGATAGAAAAACAGGTTGAAGACATATATATACCTCTTGAGCAGAGAGCACTGATCGTAAAACAGATATATTCTTCGATCAGAGGCTTCGGTATTCTCGATACCATTATGGCAGATGATGCGATCACCGAGGTTATGATAAATGGCCCGGATGACATATTTATAGAGAAATCCGGAAAGCTGCAAAAGCTTGATCAGACCTTTGAGAATGAGCGCCGACTTGAGGATATTATTCAGAAAATCGTTGGTATGGCGGGACGAGAGGTAAACCAGGCTAATCCTATAGTTGATACAAGATTGCCGGATGGCTCCCGTGTTAACGTGGTTTTGCCACCTATATCGAGAACAGGAGCGATTGTAACAATCCGTAAGTTCTCTAAAACACCTATGACAATTGAACAGCTTATAAAGTACGGATCGATAACTCAGGACATCGCAGATGTTTTGGAAAAAATGATCAGGGCAAAATACAACGTATTTATATGCGGCGGTACCGGATCAGGTAAGACAACCTTCCTTAATGCGTTATCTAACTATATTCCAAAGGGAGAGAGAATTATTACTATAGAGGATTCGGCTGAGCTTCAGATAACAGGTGTTGATAACCTGGTCAGTCTTGAGACAAGAAACTCAAACTCAACCGGTGTTGGACAGATATCCATAAGAGATCTTATCAAATCATCTCTTCGTATGAGACCGGAGAGAATCATAGTCGGTGAGGTCCGTGGTGCCGAGGCACTGGATATGCTTCAGGCTATGAATACAGGTCATGATGGCTCACTTTCAACAGGTCACGCCAACTCGACCAAGGATATGTTGTCGAGATTAGAGACCATGGTACTTCAGGGGGCAGAAGGACTACCTCTTGAAGCTGTAAGACAGCAGGTAGCATCAGCTATAGATATTATCATTCATCTTTCAAGACTTCGTGATCATTCAAGAAAAACCATGGAGATTACAGAGGTTACAGGATTTAAGGATGGAGAGATCCAGCTCAATCCACTGTATGTTTTTGAAGAGGATGAGAACAGTACTATGGAACATGTTTCAGGATCGCTTAAGAGAACAAGCAATCCGCTAAAGAACGATTTTAAACTGCGTCTGGCAGGAATATATGAAGATTTTTAATGAGGACAATTAGTAATGAAGTTAGATATGTTTGGAATATTTGGGAAAAAAGAAGATAAGGAATTAGAACCTCAGTATTACATGTCCAGAACAAATATCAGGACACTTAATTACAAGGTCTACTACATGAGCAAGATAGAAAAAGCATTGTATTTTCTTGCTGCATTCATAGTTGGAGGATATTGCGGATATCTGTTCTATGGAGGACTTTTTCAGAATGAGTTTTCAGAGCCGACAACTGCAACTTATATAAGTAATTTCCTTATTTCATCAATTGTGGGAACAATAACCGGACTGATATTTCTGCCGGTTAGAGTTCAACAGATTATCAACAAGCGACAGAGAAATTTAAAAAGACAGTTTAGAGATATGCTTGAAAGTTTATCGACTTCTCTTGGAGCAGGTAAAAATGTCAACGACAGTTTTGAATCAGTAGCACAGGATATGCTTCTCCAGTATGACGAGGATGATTATATCAATAACGAACTCAAGGTCATTATTTCCGGCATCAGAAATAACCAGGAAATAGAGGTTCTTTTATATGACTTTGGAAGACGAAGCGGTGTTAAGGACATAGTGATGTTTGCCAGCATTTTCCGAATTTCCTACAGAAAAGGTGGAAATATTAAGGATATCATCATGAATACGAATACCATTATGAAGGATAAGTTCGATATATCTGAAGAGATAGAGACTGTTATTACATCAAACAAATCTGAGTTATACGCAATGATGGTAATGCCAGTAGCGATGGTAGCAATGTTCAAGGGCATGAGTCCTGATTTTGGTTCCAATTTTGCGACCGGTGCCGGTATTGCAGCGACAACAGTTTCACTTATCTTTTATGCAATAGCTTTTAAACTGGGACGAGTGATCATGGATATTAAGGTTTAAGGAGAAAGCAGAATGTTTCTTAATACATCGGATTATATATTGTTTGTGATCTCTGGAATAGCTGTGGTGTTATGGATGTTTCTGTATTCAAAAGGAGAGAAATATCATTCACTGTTCGAGGGATTGGACGAGAAAGAATTCCCTCTTAAGGATCTATATGGAATGGGATATGCAGTTCTTGAAATGATTCATTATCCCTACAACTTCAAGTGGGATAAAAAATTAAAGAATTATCTTGGAATCATGTATACAGAGAGATATGTGGAATATTATGTCAGAGCCATTTATTCCCAGACTATAACTATTGTTTATACGGTGTTGGTGTTTGCATTATTCTACGGAACATTTACCGGTAAGGCTTCTAATGTGATTATGATCGGATCCCTGGGATTGGTACTGGGTGTATATTTCGTGACACTACCCAAGGTGAAGATTGATAAGAGATCAGAAGAGTTGATTACAGATTATGCGGAGGTTGTTTCTAATCTGGCGCTTCTTACTAATGCAGGAATGATTTTAAGAGATGCGTGGACAGAAATCGCATATGCAAGTAATGATGAATTTTATTTGGAAATGCAAAAAGTAGTCGATGATCTTAACAACGGTGTTGGTGAGACTCAGGCTTATACAGAATTTGGTCTTAGATGTGTTATTCCCGAAGCAAAGAAGTTTGCTTCAACTATTATTCAGGGAATACAAAAGGGTAATAAGGAATTATCTAAGAATTTACAGGAACAAAGCGCAGAGGTATGGGAGCAGAAAAAGCAGATTGTAAAAAGAAAAGGTGAAAAAGCTGCAAACAGGCTGATCATACCGGTATTCATTATGTTTATAGGTATCATCATCATGGTTATCATACCTATATTTGCAAACCTATTTTAGGTCATTTTCCCTTGTCCGGACAGGGATTAATGATAGATACAAAAAACACTTAATTAAAAGAGAGGAGAAAAGGCATGAATTTATTAGTTTTAGATGCTGAATTCGCAGTAAAGAGAGCACTTAACAAGGTGTTCAGAGAGGAAAATGGTGAGGTTAATATTATTTCAACAGTAGTTCTTATCGGTATTGCTGTTATGCTTGCAACCCTGTTTAAGGATAAAGCTGCAGAAGTACTTAAAGAGCTTATGGAGACAATTAAGGGACAGGCTAAGACAGCTGTTACAACACCTGCAAAGTAATAACCATTATATCAGTGGGAGGGTGGATTTATACCACCCTCTCTATTAAAAAGAATGGAGCGTTATGAAGACAAAAAGATTATTGGAAGCAATAAAGAATGACAGAGGATATGTTTTTATAGAGGCTTCAATTGTGTATCCGATTATGTTCTTTGTAATTGCATTTTTGATATATTCAGGAAATATGTTTTTGCTTAAAGCCAGAATACACAGTGAGGTGTCGAAAGAGGCAATTAGGTATGCTAATTATTTTTCAAATCCACTGATAGAGAGTATCGAAGATGCTGATTATAAGGTTGAAACAAAAGCCGGCGCAGATCTGACAAATCATCTTTACAGATATTTCTTTAAGCATGGCAGATATGCTGATAAAGATGAGGAGGCAGATTTACAAACAAGAATAGGCAGACTTGCATTGTTTAATAGCATTAAGCCGGAAGATATAGAAATTAAAAAGCATGATGTAAGAAATTACATTATTTACCAGACTTATATAGTTGAAGTGGATTATAAATTAACATTTCCTATAAGAATGATATTTGATCCTAAGCCATGGACTTTGGATATGTGTGCAAGGGAAGAGGCACCTGTTACAGACCAGTCAGAGTTTATAAGAAATGTTGATATGACTATAGATTATCTTGAACATAGCAAGAAAGTTAATGGAATGCTGGAAGAGTATTCCAGGTTTATGGAAAATGCCAAGGAATTCATTTCGGGGGATAGCAAAGAAGGGAAATGACAGGATGAGATTATTTAGAGGAACAAAAGGGGGAGTCAGTATATTTCTGACTATCATACTGGTGCCGGTAGTTGCAATATGTACACTGTTCATAGATGTCAGCAGAGTATATCTGAGTACTGATCTTGCAGCTTCTTCTGCGGATCTGTCGCTTAATACAGTCATGAGCCAGTATGATGTGGATTTGGAACAGTACTATGGACTTATGGCTAGCTGTCAGAACATTGATGAATTCTATGATGTTGCTGAGGAGTATTTCGCAGCTTGTATGCGAAGTAATGGTGTAGCAGCTACAGATTCACAGAAATGGGCACAACAGTTGCGCAACATTTTGGGCGGTAATGTTACCTATGATGATCTGATAAGAATAGATCAGTCTTCAACATCTGCGGAAATTGAGAATCTTGAAAATGCTAATATGGCCAATGCTGCAATGGTAAAAGAACAGGTCACAGAGTTCATGAAATACAGAGGCCCTGTTGATCTTATTAATGAAGCAGCGGGATTAAACTACAAAGGCATATATACCAAATTCAAAAAAATCGGAGAGCAGGCCAAGAATCTGCCATATGAAGCTGATGTACAGGATAAAAAGACCAAGTATTACACTGCTGAGAACGAGCTTTTACAAAAGTCTCTTGAAGCATACGAGCTTTTGGAAAACTATGAAGCCCTGGAAGTAGATAACGATTATATGGCAGGTACTATGAACTGCTATAAGGAACTTAAACCGGAATTTACTAAATTGCATGAGGATTATGTTGAAAAATGGGCAAATATTGAATGGATCTGGACAGATATGGGAATGAAGAAAGTGTCTGATCTCATTGTAGGTGCTATGGATTCTGCAAGTACATACAGTGAGCCCACTGTTGATGGGGAGGCACTTCAGACCCTGATAAAGGCAGTCTACACAGCTAAAGATGATTTTGAAAAAAAGCGTAATGAGGTAATAGCTAAGTTTAATGAAAATGATTATTGTGATCTTGAATCTCCGGCTGTAAGCAAATATCAATACTGGATTCATATAGAGCATATCCTTTCCTATGGTTCAGGTAGTTATACATACAACAATTCGCTATATAAAGAATATGTCGATAGTTATCGTAAGTTGATGGCTGCCATAAGATCGTTGGAAAATGGTTATGAGTATAGAGTTGGTGGCGAAAAAGATGATAATGAGGATCATACAGATGTCGGACAGGAAGCATATACTTCAGAACAGACTTATGAGGGTGCTTATAACCAGGCCGAGTCAGACTATACTAGTGCTGTTTCTCATGATGATGCTGCAAGAATAGAAAAAATAACCTCAAGGGCTCAGGATTACTATGATTCTACCAGTGGTGAGATGACTGAAGCCAATGCTAACAGTAAAATTTTACCTAAGGTTATGGCGACAGCAAAGGGAGAGCCAATAGGAAGTGTCAACAAAGACACAGAAAAGTTAAAAGAGAAATATGAAAGAATTCATGAGGCAAATAAAAGAATCCTGGCATTAAAGAAGAAGATTGATGAAATCGTAGATGATGATCTGGCTGATGAGTACCATAATGCTTACGAAACCTGGAAGGAGAAGGTTGGAGACGCTAATAGTGCAGGGATTAAGTCAGAGGTTATCAAGCATAGTGAGGAAGAAATTGCGGAAATAGAAAAAACGGATAATTCATTAGATACCAAGATGGATCCTAAGAATAACGTAAATGTTGATGTTTCAACACAGGATTTTAAGGACTTTTCTGCGACATTACAGAATATTTCAGATTTGTTCGAGTCTTATATGGATGTCGCTGAGAGCATAAAATATCATGGTGCATGTATTCTTGGAACAGATTTAACAGACAGAGCTGATAATGGTGCAAGAGGCATAAAAGGTCTCGAAATGTTTGATAATGCAGCGAAGACAGCAGGTACCAGTGAAAAGAATGTAAAAAATGATGATATACCTGTTAAAACTGATGAATTGAATACATATAAGAGTGAAACCACCTGGGAGTTTGATGAAAGTCCTATTGAAACTCTTATACCTGTTACAGATGATAATTCACCATGTCACCATAATAGCACGTCATATACAGATGAGACTTCTAAACGAAAGATAGACAAGTTCCTCCATAGACAGTTTGATGAAATGGAAATCAAGGATGAAAGATCAAAGAAGACTAAGGGGATGATTGATACACTCAAGGAGTTAGTAAAGAATCCTCTGCCGGATGATTGGGAAGATTATGAGAATATTCATAATTCGGCTAATGAGATTAATGGCGAAAGTGATCTTCCATCAAAGACTGATTCTGAGGTGTCTGAGGATACAGATCCACTGGTTGGTGGTTTGGAGAAAAAGGATGATGTCACTGAAGAAACTGAGTCAACATTGACTATGGCAAATGCTTTACAGGAAATAGTGGCTATTATCGAAGATGTAGCTTTGGGAGCAAGAGATAATCTGTACACGACAGACTATATCATGAATATGTTCAGTTATGAAACTCATTATATGGAGACTGTTTATGGACAGACGAGAGCCAACATGGAGGATTCAGGGGCAAAGTCTGAAAATATATATAATGTAGGTCTGTCAGAGCCTATAAAACCAGGAAATGCAAAGAACCTTTATGATACAGAAAGTGCATGGAATATCATGAAGGATCCTGATCTGACAAAGACATACAATAAATCCCTTACCAATAGGATCATTAATAAGATGGAAGGAGATGCAAACGATGGTATCCCTGCATCTGATCCAAGTAAAGGCAGTATTTCACAGGCATTTGCGGGTAATAACTGGTCATACGGAAATGAAGTAGAGTACATTTTATCAGGTAGTGATAATAAAACAAATAAGGACAGAATAGAAGCCGTTCTTTATTTCATTCGATACGCATTTAATTTTGCTCCGGTATTTGAGAATTACTGGAATGATAAGGTCTTCGTAATTCCTGTATCAAATCTTATAGCTGAAGCAACAGCAGGAGTAATTCCGCCTCCGCTTACAAAGCTTATATTATGCATGGGAATATGTGCCGGAGAATCAGCTATTGATGAAGGTTATATTCTTGCCGGACTTCCTGTAAAACTGTTAAAGGATAAAAAAGAGATGTTCCTGGCATTTAATATTGGTTCGAAGGAGATTTCAGAGAAGGTTAAGTCTGAGGATTCATCAGGGTCAATATTCAAGATGGGTGAAAACAAAGTCAAAGAGGGCGAAATTGTTCTATCGTATAGTGACTATTTGAGTGTGTTCCTCTATTTAGGACTTATTGCTAACGGTAATAATATTTATAAAAGGACAGCTGATGTAATTCAGATGAATATAGCAAAAAATCCTAATATCGATTCATACAAGGAAACCGTTTTTAAAATTGTAAATGCCAAGACGTATTTCAAAATTGATACAAAAGTAAAAGTTAAACCTATGATGGTAGCTCTTCCATACGGAGTCATGTATGGAACAGGTGAGTTACTTGAAACTGATAGCTGGAATACATTTGAATACAGCACAGTAGAAGGTTATTAAAAGGAGAGTTTTATGAAAAAGAAGACAGTTATTTTATTGATGGCAACGGTGATGGCGTTAAGTATATCTGCTTGCGGAGCCAAAGATAAAGGTAGTGAGAATGGTGAACCTGTAAATGTTGAGAGCGGGGAAGAAGCAAAAACAGATACTACCGAGTCAGTAGACGAAAGTGCTGATGCTGATACTGCGACAACTGAAGCAGGGGAAGCAAACTATGTGGAAGGGACTAAAGAGGACTTTGAATTCCAGGAATATGATGATGGAACATTGGGTGTAGATGAGTACCTGGGTGAAGCTGAGTATCTTATTGTTCCTGAAAGTATAGACGGAAGACCTATAGTGAGTATTGATGGTTTTCATGGTAAGAATTCATTAAAGGGAATTATTATCCCTGATAGCGTTACAACCATTGCTGATTATGCATTTAACGCTTCTGAAAATCTTGAGAGCGTGACACTTGGTAATAACGTTGAAAAAATAGGTGAGTATGCATTTATCAATTGCAGCTCGCTGGCATCACTTAATCTGCCTGAATCATTAAAAGAGATAGGAGAATGCTCTTTCAATGTGACAAGTCTGACAGAAATTACAATTCCGAGCGGAATTTCAGAGATTCCGTCTGGCGCATTTGCAAATGGTGAATGGGAAGAAGTAACAATACCCGGAACAGTAAAGGTTATCGGAGATCAGGCTTTTGGAGGTAATTCAAATCTGAAAAAAGTAGTTATTGAAGATGGTGTGGAAGAACTGGGAGAAGATATTTTTGGTTCATGTGAAAATTTGGAAGAAGTACATATTCCTGCATCTGTGACAAAAATATCTGATGTGTCTATTGTGGATAATACGGATATAGTAAAGCTTTATGGCGCAGAAGGCAGCACAGCACAAACATATGCAGAAGAGAATTATATTCCATTTGTTGCAGAATAATTTGTTGGATCAAAGAGTTATGAGGGAACTACTTTTTGACAATAGAGGATAGACATAAGGGAACCGGTATGAAAAAAATAAAAAAATTATTTACCAGGTCAGACAGGGGATCAGTTGTAATAGAGGCAACTCTTAGCCTTTCATTCTTCATGTTTTTCATAATGATCTTACTTACTACAGTCAATATGTGTATTGCGCAAAGTAAGATTGGTGTCGCACTGAATGAATCAGCTAAGGAATTCTCAGAATATAGTTATATATATAGCCTTACGGGTGTCAATGATCTTCAGAAAGAAAATTATGAAAAGGCAGAAGGCACTATAACAGATATTAATAGTGCAATATCAGGATTAGAGGATGCCAAGAAAGCCTTTGATACAGTGGCGGTTATCACTGAGTCAGATACCCCATGGGAGGATTTGTCTTCAGCAAAGGATTCTGTTGATAGTGCAGCAGATAAGTACAATACAATTTATAAGAACTTTGTTGCAAATCCAGGTGGTTATATACTCGGTCTGGGACGAGTAGTTGCTAATGAAGGAGCTGAATGTTTTAAGGGTGAAGTGGCAGGTGCTATTGTTAAGGGATTGATGTACAAACACCTGAAGGCTTCCTCTGAAGACGATGTAGATTACTATCTCAGGAAACATAGGGTAGTCGATGGCATAGATGGTTTGAATTTGTCTAATTCATCCATTTATACTAACGGATCAGATGACATTACTTTCGTTTGTATATACAAGCTGGAAATAATGAGACTACTGAATGTGGACTTCTCTTATGACATCTGTCAGATGGCAAAAACTAAAGCCTGGACAGGTAATTCACTGGTTAGAAAGGCCAGTGATGATGCTGATGGTGGTAGTAGCGCTGAGGATCCGTCAGATGGAGATGGCGTGGTATCGGATGGAGATGCAGGGGATACAGAAGATCCGGAAGACAATAGTGGTCTGTCAGATAGAGAGAAAGCTTACGCAGAGATGCGTAAGAAAATGGAAGAAAAATATAGCAAAGAAATAGTTGATGCTATTATAAAAGAGTATGGAGAAGATGCTGCACATCACGATGGCATAGAGAAGTGGACGGAAGAAAACTGGGATTATGCAGTTATGCTTTATTATAGGGATCATAAAGAACCCGAATTAAGTAAGGAACAACAGGCATGGCTTGACGAACTAAACAGTTCAAATAATGATGAAGAACTAAAAAAAGAGTTGAAAGAAAGTGGTGCAAAGCATTCAAAAAAGAATACGGTGTTTATTACAAAAACTCCAGACGGGAAGCTATTGTGGCTTGAGACTGGAAATAGTAATGCGGGATTGAAGCATATACTAAAACGTCATGGTGCAGATTTTAATAAGAGAGGTATTAAAACTTCTGAAATTCCGAAATTGTTAAAAGAAGTATTGAGTCAAACCCCTATAGAGAC
>JAEEGF011599492.1_pt1 | contig 10690 bp, 12 predicted proteins | sample 9134171 | NCBI WGS metagenome assembly JAEEGF01 (sample SAMN16246542, study PRJNA631951) | gut metagenome | biome: gut microbiome; feature: rumen; material: AP-attached | host: Bos | place: Iran: Karaj | collected 2018-10 | reverse complement strand
TAAATATATAGCTTCTAAACAATTATCATAGATTCTTTTTAAATCATCTCGATTATGTAATTTATTGTTATCAGCAATAATTGAACCTAAAGAATTTAATAAATTAATTAACTCTTTACTATTATTAATCGCTTCATCAATACCATTTTCATTATCATCAATTTTTAATTTAATGTTTTTATGTAATAAATACATATGATAGAATGGTAATACTTCATTTTCAATTTTCTTTTTTAATTGATCTAACTTTGGAATAACAAGAGATAAATTAGTTATTAAATCCGTATTAAGAGTATTTTCAATATTAACTTCTGATTTAATAATTCTTAGTTCTTCTAAATAATCATCTACATCAATAACAACATTAAGTTTATCAATAATATTTTCAATATCACTGGCCTTCGTTTGAAATTCTTGCCATTTATTTAGGAATTCTTCTTTTTTCACAGTATCAACTTTATTCTCATTCATATACACCCTCACGAGTGACATATAATATCACATTTTCCTATTTTATTCAAGTTTGAATTTGTATTCTATATATGATATAATATAGAGCCATTGGGGGCCCTATATGAAAATAAAAATAAAAGATGTAACAAAAAAGGTTTTACCACTTGTAATCATTCCCTTTATTTTAACTGGTTGTGGACAAAAGTCAGATTGTGAAATACCTTCTCGTCATGTTCATAAATATGTTAGTAATAATGGTATTGTTAAATATATTGACTCTGAACAAAAACAATATGGAAATTATAATTGGCAAAAAGATTATTTAGAAATAACTAGTGATGATGCACTATTCTTTAAAACAAAAGGTAATCTATTTGAAGGTGATGATAACTGGAAATATCTTTACAATGTTATGAAAAGTAATAGTAAAGATTATTTGACATTCCATTATCATTACACAACAACATCAACCTACACGACAACGGATAGTAAAGGACATACTCATACCCATACTCGAACTAATCATCATAGTGGTTGGAGTGAAGATCCTACTCATCGTGGTGTAGATGGTGATGTTAGAATTAATCATCATAAATTTTATGGATATCGAATTGTTAAAAAGAATGGTGAATATATAAGAGAACAAAGTCCACTTGTTGATGACTTTAGAGATATTATTAATGATTATCCATTCTTCTTTGAATATTAACCAGATAATACAATCGATTCTTTATTTGATGATGAAAACTGTGTTGTAATTGTTTATCATGAATATGAATTTGATAGAAATGTCCTTACTAGATTAAAAGTAACAGATTTCAATGATTTTACAGGACCTGATTTAACTAATACAGAATTAGCAAAAACAAAGTGAGAATAATATGAAAATAAAGAAAATATATAAACAAATATTAGCGTTAATTGCAATTCCATTTATTCTATCAGGATGTTCTAAAAAATCAGATTGTGAATTACCGTCACGTCATGTTCATAAATATCTTGATGTTAAGAAAAACATAGAAACTTATATTGATAGTGAAAAAATGAATATCAGTGATTTCAATTGGAAAAGTGATTATATTGAAATAACAGATGATGATGCGATGTTCTATCGAACAAAAAAAGATTTATTTGAAGGAAAAAATAACTGGAACTATCTATATAAAGTTATGGCATCTAAACATGATTATTTAAAATTCTATTATGAATATACAACAGATGAATATATCTCAATGACTGATGAAGATGGAAATGAATGTGGATATTGGAGCTCAACTACTCATTCAGGATGGACCGATAATCCTAATGATTCAGATAATACAGGAACATACCGATTATATCACTATCGATTCTTTGGATATCGCATTATATATAAGAATGGTGAATATGTAAAAGAAAGAAGTCCTCTTGTAGATGACATTCGTGACATTATTGATGATTATCCATATTTCGATGTCGACTGTTCATCAACAGTATATAGAGAATATAAAACTGATCGAAGACAACTAAAAAATCTAAGAATACAAGACTTTGATGTTTTCCATGGACCTGATTTAGAAAACAAAGAATTATATACAAATAAAAAGTAGTTAAAACTACTTTTTTTTATGATAAACTAATACTAGAGGTGAATTTATGAAATATATAATCGTTGTTTTTATTATCGCTATTACTCTACTATTTATAACAGGTTGTAGTAAGTCATATGAAGAAGAAACTGTTAATTTTTTAAAAGAAAAATATCATGAAAACTTTACATATATAAAAGAAATTGATCGAGCTCCAGGTGGTAGTTGGATATCTCATCACTTAAAATCCGAAAATGATGAAAATATAATTGTTAACACTAATAAAAAAACAAAAGAAATGAAAGATAATTATTATAAAACATTAAAGAAGAAAGAAATCATTGATTATATTCGTAGTCTATTAGAAAGATCAAGTAACTTTAGAACTAATAACTATAAATTTTTTGTAGATGATAATAGTGCCTTTTGTGATAATACAATTACACCAAGTACAAGAATAGAAGATGCCTTAGATATTGACAAAGATTGTGAATTAATTAAATATGTTGATGTGTATCTTACAAATGAAATAAGTATTATCAAGGACAACATTATTAAAGAATTAGAAGATAAAAATATTAACATTAGAGTATATGCTATAACAAGTGAAGAATTTAATATCTTTAACAGTGACAATAAATATATATATGATTATATCGAAACTAATGATATTTCATCAGGAACAAATAGTAAATACATCAATATTCGTGGAAAAAATATTTATACATCAAAATAAAAAAGTAGTTAAAAACTACTTTTTCTTTTTAGTATCAATACTATCTTTAAAAACATAGTATCTATCATATAAAAATTCTAATACAAAATTTAGAACCATATTAATCAAAGTTACAACAGTTCCATTCCAACCAAGAGGACCTTCTAAATATTTACCTAGTAAAGTTGATAGTGGTGTAAATATTAAATAGAATATAGCTACTTTAAACATTGCAACAGGAACATTGTTACTTGATTTAAAAGTAAATTCTCTATTTAATGTAAAGTTCCATATAACAGATGCAATTAAAGCAATTAAATAACTAGGCCACCAATCCCATTTAATTACATTGTAAAGAAGTTCAAATAAACCTAATTGAATAGCACCAGCAGAGATACTAAACAACGTAAACTTAATCATTCTAACTAATTCTTTTTTATCTTTCATAATTCACCTACTCATTATTACCTATAATCAAACAAAGCATATAATCATTATATTCCAAAACGATGATATCATCAACTATATAAAATAAAGTATTCTTAATATCTAAATTATCAATTGTATAATAGTTAATTACATCACCAAATCTAATTTTAATCCAATAATTTAATATATCAATTAAATTATCTTCTAAATAAATATTTAAATATTCTTTATTTGATGATTCTAAATTAAATTTTTTTATTTTAAATTCTTTAGAAAATTCACTTTTAAAAATATCTTTTTTAAAACAATAACCTCTAATATATGATAAACCTATTTTTTTAGATACTGATGAGGCCATATTAACTAAACCATCAACATATCCACTTAAATAACTATCCATAAATACTCCTATATCAACACTATAGCATAAACTAAAAGAAAAAGAGTAGCTTTTTCACTACTCTTACCATAATCCTACACGATCTTGAGGAGCAATATACATTCCATCGCCCTCTTTAATATCATAAATTTCATAGAACTTATCCATTGAAGATAAAACAGCATTTGCTCTTATCTTAGCTGGAGAATGTGTGTCACTTAATATTTGATTTTCAATAGCTTCTTTATTAGCTTTCTCTGCCCAAATATTAGCATATGCTTCAAAGAAATTCTTATAATCTTCTTTTGACGCACCTTTCTTTTCCATAATGCTTAATATTGTCTTAACAGCAGCTAAATCGGCAATGTTTTCACCTACTGTTTTATGACCATCAACTTTAAATCCCATTATTTCATATTTAGAATAATAATCTTCAATTTTCTTAGTTAATTTTTCATAATTTTCACGGTCTTCTTTAGTCCACCAATCATAATATTTACCTGTGTCATCGAATTTTGAACCTACATTATCAAAACCATGACTAATTTCATGAGCTATAACTGTTCCAAAATAAGCTAACATACGATAATAATTAGTTTCTTTTTCATACATTCCTTTAAAGCCAGCTAAGAAATTTATAGAATTTTCAAATGGATTATAGAAAGCATTTACTTCTAAAGTACTCAAACCATCCATTTTAGCTTCTTCATGAAATTGTTCACTATATTTAGCAAAATCATATTTATTAGAAGCAATTGTATTGGAGATTACAGTTCCACCATTAGCTTTTGATATTGGTTTAGCATAATCATCTTTCTTTTTATCATTTTCTTGATAACCTATTTTTACTTTCATATTAGTTACTTTTTTAATTGCATATTCTTTAGTCTTTTCATTTAACCATTCAGTTTTTTTGATTACTTCAATATATTCTTTTTTTACTTCTTCTACTAAATCAGCAACAATTTTCTTATCTTCATCTGTAAAATATTTCTTTTCATATCTTTTTTCAAGTTCATCTTGAATAAAATTCATCTTTATTTCTAATTCTTCATCTTCTCGTACTTTTTCTAAAGTTTTAGATGTACCAGATAGTTCATTGTTTAAATCTAACATAAACTTTTCGTTTTCTTCTGTTGAATAAGGGAAGAATTTAGCAGCGATATTAATCTTAGCAACATCTTTTAAAAATGGTAAATTTTCTTCAGTATAAAATTCATCTAAAGCTTTATAATGACCAAGATCAGCCACTACATATTCTTTTTGATCAGCAATTTTCCTATTCTCTAAAAATCTTTTGATAGGAATGTTTTTAATTTCTTTTGTAATATCATCTAATGAATATTTAATAAATAATTTTGTGTAATCATTTACTTCACTTTGTTTAATTGACTTAGCCTGTATTCTTTTTGCAAAAGCCTCATAATCACTAATAAATTTATTTGCTTGCTCTTCACTATATCCTATTTCCGTTGCAACTTTTTTAATCATTTTTTCAGTGGCAACTTTATATCTTTCAAATTTACTTTCAGTAAATAATTCAAATTGATCCACTTGATCAAAAGCAAAAATCATTTTAGTAATATCACCTGTTATATCATTCATAGCAGATCCAACAATAAGTAATTGAAGATCTAAATCTTCATCAACTTTAAGCATTAATTTATTATAATCTTCTATCGTTTTAACATTATCAACCATGTCAAAATATGGTTTTAATTCACTGAGTCCTCTTTTATTTCGTCCTTCATAATCATGAACTAATTCTAAAACTATTTCAGCATCTTCATTTTTAAAATTAGGATCAGCTAGAATCTCATTTGTTAAAGTTTTTGTTCTTTCTTCAATTTCTTTAGTAACATCATATCCTAAAGACCAACTACTACTGTCATTTGGAATCTTTGCTTTCTTTAATATTTCATAGTTTACGTTTTCGTAAAAATCATCTTTTAAGGCAACTTGTTTTACCTCTTCTTCACCATTTTCTGGATGGCTTTGATTATAATAATATGTTCCGCCTAAAACTCCAAGGCCTAAAGCAATCATTATAATACCTAAAATAATCATTTTCTTATTTCTCATACAACACCTCTTTATTCTATAAAAATTATAACATGTAATAGATGAAAATAATATTTTTAAATAAAAGATAATCACTTTACATTTGATTATCTTTTATTTTTAAACTATTTAAATATTCTTTTTGACGAGAAGTTATATGAAAACTTTCTCTTGCTTTTTTAATTGTTTTGTTATGTGTCCAAGAATCTAACTTCTTTTCTTCTATAAAAGGGATAGTAGCATCATACTGTTTGGCAAGAGCGGTTGCAAAGAACCAAGCTCTCATCATATTGACATAATATTCATTCGATTTAATATTTGAAACCATGTCTAAATAGTCTATTTTAAAATTATCATCTAAATAATTTCTCATAAGCATACTTATACCAAATCTAATAGTATAAGTCTCTTTACTTTTTATCCATATCTTTATTTCTTTTATTAATTTATCTAAATTTTTATTAAATGCTTTGGGAGTACTTTGATCACAGGTAGCCCAATTATCAACATATGGTAAAAACTTTTTAAAATAAGTTAGGCAAAGATCATAATCTTTAATTTCTGAAATAATAAATGCATGTAATTGATTTTCATCAAAATACTTATGAGGTAATTCTTCTAAAAAAGATTGATAATTATTCTCTTTTAATAATTTTTTAGCTAATTTCTTTAATTCAGGAGTCCTAACCCCAATTATTGTACTAGAATTAATCGTTGGCAAAATATTAGATTGTAAATCACGATATTTTATATCTTGTAATTTAAATAAATCTTTTTGAATATTATTCACTCTACTTCACCCCCGATAAATAGTTTTTAATCATTTTTATTTTTTCTTGATCCTTTGGTCTTTTATGTTCAATCATCCACTCTAGTTGTAATTCAAGAGATTCAACAGGATACCCATCAACATATTTAACATCTTCACTTTTAAAATCCAAAACCGCTACTTCGACAGTATCACTTAATTCATATAAATATGGATATTTTGGTGATTTTTTAAAAGTAAATCTATCTTTAAGTTCTTCAAAATAATCGGGCTTTACTTTAATATCAATATCTTCTGTAGTTTCTTTTAATCCATATAGAAGCATAATTCCACCAGATATAATACAGTATCTATTTTTATCTAATTTAAGTTCATCTATTTTATCTATATATTCTTGTTTATTCATAATATTATCCTCTTATCATTTATCTTCTTTATCTCTACAAAACAATTTTCTTTCACAATATATATAATCACTATAACAAAGTTCATAATAATTATGTAAATAATCTAAATATTCTTTGGGAATTTGAATAGAAAAATGGTCAGGCTTAGCAAAAATCCTACACTCTTCTTTTCTACAAATTTCTTTAATTTCTTTTAAAAATTTTAAGTCATCTCTCCCCATATTTCCCCTATTTAACAAATCATATTTCGTAATTGGAATATTCAAACTAATTTTTACTTTGTATGACAAATAATCAAAAAAGAAGAAAGTTTTATCCTTGTTTTTCTCTATATATTCACCATACTCTTTTTTTATATTATCAATATTAATCTGTTTATAGATTTGAAATTTGCTTACTGACAAATGAGCGATAGTAAAAACAATAATTAGAGCTTTTACAGTAAGTTTTAAATAGCTATTTTTGTACTTATCAAAAATATAATATACTATTGGATAAATTGCTATAAATGCATGATTATAATTAATAATTGGGAAACATAATGACATAAACGCAATTAAGTATAAGTAATTTTTATCTTTTGTTTTCATCAATTTATAAACAAGAAATACTAGAGGTAAAATGCACATAATAATTGATATTACATCATAATAATAAAAATTATCCATGAAATTATTCATACCTAAAAAACAATATTCAATACATTGTAATAAACTATTTGTAAAGATAAGATACAATAATATAAAGAAAGGTATGATTGCACAATATAAAAAAGATTTTAATTTATTTTTAGACTTAAAGAAAAACACCAAAAATAGTAGAGCACCAATATTAGCTTTTGTCATCATTATTGATCCTATTATTAAACCAATAAACAAATCTTTATACTTATCTTCACTCTCTTCTATATATAAAATTAACATTACTCCAAGAGCACAAAATACATTATAACCATATGGTGTTAAAAGGAAAAAGGAATATAAAGCTAGAATAATTGTCTGTAACTTGCCTATTTTTTTACTTAATAAGAATAAAACACTACTAAACAAGAAAGATGATATTATATAAAAAGACAACATCGAATTACCAAATATAATCATAAAAAAAGCCATAAATAAATTATAAAAAGGTAAAACAATCATATTGTAATCTACATATGGTAATAATCCATTTGTTATATTATAACTAAACCCATACCCTAATATTAAATCATTCTCATGTTGAGTTAAGAAATAATTAATACAAAACATAATTATACAAATGAAGAAAAAAAACAAAATATTTGGAAATCGCTCTTTATTTTTTAGCATAGTAATATATTTTTCCTCTCTTTTATAATTATATACGATTTAAGCAATACACTATCCATTATTGCAGCTTTTTTACATACTATTAATTCTTTTTTAGTTTTATTTCATAATCAATATATTTACCTGAAAATGGTGTATCTTTATTTTCTCTTTCACATACTTTTTTAAATCCAACACTCTCATAGTTTCTTTGAGCTGGTATAAATATTTCATTTGTAGTAACAATTATTTTCTTTAGATTATCATATTCCATAATTCTTCTAATTGCTTCTTCAAGTTGTAAATGTCCATAACCTTTTCCTCTAAGTTCATTTATTATACAATTATGGCCAATCTCAACATAATTTGGTCTATGTCTAGGATCCCAAGATATATGACCAATTGGTTTTCCATCAAGAACAGTAATAAAAGAGTATTTACTTACTATATCTAAATTATCATAAAAATAATTATCATATTCTTTCCAAGATGTATCCCATATTTTTTTACACTCATCATAAATTGAATATGCATCCACTAATTGATTATATAATGTCCCTCTTGGAAATTCAGATATTTTTCTAAACTCTAACATTTCTATCTCCTTTCAAGAAGTGTAACTACCTCGCAGTGCCTAGTATGCGTTTATTGAACATATTATTACTCAATAATAATTCCATTGCCATCATATAGTAAATATAACTCTTCTGATGTATTATTTTTTAATTTTAATATATACTCTTGTTTTCTATTACAATGCGGAATAATTAAACCATCTATAATTTTTAGACCTGTGTAATCAGTCATATTAACATTGTTTTCATCATAACCAATTGCTGGTTCAATAGAATTACCAAGGATCTCACTACCTGCACTTGATCCAATATATATTTTATCATTATTAATAAATTGTTTTATTATTTCATTAAATTTACATTTTCTAATCATATCTAAAAGATAAAAAGTATTACCGCCCATCATATACATAACATCAAATTCATTGATATCTAAAGGATTACCGATTTTATATTCAATTACATTTTCTTCTTTAAATCCTAAATCAATAATTGTCTTGTATTCTTCATCCATCCATGATTTATCATCATCTTCCCCATCTGAAGCTGTAGTTATATATAATACCTTTGATGTATAAATATCTTGATTATCTAAAATCTTATGAAATCTTTCTTTGAATTCTTCATTAATAATTCCACAAGAAGTTAAAACAATTTTTGTCATAATTATTTCCTTTCCAAAATCGTGACTACCTCACAGTGATAAGTTCTTTTAAACATATTAACTAAATCTAATTCTTTTAATTCATAATTATCAAGTCTATCTAAATCTCTTTTTAATGTATCAATGTTACATGAAATATAAATTATATATTTAGAATTAATCTTTGATAAATAATCAATCGTTTTTTTATCCATACCACTTCTTGGTGGATCGGTAATAACTAAATCAATATCACTAAATTTATCAATATAATCTTCTACTTTTCCATTAATTATATTAACGTTATGAATATTATTTTCTATTAAATTATTTTTACCATTTAAACAAGCTTCTTCATTTATTTCAATACTATCAATATTATCCACAAATTTGTTAATAAGTATTGACCATAAAGATACTCCACTATATAAATCAAGAGCTTTATTTATTTTTTTATCTTTAAGAAAGTTAGATATTATTTTATAAATATTATTTAATCCTTCTAAGTTAACTTGAAAAAAAGCTTTAGATCCTAATCTAATTTTATAATCATTAATATAGAAATATAGATAACCATTTCCAAGAATAACTTTATTATTAACAATAATTGTTTTAACAATTTTAGCGGTATCATAAAAAGTAATATTATTAATATCACCATCTAGTGATAATAAAATATCACCATCAAATGATCTTATTGTTACATCAAAATCTCCCCATATATTATCTTTTCTTAAAGATTTTATTATTTCATTAATTTTATAATCAGCGATATAGCAATAATCAATCTCTACTAGATCATTTGTTTCTTCTTGATAAAATCCATAATGACCATTTTTAGAATGTAATACAACTTTATTACGATAATTAAGATTTTCTGTTTCATAATAATTATCACATCTATTAAATAAATATTTAGCTTTATTTATTTTAAATTCTTTTTCTACTTCATCCGTTGTATGTAAGAAATCACATCCTCCACATCGATCATAATATGGACAAATACTCTTTCGTCTTTCACTACTAGGTTCAATAATATTTATTATTTTAGCGAATGATATATTTTTCTTTTCTTTATATATTTCTATTTCAACAGTTTCTCCAGGTAAAGCTCTTCTAACAAAGACTGTTTTATTATCTATATAGGCAATTCCATTACCAAAAGAATCTAATTTATTAATTTTAACAATCATAAAACCACCATTTTTATTATAACAAAAAAAAACTAAAATTAACTATTAGTTTTATTTTCTTCTTTTAAAGTACAAGTGAAACCTAACTCCTCGTAATATTCTTTTTGAGATTTAGGAGCTTTTTTATTATCAGCTGATAAAACTTGCAATTCTTCTTGTGATAAAACATTTGAATTACTATCTTTAGGTGTTAACAAGAATTGTACTCT
>JAEEGF010965343.1_pt1 | contig 10691 bp, 6 predicted proteins | sample 9134171 | NCBI WGS metagenome assembly JAEEGF01 (sample SAMN16246542, study PRJNA631951) | gut metagenome | biome: gut microbiome; feature: rumen; material: AP-attached | host: Bos | place: Iran: Karaj | collected 2018-10 | reverse complement strand
CAGGATCTGTATCGGCTGTATCTGTTGAACCCCCAGCGTTCCGACTATCAGCAACTGGCACAGCAGCATGTCGTGAAGCGTTTCACCGACCGTTTCTTCTTATTGTATTTTATGCCCGACGAAACAGATCATGCCTTTGCTGCTGCCGACACACAACTGCACTATCAGCTGGAACAGGTAGACAAACAACGTAAGGAGAAGAAGATATGGGATCTGATGCCTCGTTGCGTAGAGAAGGATGGCTCGTTGCGAACAGTGCGGGTGCCTGATTGGTGTTGTGGCTTCTTTAGCGGTGAACTGTGGCAGATGTACCGGTATTCACACGACCCGTTCTGGCGTGAGCAGGCGGTCAGCAACACGTGGCCCATCGAACGGGTGAAACTTAGCAGAGGCAGTCACGACTTAGGGTTTATGGTCTACAACTCGTTTGGCAAAGCTTGGGAACAGACAGGCGAACAGTCGTATCGTGATGTCGTCGTTCAGGCTGCCAAGAGTCTGGCTACCCGCTTCAATGAGAACGTGGGTTGCATCCGTAGCTGGAGTTGGGGAACACCTGGCCGTTGGCAGTATGCGGTCATCATCGATAATATGCTCAATCTGGAACTGTTGTTCGAGGCTTCGAAACTAACTAACGACAAACGATATTATGAGATGGCAGTGAGTCATGCCAATACAACGATGAAGAATCATTTCCGTGCTGATGGCTCATCGTATCATGTGGTGGACTATCATCCGGAAAGCGGCGAGGTCATCAAGCGTATAACCCATCAGGGACTATTCGATGAGTCGGTATGGAGCCGTGGACAGGCGTGGGGATTGTATGGTTTCACCATGTGCTATCGTTATACCCATGATGAGGCTTATCTGCTACAGGCTCAGAAGATAGCACGTTTCTTCTTCTCACAGCAGGATATGCCCGAGGACCTCATTCCTTATTGGGACATGCGCGATCCACAGATACCCCATGCACCTCGTGATGCATCTGCTGCCGCAGTCTTTGCTTCAGGATTATATGAACTGGCTTCTTATTCTGATGCTGATAAGGCAAAGGTGTATCGTCGTATCGCTGATAGAATCATCTTGTCTTTGGTCACAGGATATAGGCCTGAACCTAATACCATGCAAGGCTTCCTGCTCCTTCATTCTACAGGCAACTATCCGGCCAAAGATGAGATTGATGTGCCCATCAACTATGCCGACTACTATTATTTAGAGGCTCTTCACCGTTCAAAACAATACAAATAATGACAGTCAGATCCATCTTCCTTCTCCTGTCTGCACTCCTCTGGGGGCAGGCATATGCACAGTTCAAATCGCTTAACGATGGTTGGATATTCGAAGGCGAACCTGTCAACTTGCCACATACCTGGAATGCCGATGCTTATGTGACGAAGAACTACCGTAGGGGATGTTTTACTTATGAGCGCCAGTTGGAGTGGAAAAAAACGGAGCGCGAGACCTGGCTGAAGGTTGATGCGGCCTTCAAACAGGCTCAGGTGCTGGTTAACGGCGTGTCCGTTGGCCGCCACATCGGAGGCTATACGGCTTTCGCCTTTAACCTGACACCCTTCCTGAATGAGGGGAGCAACAAACTGCAGATCAGCGTCTCAAATCATGATGAGGCCATTGCGCCCGTTTCCGCCGACTTTACCTTTATGGGGGGAATCTATCGCGATGTGTGGCTCGTAGAAAAGTCTGCACAGCACTTTGAGGTGATTGATGGGCTGAATGTGAGTGCTGACACTTGTCGTGTGACGGTAGACTGCAAGGTGGCAGAGGCTAAAGGGTGTGTGGTAAGATGTCAACTCCTTGATGCTGAAGGACAAGTGCTTGCGCAAGGCCGTAGCAAGGCTGATCATGTTACGAAACTGGTGCTGCCATGGTCTCAGCGTCCACAGCTGTGGACACCTGAGTCACCATATCTATATAAGGTGGTAGCGGTTCTGCAGAGTAAAGATGGTAAGACTATCTACGATCGTCAGGAACGGTATGTAGGGGTACGCTGGTATGCCTTTGATGCTGATAGGGGATTTTTGCTGAATGGTAAGCCTTACAAACTGCATGGTGTGTGTATCCATCAGGATCAGAAACCATTCGGCATCGCTCTCGATGATGACCAGCACCGTCGCGACTTCCGTTTGATGAAGGAGATGGGGGTAAACTTTGTGCGCTTGGCACATTATCCGCAGGACGATGCCCTGCTGGAGTCGTGCGATCGTGAGGGAATGTTGGTATGGGAAGAGATTCCTGTGGTGGATATGGTGCCCGACAACGAGTGGTTTGCCAAGAACTGTGAGAGTCAACTACGTGAGATGATCCGACAGCATAAAAGTCATACATCTGTTATCCTCTGGGGCTATATGAACGAGATCTTACTGCAGACACAGCGCCTATTTAAAGGCGAACAACTTGATTCCGCTATTCAGCGTACGCTTCGTTTGGCACGGCGCTTGGAACGTATAGTGCATCAGGAGGATCCTACACGCACAAGTGTGATGGCGTTTCATGGCAGTAACGATTACAATAAGTTGGGCTTGAGTGATATACCACAAGTGGTGGGCTGGAACCTGTATCAAGGGTGGTATGGCTCCGAAATGAACGGCTTCGAACGTTTCTTGGAACAACAGCATCGTAACCAACCTGCACATCCCATCCTGGTGAGCGAATATGGGGCAGGAAGTGATCTTCGACTGCATAATCCCACCAGTGCCGTGGCTTTCGACTTCTCGATGGACTACCAACAGCGCTATATTGAACATTACCTGCCTGTGATAGAGCAGACCCCTTATGTCTGTGGGGCGGCCTATTGGAACTTTATCGATTTCGCTTCGGCAAATCGGGATGAGTCGATGCCGCGAATCAATAATAAGGGACTGGTGACCAACGACCGGCAACCTAAGGATGTGTACTATTACCTCCAAGCGCTATGGACTAGAAAAGCAGTGGCTCATATTGCCACGCGCGACTGGGCTGAACGTACTTCACTTGAACGCCAGATGCCGGTGAAAGTATATTCAAACCTGCCGGAAGTCGAATTGATACATCAAGGTCGGTCTCTGGGTAGAAAGAAGGTGGCAAACTGCCTGGCTGTGTTCGATGTGACTTTTGTTGACGGCAACAATATATTGCGTGCTGTTGCCGGCAATACCGAAGATGTGACCATCGTAACCTATGCACAGCCCAACAGCGAGTGGGCTGTGAATATAGGCAGTAATTGCCATTTCCAGTCGGATGCTACAGGCGTGACCTGGTTGCCCGACAGACCTTATACCAAGGGTGGCTGGGGGTATATTGGCGGTAAAGCCATCCAGACACAAACAGAGATACACCAAACGCCTGATGGACCGCTCTACCAAACCATGCGAGAGGGGATGGAGGCATACCGTTTTGATGTGCCCCCTGGCGTGTATGAGTTGGAACTGCTCTTCGCTGATATACGCCACCCCCAAGCAGCGAGTGCCTATCTGCTTGACAGAAGAGAGCAAACAACAGCAACTGCTGGTGGTTTTGTGGTTTATGCTAATGGAAAGGTGATAGAGTCTGCGTTGACATCGCACCAGCCTTTCACTGCTGTGCGTCGCAGATATCTGATCGATAATACAAATAATCATATCGCCGTTACATTCAGTCCTGGCGGCTGCCTGTCAGCGATTAAAATAAGAAGACTATAGCTATGTTGAAAACTGTTTCTCGATTCATACTGACGACCTGTGCGTTGGCTACTACGGCCAGCGCGCAGGTTAAACTTTGTATTGACAATGGTTGGCAGTTTGCCCGGCAAGATGCTCCAGAGGTGTGGCAGAAGGTATCGCTGCCTCATTGTTATAATGCGCAGGATGGTGTTGATCCAGATGTGAAATACTACCAAGGAGGCGCCTGGTATCGCACCTCCTTGCAGGTTAAGAACCCATACCCCGAAGGGCATACGCTGATTGAATTCGAGGGAGCAGGACAGAAAACAGCGGTGTATGTCGATACCACCATGGTTGGAGCACATGTAGGTGGCTATGATCGCTGGACGGTTGATATCACCCGGTTTGGAAACGGTCAGATTCCTATCGTGGTACGTTGCGATAACAGCCGTGATGTGCAGATGATTCCTTCTAACCTGTCGGATTTCTGTCTCTATGGCGGCTTGTATCGGCATGTTAATCTGCTTTATATGCCCAAGCGATATATAGAGGATGTGCGTATCGATGTGCAGGGAAATCAGGTAACTATCGATAAACAGTATCCTTTGGAGGTGGAGATACTGGCGCCTGATGGTGAGCGTGTGTATAAGGGTAGCAACCGTCAGGCCATAACCATTCAGGCGCCTGCACTTTGGGATGTGGATACCCCCCGCCTCTATACAGCGCGTATCCGTTATGGTGAGCAACTGATAGAAAAGCAATTTGGCTTCCGTACGTTTGAGTTTAAGGAACACGGACCGTTCTATCTCAACGGGCAACGGCTGTTGCTCAATGGTACCCACCGTCATGAAGACCATGCAGGGGTGGGCGCGGCGATGACAGATGAACAGATCCGTCGCGAACTACAGATGATAAAGGATATGGGAGCTAATTTCATTCGTTTGGGGCACTATCAGCAAAACGATCTGGTGTTACAGCTCTGCGACTCGCTTGGTCTGTTGGTATGGGAGGAGATTCCTTGGTGCCGTGGTGGTGTGGGAGGCGAGCGCTATCAAGCACAGGCACGGCGTATGCTTGAGAACATGATCAATCAGCATCGTCATCATCCTTCAATCATCTTATGGGGACTGGGAAATGAGAACGACTGGCCTGGCGATTTTGGAACGAAGGTGGATACCGTTGGCATCAGACGGCTGATGACCTCGCTCAACACCTTGGCGCACCAGTTAGACCCCAACCGCCTGACAACCATTCGTCGTTGCGACTTCTGTGCCGATATCGTGGATGTGTATTCGCCCTCTATCTGGGCAGGATGGTATTCACGCCGTTTTGTTGACTATCATGAGATGGAACAGACGGCCATCAGCCGCTTCCCGCATTTCCTCCATGCAGAGTGGGGAGGCGACAGTCATGCTGGTCGTCATTCAGAAGGTGGCTTTGATATAGAGGCTGGCGATAGAAATGGCGACTGGTCGGAGAGCTATATCATACGACTGTTCGACTGGCACCTGAAGGAACAGGCTCAGATGGACAACCTGACGGGCTCTGCCTTCTGGACCTTTAAGGACTTCTGTACACCATTACGCCCACATAATCCCATTCCTTATGTTAACCAGAAAGGGGTGTGCCAGCGCGATGGAACGCCCAAAGAGAGCTACTATGTGTTCCAGAGCTATTGGTCAAACAACCCCATGCTCCATATCTATGGGCATACATGGCCCATCCGTTGGGGCGATGAGGGAGAGGAAAAAGACATACTGGTATATTCGAATGAGCCGGAGGTTGAGCTGCTGGTGAATGGGCGGTCGTATGGTAAGAAACAGCGTTGCATCACCGATTATCCTGCACAAGGGTTTCACTGGCGGGTGCCGCTGGTTGCTGGTATCAATCAGATCCGTGCTGTCTCTGCCAGTCTCACTGATGAGATCACCTGCACCTATCAGACCACCAGATGGGGAGCGCCCGCACAGGTGAAGCTCACATATGAGAATGGCCTTGTTGTGGCACAGATATGCGATGCACAGGGCGTGCCATGTCTTGACTCAAAAGATTGGGTGGAGTTCTCATTGGCTGGCGAAGGTGTACTGCACCAAAACGAAGGAACAACCACCGGTTCAAGTCGTATACAGGCTGCCAATGGGCGCGCTGCTATCCGAGTTGAATCAACCGGTGGTTGTTCTGTTTATGTAAAGGTTACATGTACCCTAACCAACGAAGTATATCGTTCAGGTTTGCAACTACCATCAGTAGGATGAGTAATCCGAAACCCATGTATTCGGCACGGATCATGAAGGCCTCTGATGGCTTCCTGCGGGTGATCATCTCATAGAGCAGGAACAGCACATGGCCACCGTCAAGGGCGGGGATGGGCAGAATGTTCATGAAGGCGAGGATGATGCTCAGGAAAGCGGTCATCTTCCAGAAGAGATACCAGTCCCAGACAGGTGGGAACAGACTGCCGATGGCTCCGAAACCACCAATCGACTTGGCGCCGTCGGCAGTAAACACATATTTCATGTCACCTACATAGCCCTTTAGCACGTTCCAGCCATAAGCGATACCAGCAGGGAAACTCTCAAAGAATCCGTATTCCTTGGTAACAGGCTTATAGATACCTGCGATGGTTTGAACAAAGAAACCGAGCTTCAGGTCGGGTGTCAGGGTGATGGTGGCTGTATCCTGCTTCTCGCCACGGGCATAGACAATGCTGGCAGTACGCACCTTCATACTGTCGGCCAAGGTCTTGGCATCGGTCATCATATCCTCGAGAACACCGAGCTGGTCGGTAAACTCGTTGTAGCTGTCCACAGACTTACCGTTGATACCCACAATCTTATCGCCCTTCTGTAAGCCCATCTGTGCAGCTGGCGAATCAGCCATCACGCTGTCTACCACAGCAGGTATCAGCGGACGAACGAACGATGGCTCCGACTTGAGCATGCCCAACAGGTTGATGTCGCCAGGCAGACTGATGCTCATGGGCTTGCCGTTACGGATAATGTCGGCACGGGTTGCCTCGCTCAGGTCGCGGTACAGGTCGGCAGAGAAATCCTTGAACTCGCCGTTCTCGGTACCCACCAGGATATCGCCATCCTTAAAGCCGTAGAGCTTCGCCTCAGTGTTGAACTTCATACCCATGGTCATGTTCTTCACAGGGATATAGCTGTCGCCCCAATAGAACAGTATCATCGAGTAGATGAATAAGGCCAGCAGGAAGTTAACCAGCACACCGCCAATCATCACTAACAAACGCTGCCAGGCAGGCTTGCTACGGAACTCCCAGGGCTGTTCGGGTTGTTTCATCTGGTCGGTATCAAAACTCTCGTCAATCATTCCGGCAATCTTACAGTAGCCGCCAAGTGGCAGCCAACCTACACCATACTGGGTGTCGCTGTTCTTGGGCTTAAACTTAAACAGACTGCCGTCCCACTTCCAGATGGAGGGGTCGAAGAAAAGGTAGAATTTCTCTACACGGATGCCAAAGAGCTTGGCAAAGAAGAAGTGCCCACCCTCATGGAGCAGCACCAGCAGGCCAATGGCCAGCATGAATTGCAAAAGTCTAATTAAAAAAATATCCATTGTTAATTACTTGTTCATAAGTTCTGTTGCTATGCGACGAGCCTCGGCATCGGTCTGGATATAGGTCTCGTAGCTGGGATTCTTGTCGAAGGTGGCACGCTGCATGGTCTCGGCAATGATGTCGCCCATTTGCAGGAAACCACATCTGTCCTCCAGAAAGCCGCGGTTCACAATCTCGTTGGCGGCATTCACGATACATGGCATGTTGCCACCCTGCTCCAGTGCCTCGTAAGCCATGGCCAGACAGCGGAACTTCTTCAGGTCGGGCTCAAAGAACTCCAGGTGCTGTGTCTTAAAGAGGTCGAGACGCTCACCACTCAGGTGCAGACGCTGAGGGAACGAGAAGGCATACTGGATAGGCAGGCGCATGTCGGGGACACCCAACTGGGCTTTCACCGAGCCATCCTGGAACTGCACGGCACTATGTACGATCGACTGTGGATGAACCAGCACCTGAATCTGCTTGGCTTCAACACCGAAGAGCCACTTGGCCTCAATCACCTCAAAACCCTTATTCATCATCGAGGCAGAGTCGATGGTGATCTTGGCACCCATGTCCCAGGTGGGGTGACGCAGGGCGTCGGCCTTAGTCACATGGGCTATCTCTTCCATCGACTTCAGACGGAAAGGACCGCCCGAGGCTGTGAGCAGAATCTTTTCAATGGGGTTCTGATCCTCGCCTACCAGACTCTGGAAAATGGCAGAGTGCTCGCTATCCACGGGTAGGATGGGGGTGTGGTATTGCTGGGCCAGCTGCAGGATGAGTTCTCCGGCAACCACCAGCGTCTCCTTGTTGGCCAGACAGATGGTCTTGCCTGCCTTGATGGCGTGGATGGTTGGGTTAAGACCAGCAAAACCTACCATCGCAGTGAGCACCATATTGATCGGACCTGCTTCTACTATCTCGTTGAGCGCCTGAGCACCGGCATAAACCTTCACGTCGGGCATGTCGCTCATCAACGACTTCAACTCATCATAACGGGCTTCGTTGGCTATGACGATGGCGGCGGGATTGAACTTGTGAGCCTGTTCGGCCAACAGCTCAACCTTATTGTTAGCTGTCAGGCAATAGACCTCGTACAGGTCTGAATGTTCCTCGATCACCTCGAGTGCCTGTGTTCCTATCGACCCCGTAGAGCCGAGTATGGCTATTTGTTTCTTCATAAATCTAAAATGCCTTCCGGCAGTTTGATGAATAATTGTTGCTTCTTTGTATCTATATGCGTAATAAGCTCCTCGGATGCAGGAATCAGTTTCCCGTCTTCCAACTCGAAGAGTATGTTGATGGTGGTGTCGTCCACAGAGGCAATACGCCCCGCTGTCTTTCCACTGGTGGCGTCAATCAACTCAAATCCTACAATGGCTGCCCATGACATCTGCATGTCATCGTCCTCAGCCATCTCACGAGGAAAGAATACGTCACAGCCTGTCAACTCACGGGCGCGTTCCTGACTGTCGATACCTTCGAACTTCATCAGCGCATTGTCATCGGTCTTGAAACGGTACTCTTCAATAAAGAATGGTACCAGGATACCGTCCATGTCAAGTATCAGGTAGTCGGCATCGGCACGGTCGAACACATCATCGTCGAAAAGGAAACTGATCTCTCCTTTCACACCGTGGGCCTTACCCAACTTACCGATCTTATATACTTCTTCTTTTCTAATCACTTTTCACCTCTCAGCTCTTAGTTTTCACTTCTCATTTCTCGTAATCCTTGCGCCAAGGGCGTTCAAACGGGCTTCGATGTCCTCATAGCCACGGTCTATCTGCTCGATATTGTCGATACGACTCGTACCGGTGGCACTCATAGCTGCTATCAGCAGGGCGATACCGGCACGGATGTCTGGACTCGACATGCGACCGCCTCTCAGGGTTATCTTACGGTCATGACCCACTACCACTGCGCGGTGCGGGTCGCACAGAATGATCTGGGCGCCCATGTCAATGAGCTTGTCCACGAAGAAGAGGCGACTTTCAAACATCTTCTGGTGAAACAGTACCGAACCGCGAGCCTGGGTGGCTACCACGATGAGTACCGACAGCAGGTCGGGGGTGAGACCGGGCCAGGGGGCGTCGGCCAGCGTCATGATGGTACCGTCGATAAATGATTGTATCTCGTAGTGCTTCTGGCGTGGCACCCATAGGTCGTCGCCTTCAACCTTGATCTTCACACCCAGCCTGCGGAAGGCGTCTGGGATGATGCCGAGGTTCTCTACGCTAACGTCCTTGATACGGATGCCATCGCCACACATGGCGGCCATGCCAATGAATGAGCCTACCTCAATCATGTCGGGCAGGATCCGATGGTCGGTGCCATGCAGCTGGTCCACACCTTCGATGGTGAGCAGGTTGGAGGCGATACCACTGATGCGGGCACCCATGCTGTTCAGCATCTTACAGAGCTGCTGCAGATAGGGCTCACAGGCGGCATTATAGATGGTCGTGGTACCTTTGGCAAAAACGGCTGCCATGATGATGTTGGCTGTACCTGTCACCGACGCCTCGTCGAGCAACATGTATGAACCCTTCAGTTGCTGGGCTGAGATCTCGTACACATCGCGACCTTCCACACGCTGGAAGGTGGCACCCAACTTCTGGAAACCCAGGAAATGGGTGTCCAGACGGCGGCGCCCAATCTTGTCGCCACCAGGCTTGGTGATAATGGCTTTTCCCATGCGGGCCAGCAACGGACCAATCATCAGTACACTGCCTCGCAGCGCCGCACATTTCTGCACAAACTCATCACTCTCCAGATAGTCGAGCTTCAAGTCGTTGGCCTGGAAGGAATAGGTGTTATCGCCTTTTGGGCTTACCTTAACACCAATATCACGCAGCAACTGTATGAGGTTGTTCACATCGCGAATGTTCGGGATGTTGCGAATCACCACCTCCTCTTCTGTCAGCAGTGAGGCACAGATCACCTGCAGCGCCTCGTTCTTGGCACCTTGTGGGGTGATGGTTCCTTGCAGCAGATGACCGCCTTCAATGATAAATGATGCCATATAGGTTACTTCTTTTTCTTCTTTTTATCTTCTGTCTGCGACACTTTCTCAAATTTGAAGGCGTCCAGGTCTATCTGGATCACACCATCCGTAAAGCGAGCCAGATCGCTGGCTACACGCTCGTCGTCCATCGAACCATGACTGAATAGCGCCAGGTCGCGTTTCATCTGATTAGCGGTATATCTTACCAGTGTGTCGCGCTCCTCGCCTTCTGGCATCGTCTTCAGAATCTGGAATAGTTCCTCTACCAGTCGACCGTAGTGGCGCAGCCTCACACCATCCTCAGGAAATCGCATGGGACGGGGCTTGGTCTGGATCTTATCAGCCTCGCTGATGTCGAAGGGCCAGTCAATCTCCAGCTCCCTGTGACTCATCAGATACAGATGGTTCCAAAGCGTCTGCTCAAAATCTTCGTTCTCCTTCAACTGGGGATTCTTGGTTTCCATCAGTTTCACAATGGTCTGGGCACACTGCA
>JAEEGF012201266.1_pt1 | contig 10694 bp, 12 predicted proteins | sample 9134171 | NCBI WGS metagenome assembly JAEEGF01 (sample SAMN16246542, study PRJNA631951) | gut metagenome | biome: gut microbiome; feature: rumen; material: AP-attached | host: Bos | place: Iran: Karaj | collected 2018-10 | reverse complement strand
TTGGTCGGGAGGGCCTGGTAAAGCCTAAGCCGGCCGATGATTTTACAGAAGACCTCCTCCGAGAGCCTGGTAGTAGTCAGGTTCTGAAGGAGTCGCAGGGTTTCTTCCTGCTTGGGCTGGAACTGAGCAAACAGCTGATGGGCCTTTTGGTATAGGTCCATTTCTGTCATACACTCAATCGTTCCTGAAAAGCCGTCGCAAAAAAGTGCCAAATTTGAACAGACTCTCACCTGCCAGCCAACGAAAATCTTGAATTTTTCCGGGGACTTGCGGTTATAGAGTCGATCTTCATTATAGGCTCTAACTCCTCCTATTGCTAGGTGGATGCTATGCCCATCAATTTCCCGAACCAGGCCGTAAATGTGAGAGACAAATGCCATACGTTGATAGAATACTGTCTTTTCATCTTCAGTCAGTTCGGATGCTTTCTTATGGAGTGCCGTTGGAACCCGTCCTATGATTGGATGGGAGACACGACACTCAATGGGAGTGATTTCCCCAAATACTTCGGATGCCGCTTTTGCTACACAGGCTATGAAGTTCTGGTGGGCAATTGTAAGCGAATTATCCGAGAACGTGGGGACAATGGATTTCGTGGCCAAGTCTTCGAGAGAAATGGCCGAAGTGTTCGATTCAATGAAGTTAGGGTGCTCATTCCCGGAGATTTCTTCTTTCGGTTCAGCAGTGGGCCCGTCGACGAACTGTAATTCCAACAGCTGTCCACCTTCTTCAGGCTGGACGGCTACTAGTGCTTGCTCGTTGTTCATTGCGTTTCTGTTTTTTGATTATTGCTTTTTGGATAATCTCTGATTTCTTTTTTAGGAGCCAACGAAGCTCACGAACCCCTCGCAGGAGAGTGAGTGTTGTGTCCAGAAAAGCTATTATCAGAGATTCCGTCCGGTAGTAGCTCATGGTTTTTCATCAGTGAGCACCGGCGGGGGTGAGGTTGGAGGTCCGTTCCCGGCGGGTCTGGACCTTCTCTTTGGTGTACTCGTAGATATCTTTCCCGAAATCCACGATCATGAGGATGGAGACGATCGGCCCGAAGGCACGCTCCATGTGTTCGAAAACTTTTCTTGCTTTCATAATGTTGTTGTGTTAAAGTGTTGATTATTATATAAATAAGGCTTTGAGCCATTATGAGAAAACCGAAATAAAAAGCCCTGAATCCTTCTGGAAACAGGGCTAAAAGAGCTGAATATCCCCACCTGGTATATAGAATCTAAACCAGTGAAAGCAAGAGAAACCAGGGGATAGCGGTCAGATGTGGCTCTTCTACAAGGTTAAGGGTTTTAGATGATATCCCTGATAGCCGATTCAGGGGAATGGAGCACTGATACCCGGCGTCGATGAATATGAAGTCGTCGGATGAACGCTATTGAGAGAAAGGATTGGGAAACCAGTCCTTTTTCTTTTCGCCGGCCAGCATGGAAACGAACGGTGTTATTTTTGCAGTATTCTCCATTATAAAACCAGTTACCTCATAAGATTCAGTTTTACTAGTATGGAAAGAAATCATAAATCTCTTGAATTGACTCTGGAACCAGAGATATCTTATGGAGAGTTCCAGATTGGTGAGAGTATTGACAAATACATGAATCTTGTTGAAAAAGAGGAAGGAGAATATATAGATTGGGATTCCTATATAGTCAAGGATTCAGATAAACTCAACTTGTGGTGTTCTGGTTCAGGAACAGTCTATGCCATTAGGTTTGATATTCACTGTTTTTTCAAAGGACAAGATTTAATCGGGATGCCGATCTTGGTTTTTCTTAAAATGCTGAACAAAGAACCTTATCATGTAGAGATTATATGGGTACCTACTAAGGATGACAATCATGGTCAGAATCAGCATGTCTATGACTTTGACTTAAACAAATCAGGATCCAAGGGTTTGGAAGTGTGGACTTGGAGAAAAAGAATTGTCTCCATCTTGGTTTATAATAATGATTTTGATAAATGACATTAGGAGAAGGGCTGGATCTCCCGGCGCTTTAGGAGATATAATGAAATGTGGCTATCTTTATTGCACTAAATCGCTATATATTAACATCATTATGAGACGCTTACTTTGTTTCATATCATTCTTTCTCCTTCTTTCTAGTGTGACGTTCGCCCAAACAGTAACTATCAGAGGGCGTGTTCTTGACGAGAACAACGACCCTGTTTTTGCTTGTGCCGTTTATTCATCAGAAACACATTATACTTTTTCAGATTCATTGGGGCTTTATTCCTTGTCCGTTCCAATGAACAAATCCATTACTATTCATTGTCAGGCTCTTGGTTTCAAAGACCACGATTTCGCCATCACGCCCAAAGAAGATTGTACTGTTGATGTGATCTTGGAATCCGATATCCAAAGCATCATCGAATTGAGTTCCCTCCCTGCATCTTGTAGTATGTGTGGTTCAAAGAAGGTAGTCCCAATTCTGTATGGATTGCCTTCAAAGAAAGGTTGGAAACTGATCAAGAGGGGTAAATACATTTGGGGTGGTTGTTTAGGAATTGGAGGAGCGAACTACGGTTGTGTTTCTTGCGGACAACTATATCACATAAGCGAATGATTCCATTTAACACAAACAAATAATTATTCTTGACTATTGAAGTGAGTTGCACTTCTAAATTGAATTCACCAATCCAGAGTCGATTGAAAAAGTTAACATCCTACAAATTCTCCGGATACGATTATATCGATACCGTCGATGAGGGATATCTGCGAAGTGCTCAGTATATTGTCCATCATTGATGGTTCTTTCAAAACCAGGATTCTCCTGAAGACGTAAATACTCGATTATGGCTCATCGTTTTGTCCTTGTCTCTTTTCTGGCTTTGTTAGTCTCTAGTTGCGGCGCCCATCCTGATATCGTTTCAGATGGGATTGAAAGTATCTGGCTTAAAACCTTTGAAGATGAGGATTTGTCCACGAAGGTCATCGTCGACGAATCCGAGTGGCGTGAAGTAATAAGGGAAATCCGCCGGTGTCGTCAATCAATCGGCAAGTACTACCCAGAAGCCACTCTGGTAATTGAATACAAAAACGGGTCGAAAAACCAGTTCAACATACTGTCCAGTCCTGATCGGTTATTGACTGGCAGGGGGGATTCTCCTTATTCATCCAAAAGAAAGCATCCCGTATTGGAAAAATACTTGGACTTATCAAATGCTGAATACATCTCCTGGCCATACAAGACAACCGGGCCCAATCTTCCTGTCCGCAATTGCGATATCGACAGGTGGGATGAAGATACAACTGTCATCGGGTATGCTTTTGTGGATACCGCCGCCGTGAATTGGATGCTGCCGAACTTGATGAAAGATTCCTATGTCTTCACTCCTGATATATTTGACCTCCGAAAGGCGGAACGGATACTAAAGCGGGAATATCCGACCATCCTGAAGAAAATAGCCTATGATAAAGACGGTCATTTGTTCGAGGAAGGCGGTCTTAGTAACTACGCTCGTCAATATTTGTTTATGGAAAGTCCTGAAGGCAGTTTTGTCTATATCAACTTCGTCTATCTGAGAAGTGCTGACTTGGAAGACAAAGAACCTCCGGTCTATGATCCGGATGATCCGGACTTTGTACCACCTCCGCCTTCGGGCCATGCCTTAAGCCGTTATTGGGTCATTGTCCATGATGGCGGTGATTCTTACTGGCGAGTATTTCTGAATCTGGACAAGGAAAAGATTGAATGGTGTGGTGTGAATGGGCATGCATAAGAAATACGGAACGAACGGAGCTCTTACTTTCTTTTCGATAGGCATGGACTCCTCTCAAAAACCACAGAATGCAAAGGCTCCTGAAGAATCTGTCTGACACTAAAACATAAGGTGATACATTCGGCAACGGGATATCACTTTTTTGTATGACGGCGGTATAACCCTAAGGAGCGGAAGACGGGGATTTACTGTGTATCGTGACGGGAAGGTGATTGAGCCCCTCCACCCCAATCCATTCACGGGCGGAGACTCTATCGGGAAGGTAAAGTGATTGAGTAGTATAGTGTGATAGGAAAGATGGGTTAGGGTTTGGAGATGTAGCGGGAAGTAGTTATCTTTAAAACAATAATCAAATGATTATTGCTGTATTCCAGATATTATTTGTTCCAACAATAAAAACAAAAGAACTATGCCAAACACAAAACAAGACCCAGTTAGTCTTTTTCAAACAGCGATATTAATGTTATTAGATGGTTATCGCAAGCAGAACGAGCCGGCACCTGGTGAATTTGAAAGAATTCCACAAAGTGCATTCTATCGCAATAAAGGTGATCTTCGTTTATATATTGATGAAGAGTTTAAGAAACAAACACGAGCCTTGAATTATGAATATATTCCCACTTTGTCAACCGCGGATGAACTTGTGTTTTTAGATACTACGCCTACTTATCGGTACTACTCGAATACTTGTGAGAAAGTGACTTTCTATTATGATTATGATTTGAAGAAAGTGCAAGAAATAGCTATCGAGGAGTAAAACTATATTCGTCCCATCCCGGTCCAAATCCAAGTTATCTTTACTATCATTTCGGCATCTAATTAATCTCCCGAGCCTAGAAAACATATGTTAAACCAGTCGTGTTATTAGTCAAACCATGAATTCAGCGGTAGGTAAAATTGTGAAAGGTGTATTAATCACTATTCTCGTATTGATTATTATCGTTTCTATTCCATATTTTATTAATCATTTGGTATTAAGAGGGCATCTACCTTGTGATCCTTCAATTGCTGGGGATAATGATCTAGAGCGAAGTTGGCTGGCATTTTGGTCAAATTATCTTGGGTGTATAATCTCATCTATAATAACATTTGTTGTTCTTTATCTTACCCTTAGACAGAACAATGAGCAAAGCCGCCAAAACAGAGAAGATGCTCATAACGAGAATACTATGCTTCGAGAGTATCAGGACAAGAAGTTCCAATATGAACGAGCAATGACACATGTTTCTGATATTAGAATGGCGGCTGTTTCTATGTATCATTCGTTAGTGAACGAAAAATCTGATGAGATTTATTCGATAATAACATTAGATAAAAACGAAGAAATTGACTTTAAACATATTCGCGCTTTATTACTCTCTGTACTGGATGAAAATAAAAGATCCTACATTGAATTGCAGATGTTGTTATCCTATGACGGTACTAGAAATGATAAAACCGAACAACTTATGGAGGTAATCAAAAAGATGTCGGATGAGTCATACCAATGTATTCAAGACTTGGTTCATTTGTTCATTCTGTGTCGGCATTCGAGCGAAACTAGCAGGGAGTCTATTAAATCAAATATTTATAAGAATTCTGCCGACAATAAAGAGAGAATCAAGCTTCCGAATTATAAGTTGATTTGGGATATCATTATTGATGAGGATTTATTTGACATCAAGAAGAATCGCTCGGCAATTGCTTTAAAATGGCATGATGAATGGACTAAGGTTAATGAGTTGTATCTTGTTTCATTACGAGGGTTGGTCAATCATTACTTTATGGAGGCGCAAGCATTAATCGCATAAATCCCCAGGACAATCGATAAGTAGTAATTCGGCCTAGCAAGACAAGGGTTATTCCGTTTTAGAGATAACCGTTATTGCATTAACAATTAGCATAGAAAAAGCAGTCAGGTTACCCCGGCTGCCTTGAACTGGTCTATGTGATTACCAGTTCAATATCGTAAGTCTTCTTCAGATATGACTTGAGCCCCTGATAAGACTTCACTTTCAGATACGTCCTTTCACAGACTTCACCCAGTCGTTTCAATGAGAAGGTCAGCGTTTCTCCACGATGATCTTCAAGTGGACCACCAAGTTCCGTCTCCAAGTCGGCAATGTCATCATCATATTTGCCCTTTGTCCTGGGGAATTTGACTCTCACGGAAACCCTGTCCATTGAGATATCTACTTGCATTCGGCTTATTTTCTCGCCAAGGAGGGTTTCATTCGTTTGTTTCATGAGACTCGTAAAGGAGGCTATCGGTACAAACCAGCATTTCCCCCAAGGTATGAGTGGACCGGTTACAGGCATCCTTCTTGACACGGGATTGAATTCAAAGTCTTCTTCAGGGAAACCAGATAGCATAGAAGCGTCAATATAACTGATGCAGCCGTTTAAGATGCTGCAATATTCGTAGGGAAGATGCCGGACGAAGACAATCTCGAGGGTCCGTTCATCTATTTCGGTATAAGAATCCGCCTTTACCAGTTGGTTAGGGTAAAAGCGGTCGAGTGATTTCTGAAGGACGGCAAGGATATCGGCGGACGGAATGGACAAATCTACTGCCACTCCGGTAAGGTGTAGCTTGTGTTTCATGGCGTTGTGGTAATAGAGGTTGTCCAAGAAGGGGCAACAACACCAAAAACATAGCTGTTGCCCTTCTTCTTATGGGTCTTGCTGGTATAGACGTAATAGTAGACAATTCCAGGGGACATCTTTAGAGCTGCAGCCGCTTCTTCACAAGAGTTATATACTACGGTACCAACTCCTGGCATTGAAACAGACACATAACCTTTGGATCCTCTGCCTAGTCCACCGAAATTTGAATTATAGCCGTTATTGTAGGAGTCATATTTGAGAATAAGGGCTCTTTCAACGTTGTCCATAGTTGCTATCACATCATTTATATCGGCGACAAGGACAATCGTTTCTTCATATTCCCATGCTTCTTTTCCGACGCCATATAACTTCCTGGCATCGTTTAGTTTCTTTCCTGCGTATTTGTTATTCAGGCCCTTCCAAACAGACTTCCTATTTCCAGGATGAGCAGTAACGCCACAATAGTACTTCAATGTGAATTTGTTCTTGAGTGTGTAGGCCGTGAATTCATATAGACCGGCCGCATTTTTCTTTAGTTTCTTTAAATCAATTCTTCCTCGTTTACTCATGGTTTTTAGGTTTAACATTCGGCATCACTCTAAGCTGGACCCCTAACGCTGATAATCTCTTCTTCAGACTATTGTATGCGTCTGATTTTCTTCTAGACCGGGGCAGGAGACGAAGCAAGTCGGACAAGGTGGCTTCGATAATCTTCCCCTCGGTCAATTCTCCATACTCCCTGGCTAAGACTTCCATTTCCGGGTCATCATAGCTAGGGGGTGATGGTGCTGACTGTTTCTTTTCTTCGCCAGACAATACAGCAATAGTGCTCTGACGGTTCGGCTCGGTACTATTCTTCCCGCTGCCGAACAAAGTCTCAATTAGGTTTTTTATCATAGAAAGCAAAGACAGGCATGGTGAAAAGGTCTCATATCTGTCTCATATATAAGGCTTTTCATAAAAAAACGGCCAAAAAGTGGGGGGATTTGGCCTTTTTTCGAGAGATTTCACTGGAATTGACCCACAAACAAAAAACCATCCCCCGGAAGATGGAGGATGGTTAGTAAACAAGGATAGGGGAGTGCTAATCATTTCCCTTTTCCATGGATTTGATTTGTTCCTGTAGTTCGGCAAGTTGAGCTTTTAATTCCTTTATGGTATCCTTGTCATTCTGCGGTCTGGTGTCCCATTTCTTCATTTGCTCGGTAACCGTTTCTTCCATAACATCCATATATGGTTTCAATGCTTGGTAATTAGTATGACCAGTACTTTTCATTATTACTTCTGCCGGGATACCAAGCCTGAGAGATAGGCATACGAATGATCGCCGGGCATCATGACAACTTAGGGTTTCGTATAAAGGATGAGTGTCCTGTTTTATTACAGTTCCTTCCCCATGAACTTCAGTGATTAGTCGGCATAGTCCAGCTTTCTTTGCTGCCTCTTTGATGCCATCGTTCATTTTTTGGTCGGACAAAACATGGAACAGTTTTTCTCCGGGGATAGAATCTTTGTACTTGTTGATGATCTTCCTGGCTCGCTCTGTTATTGGTATAATAACAGGTTTATGTGTTTTCTGGGTGTAGATTCTGATTGTGCCTTCCAAAACATCTGTCTTTTTGAGATTCCTCAAGTCAGAGATTCGTAAACTGGTTAGAACCATAAAACAGAATAAATCTCGAACAGAATCGAGGTGGCTTCCCTCTTTGAAAGGATAGTTCAGTAGCCGGGTCAGTTCATCGTCATAAATGAATACAACGACTTTCTGAGGGTCATCCAATTCCGTTTTGTAGAAGATTGCTTCATCACGGACAGGATAACCTTTTGACTTTGCCCATCTCAAGACTGTCTTCAAATTGGAAAAGTGCTTGTTGGTCGTCTTGTTATAGTATTCGTTATTGACATACCAGCGTTTGAGTTCATTTAAAAATGAGGTACCAATGTCGGCGACAGTTATTCCCTTAAATCGACCAGATTCGCTCATACAAGACTTCACGTTGTTTCGAATCTCATTGTAATGGTGCATAGTGTATTCACTACGCCACTTCATTCCATCCCATTTAGCAGAGATGAATTCATCAAAGATGGAATCTATTGATTTAGTGTATACTATCCCTTCTGTCAGGGGTTTTTCCTCTTCTGTTACCTTGACTTTAGGGTGGAGTTCCTCCAGTTTGGATTTCACTTTCTCTTTTAATTCCATTGGGCTCGGAGAGATGCCTGCTCGCCCAAATTCGTTGAATGCTTCAGAAATGACTTCGTTCATTTCTGAGACAGCAGAGTTGATGTCGCGCGCAGAACAGTTATGACCATTGACAGAATGGACGGTTCCCTTTTTGGCTTTCTGCTGGTCAGAATCCCATTTACTCTTTTCGGCAAACACACCGCAAGAAAAAACAACAGCACGAGTCTTATGTTCCCACCTCGCGCGGGCCATGACGCTTCCATTGAGGTCATGGACATAAAATCTAAGATTGTACAAAATAACCATAATATACGTTGCAAATTAGTTTAACTTTCACGCAAAAATGCAACCTATTATGGAGGGACACAAGGGGTTAAATCTTGTGTCCCCGATTTAGAGATGCCCCGCTTTTTCATGACATTTCGGAGTGTCAAGATTTCTCCTCAAGTCAATGAAAAACAGCGTTGTAGGCACTTCCAAGGCACATTCTCCGACCGTCCCAACGGAATCACGAAAGGGATGGACGCCACGGTCGCAGACCGTGGCGTTTGTCGCAGAAGGGGTGCGTCAAGCTCGCTTGATCGCACCCCTTCTGAGGCAAACGACATTGTGGCTTCAGCCACATGGCGTCCATCCTATGCTCGTGAATGAGCCCCCGCAGGGCCAGGGATGCCGGCGCGCAGCGACGGCATCCCAATGGTCCACCAAACCCACCAAACCCTCCTGCCTTTCACAAGGGAGGAGGGTTCGAACAATAATAAGAGGAACACTATAAACTTTAACTACTTAATGGCTTTCTGAAGGCAAAGGTACGGCGATTCCGGACTATGGTCAATCCCAACATGTTGGTATTTCGCACGCGTGGCCCCTTACGCCGCAGCACCGTCACTACGTTAGCGGGAATTCAGACCTTGATTCTGACACCGGCCTTCCCCAGTGCCCAGGCCGTGCCTATGCACAGGAAAGCGAAAGCAACGCATTTCACAAGGCCGAGCGGGCCTTCGAGCCAGGCGGGGGAGGACAGGTCCAGGGCCTCCGCAACGGCATAATACACATAAGGGAGGAGATAGACGGTCAATGTGGCCAAGCCCGCAGGGCGGAAGGGGGCAAACCAATGCGTCCACCCTTTTTCCTCCAGCACGCGCAAAAGGGTGTAAAGGCCAATGGCGATGGCCGTCACGTAGAAACACCAGGGCAGGGTGCCGAGATTCTTGGAAATGATCCAGTCATCATGGGCGGCGGTGCCGAAACCGATCAGGACGCCCACCGAAAGGGCCGCATACAGGAGCTTGCGTCCCGCCGGCTCCCGGGCGAAGTTCTTTTCCTGGACAGCCACCAGTACGCCTCCGAGCGTCATCAGGACCGAGCTGCCATTGCCCAGGTTCAGTGCGTGGAGGAAATCCTGGAGGATATTGGCACCGTCCATGAGCATGGACCCGTCGCGCATTCCGGTGGTGAGGAGATTCAGGCCGGCGAAACCCATCCACAGCAGGGACAGGATCCCGGTCCGGTTCCGGCACAGCATCCAGGCCACGGCCGTAAACAGATAGGCCCATCCGATCATCCCCAGAATGCCCCACCAGTGGGCCTGCAGGAAACCTCCGCTTTCCGTGCGGAAGGTGGCGGCGAGTATCAGCAGAAGGATGATACCTGCCCCCTTCAGCCATTTCCCGGCCTTGAACTGGACCGGATAATCGTTCCAAACCAGGAAGAAGCCCAGTATGGCAAGGATGGTGAACAACCAGGTATCGCTTCCCAGGAACGGGGCCATCCGGCCCTCGATATTGACCAGGAACACCCCCATTACCAGCAGGGCAAAGGTCCGGGAAAGGATGTGTCCAAGGATCTTTTCGGCGGGAATCAGCCGGGCGAAGCGGTGTTCGAGGGCGTAGGGGATGGACATTCCCACGGCAAAGAGGAACAGCGGAAACACGATGTCCGCGAGCCCCATTGCATCCTCAAGCGTTCCCGCGTGCTCCAGCCAGTGCGGGACGTCTCCGACGGTCCAGAGGTCGTTCACGAAGACCATCAGGAACATCGTGAGCCCCCGGAGCATATCCAGGGCGCCGTTACGCCGGTTGAAAACGGAATTCCCCATAGAACGTGTTTCTATGCAAAGATAACAACATTTGAACATACGAAAAAACAATGTTCCGTCAGGATGGCTATCTTTGCCATATTGACAAACAACCTGTTATGAAAC
>JAEEGF011206041.1_pt1 | contig 10695 bp, 10 predicted proteins | sample 9134171 | NCBI WGS metagenome assembly JAEEGF01 (sample SAMN16246542, study PRJNA631951) | gut metagenome | biome: gut microbiome; feature: rumen; material: AP-attached | host: Bos | place: Iran: Karaj | collected 2018-10 | reverse complement strand
TGCTTGAGAAGGATGTTATGCTCCAGCACCAGACTGATGTTGGTGCGGTTCAGCCCGTATTGATAGTCGCGGTCGGTGCCGTGGATATGGTGTGTCCTCGACAGCGGCTCTCCCAGGTTGCCGCTCACCAGATCCTCGTTGCGCAGCTCAGCGCCTATGGCGGTGCGTCCCAGCACCCAGTCGAAGTGTCCGTTCAGGTTCACGCCATACACATCCGTGCGATGGTAGTTGAAAGGATAGATGTCTGGGGCGTCGCGAAACAGCTCAAAACGGTCCATCGACCTGTTCCAGTAGATGGTGGGTTTCAGGTGCAGTCGTCCCTGCTTGTTCTCTGCCGTCACAGCGGTGTAGGTCTTGAGGGTGTGCTCAAACTGGTCGTCCCATTTCGCCCCATAGAAGGTGTTGGCGCCAAAGTCTCTCACACTCAGGCCGGCGTGCCAGTCCACATTCACCTGCTCATCGTCATAATGGCCCTGATAGAAAGCCTTTCCGCCTTTGTAGTCGGCATTCAGACTGCCTGCCTTGTTCCTGCTGTAGCCGTCGCTCCTTACGTAGCTGCCCGAGATGCTGTGCCTGGTCTTGCCGTCCAGGGCCACTCTGCCGCCTACCTTGGCATAGCCATACGAGCCGCCCTCGGCATGCAGGCTGACACCCTGTCTGTGTGCCTGGTGGTCGCCTTGTGAGATGGTCACGATGTTAATGGCGCCCACCAGCGATGAGGTGCCATACACACGTGCGGCAGGACCTTCGAGCACTTCTATGCGTACGATGTCGCTGATGTCAACAGGAAAGTCAAAGGCATTGTGCCCCGTCTGTGGGTCACAGATGTTGATACCGTTGAGTAAGATGGTGATTTGCTCGTTGTTGCCGCCTCGTATCGAGATGTCGGTCTGGGCACCAATGGGTCCGCGCTGTCTGACATCCACGCCAACGGCATACTTCAGCAGGTCGTTAATACTTTGTACCGGCGCCTGCGCAATCTGCTGGCGATCCAGTACAGTTACCATTCTCGCAGCCTGACTCTTGGTCAGTGGCGCCCTCGAACCCGTCACGCTGACTTCGTCGAGCATCATCTCCCTTGCAGTTGTCATCGAGGCCGAATCGGTCACCACGGGTTTCGTGCTGACGCTTTCTGCCGAGGCATAGGTCAGCGTGGCTACTGAGAGCACACTGCACACCACCTCGCGGCCCAGACAGCTGAAGAGCGAGTAGCCTTTGTTTCCGAAATGACGGAACACCAGGCGCTGGCGCTTCATGTTGAATGTTTGTTTGTACATTGTGTTAAAAAAAACTTTAAAATCAGTTATGCATTATTGCAAAACGGCTGCAAAGGTAGGCATTTTTCGGCAAAAAAGCGTATCTTTGCAGCGATTAATTTAAAATATGACCTAAAAATGAAACGTATTCTAACTTTATGCTTGTTGGCCTCTCTGGCCTTCCCCGGTGTGTGTCAGCAGGCCATCCGTCATCCTTGGCAGGGCAAGCGTGTGGCTTATTTTGGCGACTCTATCACCGATCCTCGTAACAAGGCATCCAATGAGAAATACTGGAGCTACCTGCAGCAGTGGTTGGGCATCACCCCTTATGTCTATGGTATCAGTGGTCGACAGTGGAACGACATCCCTTCGCAAACCGACCGTCTCAAGGCCGAGCATGGCGATGCCGTCGATGCCATCCTTATCTTTATAGGTACGAATGATTATAATGCCGGCGTGCCCATTGGCCAGTGGTTCACCGAGCGCCCCGAGAAGGTCGAGGCCGGTATCCATGAGCCCAAGCACCTGGTGGACCGTCGCCACCGCTATCCTGTGATGTGCGATTCCACCTATCGTGGCCGTATCAACAAGGCCCTCGACTATGTCAAGCGTCAGTATCCCACCAAGCAGATTGTGCTCATCACCCCCATCCATCGTGCCCAGTTCTATGCCAACGAGCGCAACTGGCAGCCGCGTGAGGACTACACCAACCAGTGTGGCGAGTATCTCGATGCCTATGTCGAGTCTGTGCGCCAGGCAGGCAGTCTCTGGTCGCTACCGGTCATCGACCTGGGTGCCTTGTGCGGACTCTATCCGTTGATGGATGCCTATGCCCCTTATTTCCATCAGGCCGATACCGACCGTCTGCACCCCAATGATGAGGGTCACCGTCGCATGGCACGCACACTCATGTATCAGTTGTTGACATTGCCTTGTTCGTTCCAATAAACGTTAAAAAGGTGAAAGTATATTCATCTTTTATGAAAACTATGTAGATTTTTTGAGTTTTCTTTGTTTATTTCGAATATTATTTGCACCTTTGTACCCACTTAATAGGCAGTGTGATTCAACCAATCAACAATGATATGAACAAAGCAAATGTAAAGCCTGCCCAGGGTAAATTGGGAATTTTGGTAGTGGGCTGTGGTGCCGTATCTACCACGTTTATGACCGGTGTTTTGATGGCTCGTAAGGGTCTTGCAAAACCTGTGGGTTCTATGACCCAGTACGACAAGATGCGTGTGGGCCGTGGTGCCGATGCCAAGTATCTGCATTATGCGGATATCGTGCCTCTGGCCAAACTCGACGATATTGTGTTTGGCTGCTGGGATGTCTATCCTCAGAACGCTTATCAGGCAGCCATGTATGCCGAGGTGCTCAAGGAGAAGGATATCGAGCCCGTACGTGCAGAACTCGAGCAGATCGTGCCTATGAAGGCCGCCTTCGATAAGAACTATGCCAAGCGTCTGGATGGCGACAATGTGAAGCAGGGCCTGAGCCGTTGGCAGATGGTTGAGGCTTTGCGCGAGGACATCCGTCAGTTCAAGGCCCAGAAGGGTTGCGACCGTGTGGTTGTGCTCTGGGCTGCCTCTACCGAGATCTATGTGCCTGTCGATGAGGCTGTGCACTATCAGCTCTGCGACCTCGAGGCTGCCATGAAGGCCGACGACCGTGAGCATATCGCTCCCTCTATGTGTTACGCCTATGCCGCCCTGAGCGAGGGGGCGCCTTTCATCATGGGTGCGCCAAATACCACCGTCGATATCCCTGCTATGTGGCAGCTGGCTGAGCAGACCAGAATGCCTATCGCCGGTAAGGATTTCAAGACCGGTCAGACCCTTGTTAAGTCAGGTTTCGCCCCCATTATCGGTACCCGTTGCCTGGGTCTCAGTGGCTGGTTCTCAACCAATATCCTGGGTAACCGCGATGGTCTGGTACTCGATGAGCCCGCCAACTTCCGTACCAAGGAGGTGAGCAAGCTCTCTACGCTCGAAACCATTCTCAAACCCGATGTGCAGCCCGACCTCTATGGCCATGGCAACGACGAGGACACCCAGTATTACCACAAGGTGCGTATCAACTACTATCCCCCTCGTAATGACAACAAGGAGGGATGGGACAATATCGATATTTTTGGATGGATGGGCTATCCCATGCAGATCAAGATCAACTTCCTGTGCCGCGACTCTATCCTCGCAGCCCCATTGTGTCTCGACCTCTGCTTGTTGAGCGACCTGGCAGCCCGTGCTGGCCGTTATGGCACCCAGCGCTTCCTGTCGTTCTTCCTCAAGTCGCCTATGCATGACTACACACAGGGCGAGGAGGCTGTCAACAACCTCTATCAGCAGTACACGATGCTCAAGAATGCCATCCGCGAGATGGGTGGCTACGAGGCCGATGAGGAGATTGACTAATCAGTCAATCCCCTTGCGCTCGTAATCTACGAAAGCATATCTCTGGGAGTGGCGCTCGTCGACCTCATGGTCCTCGCGCGCCACTTCTTTCCATTCTGTATCGTAGGGTGGAAAGAAGGTGTCAGCTGCCTGTGGCGTGTCGTCAATCTCCGTCAGACAGAGCCTGTCTGCCAGTGGCAGCGCCTGTTCATACACGCTGGCGCCGCCTATGATATACACGTCCTCATCGGGTGCGCAGTGCTGCAGGGCCTCCTCGAGCGAGGGGTACACCTCGCAGCCGGGAAACTGTGTCACGCTACGGCTCAGCACCACGTTACGCCGGTTGGGTAGGGCGCCTTTGGGCAGCGACAGAAAGGTGTTGCGGCCCATGATGATGGTATGGCCCGTGGTGAGCGCCTTGAAGCGCTTCAGGTCGTTGGGCAACCAATAGATCAGTTTATTCTGGAATCCGATGGCTCTGTTTTTTGCCACCGCTGCTATAATGGATATCATAACGCTCAGTTCTCAATTTTCAGTTCTCAGTTTGTATTACACACTCACCTCTGCTTTGATATGTGGATGGGGGTCGTAGCCCTCCAGCTGGAAGTCCTCGAACTGGAAGTCGAAAAGGTCCTTCACATCGGGGTTGAGAATCATCCTGGGCAGTGGGCGTGGCTCACGTGTGAGCTGCAGCTTGGCCTGCTCGATATGGTTCAGATACAGGTGGGTGTCACCAGTGGTATGGATAAAGTCGCCTGCCTTCAGACCGGTCACCTGTGCCATCATCTGCAGTAGCAGGGCATAGCTGGCAATGTTGAACGGCACGCCCAGGAACGTGTCGGCAGAGCGCTGGTAGAGCTGTAGCGACAGGCGTCCGTCGGCCACATAGAACTGGAACATGGTGTGACAGGGCGGCAGGGCCATCTGGTTCACCTCAGCCACGTTCCAGGCCGAAACGATCATGCGACGCGAGTTAGGGTTGTTCTTCAGCTGGTCGAGCACATACTTGATCTGGTCGATGGTGCCCCCGTTGTAGTCGGGCCATGAACGCCACTGGTGCCCATACACAGGTCCCAGCTCGCCGTTCTCGTCAGCCCACTCGTTCCAGATGCGCACGCCATGGTCCTGCAGGTATTTCACGTTGGTGTCGCCTTTAAGGAACCACAGCAGTTCGTAGATAATCGATTTGAGGTGCAGCTTCTTGGTGGTGAGCAGTGGGAACCCGTCGTCGAGGTTGTATCGGCTCTGTGTGCCAAAGATGCTGATGGTGCCTGTGCCAGTACGGTCGCCCTTCTGGGTGCCCTCTGTCAGGATGCGGTTCAGGATATCTAAGTACTGTTTCATATCGTATAATTACAATTTGATGATTTCGGGTGGGTCAGCGGGCAGGTGGGTGCTCTTGATGCGCCAGGCCTTGGGGTATAGGTTGTTGGCGCGGTTGCCTATGTTCTTGGCTGGTCCCAGCGGCTGCCCCTGATAGGCAATGGTTACGATACCCCGCGGGGTGTCGGGTGGCAGTACGAGCGCCTCGCCGCGCAGGTATCTCAGCGCAGTAGGGTAGTCCACCTCCACGTTGCAGCAGCCTTGCGGCCACTCGGCTTCGAGCACCTTCAGTGGCAGCTTCCGGCTGTTCAGTGGCTTGCTGGTGGCGGTGCCGGCCTTGCGCAGGGCACAGGCAAAGAGCCCTTCGCCCCTGGTGATGCCTGGTATGAACCGGTACACCGGCTTGTCGAATCCCTCGAGCAGCGAGCCTGTGATCTGCCATGCCGGGTCCACTGGCACCGCCAGCACCTCGGCGTCGTAGTGGTCCAGTATCCACTGTATGTTCTCCTCGTTCTCCTTGGTGTTAAAGGTGCAGGTGCTATAGATGAGCAGTCCGCCGGGGTTCAGGCACTCCCAGGCGTCGGCCACAATCTCGCGCTGCAGCTGCCAGCATTTCTCCACATGCTGTGTGCTCCATTCGGTAATGGCATTGGGGTCTTTGCGGAACATCCCTTCGCCCGAGCAGGGCACATCACAGAGTATGATGTCGAACTTGAGTTTCGCCTTGCGGAAGTCGCGTGGGTAGTTGTTGGTCACCAGGCAGTTGGGTGCGCCCCACTTGGTGATGTTCTCCAACAGGATCTGCGCGCGGGTGCCCATGGGTTCATTGCTGATGAGCATGCAGTCGGCAGGCAGCACGCTGCGCATGGCTGTCGATTTGCCGCCAGGGGCCGCACAGAGGTCGAGCACCGCCAGCGGGTGGCCCATGAAATGGCGCAGGATATGGGTGACAAACATCGAGGCTGCCTCCTGTACATAGTAGCCGCCGGCATGCAGCAGCGGGTCGAAGGTGAACGGCGGGCGTGCCTGGAGGTAATAGCCTTCCTGGCACCAGGGCACAGGGGCATCGCTGTCGGCCACGGTGGGCTGGCAGCCCTCCGATAGTCGCGGGTTCAGGCGCACACTCACTGGTGCCTCCTCGTCGAAAGCCCCTATCAAGCGGTTAAAACGCTCTTCGCCCATCGTTCGTCGTGTCTCAGCCACGAATGCTGCAGGTAAATTCACCATGTCTGTTGTCAATTTTGTGGCAAAATTAAAAAAAATCTGAGAAAAAACGCTATCTTTGCAACTAATTTTTGATTGTAAACGTCAAACGGGTGTAGAAATTAAAAACAAAAAGGATATGAAACAGTATTTAATCGCAATCGCCATGGTGCTCGCGCTCAGCATGAATGCTAACGCCACCGCACAGAAACATCGCCACACGCCCCGTACGGAGCAGGTGAGCGATACCGTAAAACACACGCCCGATGCTATTGAGGCTTATTCAGACACTACTGCTACTACAGCTACTGCCTCGTCCGATGCCGACGACACCACCACCACCCGTCGTGCCACCATCACCTACGACATGGACGATGAGGAGGCCGTGGGATTCCTGAACAGCTTCTTGGGTGGCATAGGCGGTGTGGCCGTCCTCATTCCCATCTTGGCCATCCTGGTGTTTGGCTTGTTCCTGCCAGTCATCGTCATCGTGCTGGTGTTCTATTTCATCAATCGCAACCGTCGTGAGAAGTACCGTCTGGCACAGATGGCTATCCAGAACGGACAGCCCATCCCTGATCAGCTGCTCAAGAACGACGTGGAGACGCTGGCCAACCAGAGCATGTACAACGCAGGCATCCGTCAGATGTTCACTGGTGTGGGTCTGGCCATCTTCCTGGGCATCATCCTTGGTGATCTGGGTATTGGCATTGGCGCCTTGGTATTCTTTATCGGACTGGGTAAGTATGTCATCGCCCGTCAGTCACGACAGGACAACGAGATGCTCAAGGATCTGAACGGCAAGCAAGATAGTAACAACCCTAAATTTGAAGAATGATGAACAAGAGATTAATGCGCTCTAACAACAGAGTGATAGCAGGTGTTTGCTCAGGTATAGCTGAGTATCTGGATTTCGATCCTACCTTGGTACGTTTGGCATACGCATTCCTTACCATCTGCACATGCTTCAGTGGCGTGCTTTTCTACATCGTATGTTGGATTGTCATGCCAGAGAGAAACTGGATAGAGAAGTAGCACATGGCAAGCATCAGTGACATAGCCTTGGTGACCCAGGTGACGGTATTGCATAACAAGCAGGCGTTCGACCAGCTTGTCAGGAAATACCAGTCGCCTGTTCGCCGGTTCTTCCTTAACCAGACGCTGGGCGACGAGCAGCTCAGCGACGATCTGGCGCAGGAGACCTTTATCAAGGCCTATGTCAACCTGAGTAAGTTCCGTGCCATGTCGAGCTTCTCTACCTGGCTGATGCGTATTGCCTATAATGTGTTCTATGATCAGGTACGTTCCCGTCATCAGACTGCCGATATCGAGGATGCCGCTGCGCTGCGCCAGTCGGCTTCCACCGCTGAGGCTGGTGTCAAGATGGATGTCCACGCCGCGATGGCGCTGCTCACCCCCGTTGAGCGCACCTGTATCACCCTTCAACTCATCGATGGCTATAGTATCGATGAGATTAGCAAGATTACCGGTATTGGCGAGAATACGGTTAAATCCCACTTAAAGCGCGGCAAGGATAAAATGACTAACTATTTAAGAGAGAATGGATATGGAAGATAAGAATGACATGATGTTGAAGCAGTTGTTTGCCGAGGCTGCTCGTCAGCAGGTGGCCGACAACGGTTTTACCGAGCGGGTCATGATGCACCTGCCCGAGATGCCCGCGGTGCGCGAGAGCCGTGTGCAGTGCCTGGCGCGTCTGTGGACGCTGTTCTGCCTGGTGGTGGCGCTGCTCATCTTCTGGCTGGTCAGTGGCTGGGATATCGTCGAGGGCTTTATGCAGGGTGGCAGGCACATGCTCATCAACACCCTCGAGGTGTTCTTCATGACGGCGCCCACCGCCGAGATCGAGGTCAATCCTTGGTTGCTGGTGCTGTTGCTGGCGTTTGTATTAGTTTTCCTGCCTTATCAAACAGCCCGTAAGTTGTCCGCAACACTTTGAACTCTGTGCGCCGGTTCATCTGGTGGCACTGCTCCTGCCGTTCCTCAGGTAGTGCGTTGATCAGCTCTTCAGTGAGCACATCGCCCTCCTTGAGGAACGGGTTTCTTTCTGCCACTCTGCGCTTGATGCGCTTGGGCGCACGCTCGCCATAGCCTTTGGGCGTCAGACGGTCGGCGGCTATGCCGTGTGCTATCAGATAGCTCACCACGCTCTCTGCGCGTTGCTGCGACAGGCGTTCGTTGTAGGCCTCCGACCCGCGGCAGTCGGTATGTGCCGATAGCTCGATGGTCACGTTAGGATTCTCGTTCAGCAGCCTCACCAGTTCGTTGAGTGCCGTTTTCGACTCCGGTCGCAGGGTGGCTTTGTTAAAATCGTAGAAGATGTTCTCTATCAGCACGGGTGCCGAGATGTTGGCGAGCGGGAACTGCAGCACATACTCCTCCGAGGCTTTCACAGGTGCCACGCGCAGCTGCTCCTGATGGTTCAGGTAGCCCTTGCAGGTGGCCAGCATCACATAGTCCACGCCGGGCTGTATCTCCTGTGTGAACGAGCCGTCGCTCCTCACGCTCAGCCGCAGGTTAGTGCCGTCGTTGCCCACCATATACACCTGTGCGGCAGTCAGCTCATAGCCATCCTGTTCGTACACCCAGCCCTTCACAGTCTGTACAATCTCTGGGTTGTAGAAACTGTAGATATGGTCAAAGCCCCTCAGGTCGCCCCTGTTCGAGCAGAAGAAACCCTGGTTGCGTTTGCCCTCAAAGGTCATTCCGAAGTCGTCGCCCTGCGAGTTCAGCGGCCACCCCGGGTGTGTTATCTGGTTGTTTTTGCAGATATAGATATCCAGTCCGCCCATGCCTGGGTGCCCGTTGGATGAGAAATACAGGTCGCCGTTAGGTCTGAAGGTAGGAAACATCTCGTCGCCCGGTGTGTTCACGGGGGCTCCTACATTCTCCAGCACGCCCACCTCCGTCTCTTTCAGCAGTCGGCAGCGCCACAGGTCCAGTCCGCCCATGCCGCCAGGCAGGTCGCTCACCAGGTATAGCCACTGTCCGTCGGGACTCACGGCAGGGTGTGCAAAGCTGGTCAGCGTGTCGTGCAGAATAATCAGTTCCTGCGGCTTGCTCCAGGAGGCGTCGCTGCGATGCGACACCATCAGGCGGGCATAGCGCGGGTAGTTAGGGTCTGTCTGGCACTGCGTGAGATACATCGTCTTGCCGTCGGGCGAGAAACAGCAGGCACCCTCGTCATAGGCCGAGTTCAGATCACCCTCTATCACCTGTGGCTTGCCCCATTTGCCTTTCTCGTCTTTCTGCGCATAGAAGATGTCGGCACTCTTGGTACCGGTGATGCCGTTCAGGTCGTCACCCTGCGCCTGGTTGCGTGTCGAGGTAAAGTACAGCTGGTCGTCGCTGTCGCCCGCCAGCATCGGCGCATAGTCATCGCGTCGTGAGTTAAACAGGTCCTGCCGCTTCACCGTATAGGGCGAGCCCGTCTTCTTCCACAGTGGCGCCTGCTGAGCCGATGCCAGTCCTGTCCTGGCCAGCTGCAGGTGAGCGCTGTCGCGCTGCAGGCTGTCCATGGCTATCTTGAACTGCTTGGCAGCCTCTTTGTAGTTGCCGTTGCGCATGTAGAGCTGTCCCAAGTACAGGTGTGTCAGCGAGTCGGCCTTTTTATAGCGCACCACGTTGTTCAGTGCTGTGATGGCTTTGTTGGTGTGGTTCAGTCGCCGGTAGCATTCCGCCAGCTTCTTGGCGCGCTCGCCGCGGGTGGTGCGCTCCTTGCTGGGCGTGTGCAGGTAAGCCTTGCGGTATTGTTCTGCCGCGTCGTAGTATTCGCCCACCGCCATGAACTTATCACCCTTCTTCATGGCCTGTTCTGCCCCGCAGCTCCACAGCCCCAGGCATCCTGTCAGAATATATAATATGTACAGCGTCCGTTTCATCGTTATAAATAATAACGCAGCGTTCTATTTTTTATTGTACAGCCCCAAAGGAGTCTGCTCTTAGCCAATGTGATATTCTCGCATTGTCCCCTGTCACCCAGAATCGCCTACCCTCTCAATAATAGGAAAAATGAAGCGTGCTATGCAAAAATGGATGGAAGTCGTATCAGAGTAAAAACGCATTAACACATTTACGCATTTACACATTTACATTAAGTATGTTTCACTGGTCACACACTTACTTATGATTATATAATATATTATATATATTATATAATTAATTAATCATATAATAGGCCTATTGTAAATACCAATCACCAAATGTAAACGTGTAAATGCGTAAATGCGTGCCGGCGATTAGCAAACAATCCTATTTCTTTACATTTTAACACTCTAGGATTAATTCTTTATTTACTTTTTTTTCTCCTATTTTTGTTGTATCTTTGCAACGTCAATGAGGATGAAAATCCTGCGCGCCCACGGGGGAGTTTTTCCGCGCCCACGGGAGAGCCGAAAAAACAGAGTACTCGACAGGCTGGCAGATGGACATCGGATTTGACAAGGAAGAAGGAGGAAAGACCTACCTGAACCTTGAATTATTAACTATTTAAACACACA
>JAEEGF010557257.1_pt1 | contig 10695 bp, 9 predicted proteins | sample 9134171 | NCBI WGS metagenome assembly JAEEGF01 (sample SAMN16246542, study PRJNA631951) | gut metagenome | biome: gut microbiome; feature: rumen; material: AP-attached | host: Bos | place: Iran: Karaj | collected 2018-10 | reverse complement strand
CCTTAAAGGTGGTCTTGCCAGCATTCAGGGTATCAACTAATTTCTTGTTGTAGTCAGTACCTACAACCTCTACTCCATGTGAGGCCATCATCAGGGCTGTGGGAAGTCCGATGTAGCCAAGTCCAATAACATTAACCATATTACGAAAACTATTTATAATTATCAATTCAATTAAATCATTTCACAATAATTTCATATAAGAATCTAATCGTAGAAGCATCCAGCTTTACAGGATTATTTTTGAGCCTTATAGGATTTACCGAAGTGGTAAGGATTTCAAGGTCTTCATCCTTCTTTACTGAAACGGGATTGGCCAGTTCCATTTCCTCCATCATCTGCCGGAATATGGCAATAGCATCCTTTGGCGAATTACATCCCATCGCAACAGAAATTTGAGCAAATATGTCACTCAAATACTCTCTTCCACGAGAGTCTATGCACTTGTCCATATTTGCAATCATATATTCCCAAATCTCTGGCAATCCTATAGCCACAGCATGACCATGAGGTAATTTGTACAGTGATGTGATCTTATAGCTAAAAGCATGGGCTGCAGTAGTGGCTGTTATATTGATTGCACGACCACCGTAATTAGCACCAAGCATGATTTTTGCAGCTGCATAATCATCATTTTCGAACATGTATGCGCGCCAATTAGCCATAATAAGCTCAATAGCCTGACGGCTATATTCATAACTCTCTTCTGTAGAGTTAACACTCCACCAAGATTCTATGCCCTGACATAGGGCATCCATCATGGTGCATTTCTTTTGATACAGAGGGAGGGTTTTTAGAACTGAGGGTTCCAAAATAGCATAGTCAGGCAACACACCATCATTAGTAACAGTCTGTTTCGAGCCTTCGAAATACATCACAGCATTATGGGTTGATTCACTGCCTGTTCCAGCTGTTGTCGGGATGGCAATAAATGGAATCTGTCCACCATCAATTGGGAGACGTTTAGACACCAAAGGTGGAATGATTGCCGCTTTCCCATCTTCTGCCAATACAGCCAACTTAATACACTTAGCCACATCAATGGCACTTCCTCCACCAACTGCCACTATGCTATCACACTTGGTAATTTGGAAGAGGTCTATACCCTTACATACTTGTTCATAGAGGGGATTAGGCGTGAAGTCAGAGAACATAACATGGGGAACACCCATATTCTCTATGTCTTCCTTGATGTTAAGAAAGGGGAAAGAAGAGTCGCAAACCAAGAAAACCTTTGTTACGTCTTCTAAGGTCTCACGCAAATGACTTATACCGTTATAAATTACTTGCATAAGAATTCCATTAAAGCTTCTTTGTTCTGAATAGGAGTGGTAGTAGGTCTGCCAAGATCCTTGCGGTTACCTTTTTTGACTTTCACTTCCAAAAAGATTGAACCGGAAGATGTAAGAGGTAAGATGGAAGAAGTAAGAACTTTCTGCAGATCCTCTTTATTATCAACAGAGAACACCTTAGCATAACCTACTGCAGTTGCAATAGCAGGAAGATTTATCTTCAAACCAACAGTGGGCTGACCACCTACAGAGTCATGAGCACCATTGTTGAATACGACATGAACATAGTTCTTAGGAGCTTTGTTAGCCACAATAGCCATACTACCCATGTGCATAATGCTGGCACCATCGCCATCGAAACACCACACCTTTCTATCCTGCTTTACCAATGCAATACCAAGAGCTATCTGAGAAGCATGGCCCATAGATCCAACAGTGAGGAAATCACGTTCGTGGCCTTCGTTCATCGCTGTGCGATACTCAAAGAGCTCACGAGAAATCATGCCAGTTGTAGAGACAATGACATCTTTCTCTTCAAGCGCAGCTGCAACAGTCTGGATAGCCTCTTCACGACTCATCGTCAGGTCGTTCTTCTCCACGTTCTGAAGGGTATAAGCATCAAAAGTATCCTTCTCTATGACTATTGCATAGCACTGCTTGGTGGACTGCATGTAACCAATAGCTTTCTTAATCTGGGCTTCAGCCTTATCCTCTTCTTTACTCAGAACCGTATAGTCAATACCCATCACATTGAGCAAACCAGTTGTCACCTTTCCCTGCTTGACATGCTGAGGTTCATCATGAACACCAGGTTTGCCTCGCCAACCAATGACCAACAGAACAGGGATATTATAAACATCAGGATCAGTCAAAGAGGCTAAGGGATTGATGATGTTACCCTCACCAGAATTCTGCATATAGACTACAGGTATCTGACTGGTTGCCAGATAATGGCCCGCAGCTAACCCCATAGCACCACCCTCGTTGGCTGCAATGATGTTATGCGCTGCATCTGCATGGTCAGTGATATAAGCACATAGGTTCTTTAAAAGACTGTCGGGAACACCAGCATAGAAATCAATGCCATAGCTGGCCAATATATCATAAAAAAATTTGGGAGAAATCATTTTTTACTGAAACGAATTTGAATAATATTCATAATTTTGTCCACGAATTAGAATAATAGATTATTATGAAAATTAGGTTCTATTATGGTAATTCGTTTCTTATCAACTACTCTTCAGGTATTAAAGTAATTATTTCCTTGATGCTCATGCACTTGTCATCACACTCCTTGGCACGATGGTTCTCCAGAATGGTACGTGCAGCATCCTGCATAGCAGGGAAGCCGGTACGGGTAAGCTGGTTGGCATAGATAACCACATTTACGCCACGCTCCTTAAATTCTGCCTCAGTTACCGTGTTGAAGCTGGTAGGAACAACCACAATAGGCGTGGTGATGTTCTTTTCACGGAACTTGGCCACAAACTCAAAGATTTCAGCCGGATCTTTCTTACGAGAGTGAATCATAATGGCATCTGCACCGGCCTCACTGAAAGCAAAGGCCCGCTCCAAAGCGTCTTCCATACCCTGTTCAAGAATCAGGCTTTCAATGCGAGCACAAATCATAAACTCCTTGGTCTTCTGTGCTTTCTTACCAGCACGGATTTTCTCGCAGAAATCAGGGATAGCAGCCTGCGTCTGCTTCACCTCAGTACCAAACAGGCTGTTCTTCTTCAAACCAGTCTTATCTTCAATGATGACCATAGAAACGCCCATACGCTCCAAAGAACGGACAGTATAAACGAAGTGCTCTGTCAAGCCACCAGTATCACCGTCAAAGATGATGGGCTTGGTGGTCACCTCCATAATATCATCAATGGTACGGAAACGGCTGGTCATATCCACCAATTCAATGTCAGGCTTACCCTTGGCGGTAGAGTCGCAAAGTGAACTTACCCACATCGCATCAAACTGATAGGTCTTGCCATCCTGCAGTACCTTGGTATTCTCCACTATCAGACCGGTGATACCACTATGAGCTTCCATAGCAGTTACCAAGCCCTTCATGTTGATGAGTTTGCGCAAGCGACCACGACGTACATCTGGCATTGATGCCTCTGCACGATGGGCTGCATCTAACTCCTTATACATGGGGTTGTTGCTATAAGGATATTCCACGAGTTTACCACCATAGGTTGCAAGTACCTCACACACTTCCTGACGAATGGGCTTCTGGAAACCTTCACACCAGTCATTGCCATGAACCACATAGTCTGGCTTCAAAGCACGAAGATTCTTGGCATAACTCAAAGTGTCCTGAGTTACTACACGCTCTACACCTGCAAGATTCTCGAACAAAGCCTTGCGCTCAGCAAAGGGAATCAACGGGTAGCGCTTGAAGCTGCTGACGGCCTCATCACTGAGTACACCAATAATCAAACGTCCTAAACGGCGAGCTTTATTGATAATAGCCACATGACCACTATGGATATACTCCGTAGAGAAGCACATATACACTGTGCGCTCGTTGATTTCTTTAACTCGCTTGCTAACAACTTCCAAGTCCTCTGGAGTATCAATCTCAGCGCAGAGCATGTCCTGTACATCGCAAGGATAGATCTTGCACTGGTCAGACACCTCGTTAAAGGCATTTTCAGCGTATACTTTACGATTGTCATTCTCACAGAACTTCTCAATGTTTGCAAGCCAAACCAGCCAGTCCTCTTTCTTTATCTTATAAAGAGGTTGGGCAGCCATTGCATTATCGAAGAACTCAATGCCAACTTTCTCTATCTTTCCATTCTTGATAACTGCCTTGAAATCCTTCTCCGGGAGAGGCAATGTGCTGCTAACAGCCATACAACTAACCTCGCTCTCAATGATAGCCTCCATCACCTGACTCTCGAACACCAGATCACCGTGCATCAGAATGATGTCATCATCTTTTAGTTGTTCCTTGGCGCAATAGATAGAGTAGATATAGTTGGTGGTAGCGTACTCAGGGTTATTGACAAAAGTAAACTTTATGGGCAGATGCAGAGCATCGCAATAGTCAACAAGTATCTGGTCGTAATAACCAGTAGTCATCACGACTTCCTCGATTCCGAAAGAAGCCAACATCCTGAGCTGACGACTCAGGATAGTGTTCTTAAACGAAATCTCAGTCATACACTTCGGGTGTTCCTTTGTGATTACACCCATCCTGTGGCCAAGACCACTATTAAGAATTAATGCTTTCATCTAAAATATTATTATAAATCACATATTTATATACATTGTTTTTAAGCACCATATCGTTCTACCTTTTCACCTTTCAGAGCTCGTACGATGCGAGAGCATGCCTTACCATCTCCATAAGGATTGACAGCCTTGGACATCTTGTCGTAAGAAACTGGATCATCAAGCAAGGTGCTGACTTCAGAGACTATGAGGTCGTGGTTGGTACCAACGAGATGAACTGTTCCTGACTTCAAAGCCTCAGGACGTTCCGTGGTATCACGCATAACCAACACTGGTTTACCAAGGCCTGGAGCCTCCTCTTGGATACCACCACTATCAGTAAGAACAACAGTAGATTTCTCCATCAAGTAAACAAACTCCAAGTATTGGAGTGGCTCAATAAAGAAGAAATTCTTATAGGCAGTGAGGTCTTCGCCAAAAACTTCGTGGATAGGTTTGCGCACATTAGGGTTCAAGTGCATCGGGTAAACAAAATCTACATCAGGATATTTCTCACTGAGATCTTTCATAGCTGTTACCATGCTTATGAAACCATCACCGAAGTTTTCACGGCGATGGCCTGTAATTAACACAAGTTTTTTAGGGCACACAGATCCCTCGGATCTCACAGATAAACGACTGACGTCGTAACCAGCAGTGCGGAGAACATCTTCTTGTTCTGCAGCAAGTTTGGGGTCGCTTTTCAGTTTATCAACCACCATGTGGAGGGCATCGATAACAGTATTACCCGTTACGAAGATTTGGCCTTGTGCTTTTTCCTCTTGCAAGTTCTTTTCGCTCAATGGGGTTGGAGCAAAATTGTAGGTCGCAATGCGCCCTGTAATCTGACGGTTCATCTCCTCAGGCCAGGGACTATAAATGTTATGAGTTCTGAGACCAGCCTCAACATGGCCAACGGGTATCTGCTGGTAAAAGGCAGCCAAGGCAGCTGCTGTAGAGGTGGTTGTGTCACCATGAACTAAGACTACATCGGGTTTGCACTCTTTAAACACATCGCGCATGCCTGTCAGCACACGTGCTGTGACATCATAGAGATCTTGCCCCTGCTTCATGATATTCAAGTCGTAATCAGGGGTGATATCGAATATCTTCAGCACCTGATCAAGCATCTCGCGATGCTGACCTGTCACACAAACAATCGTCTTGAAATCCTCTGTTTTTTTCTGGAACTCCTTCACCAGCGGAGCCATCTTGATGGCCTCAGGACGAGTCCCAAATACTAACATTACTGTTCTCATATTCTATTTCTCTCCTATACGCGTATATACAAAGCCCAGTTCTTCAAGTTCCTGACGGTCATAAATATTTCTACCATCCACAACGACATTACCAGTCATTACTTTTTTGATGACATTCCATGATGGCATACGGAACTGGCGCCACTCAGTCATCAGGGCAAAGACATCGGCACCATCGGCCGCATCGTACAGATTCTTGCAATAGGTGACACTATCGCCGATGCGACGTTTACACTCATCCATCGCAATAGGATCGAAGACTCTGATCTTCGCTCCATCATTCAGTAGTTTATCGATGACTACCAAAGCAGGTGCTTCACGCATATCATCGGTCTCGGGCTTGAAACTCAAGCCTATGATGGCTATAGTCTTTCCCCTAACATCACCTACTGCCTTGATGATCTTGTCATAGACAATAGACTTCTGCTTCTCGTTGACACGCTCCACAGCCTCGATGACTTCCATGTGGTACTCATTGTCAAGGCCGGTATGAACCAAAGCCTTCACATCCTTAGGGAAGCAAGAGCCGCCATAGCCACAGCCTGCATAGAGGAACTTGGAGCCGATACGGCTGTCGGTGCCAATGCCCTTGCGCACGCTATCCACGTTAGCGCCTACGCGCTCACATAGATTGGCAATATCGTTCATAAACGAAATACGAGTGGCGAGCATAGCATTGGCTGCATACTTGGTCATCTCAGCAGAGGGGATATCCATAAAGATAACACGAAAGTTCTGGAGCATCAAGGGGCGGTAAAGACGGGTCATTACCTCTTTGGCCTTTTCACTCTCAGTACCTACTACTACACGATCGGGGCTCATAAAGTCCTTGATGGCAGCACCTTCCTTCAGGAACTCAGGATTACTAGCAACATCAAAAGGCACATCCACGCCACGCTTATTCAGTTCTTCTTGAATAGCTGCCTTTACCTTCTTGGCTGTGCCTACTGGCACTGTGGACTTAGTGACAAGGATAGTGTACTTGTTGATATGTTGACCAAACTGTCTGGCTACCGCCAAGACATACTTTAAATCGGCGCTACCATCTTCATCTGGAGGTGTACCGACAGCACTGAACACTACTTCAACATCATCCAAAACCTCTGTGAGATCGGTTGTGAATTTCAAACGTTCAAAGCCTACGTTACGCTTTACCAATTCCTCGAGTCCAGGTTCATAGATGGGCATGATACCATTCTTCAGTTTCTGTATCTTCTGTGCGTCCACATCGACGCAGGTGACGTGTGCTCCCATCTCGGCGAAACACGTTCCACTAACCAGGCCAACGTAACCTGTTCCTACTATTGCTATGTTCATAATTTCTTTTGTAAAAAGGGCAAGATTATCTGGTCATTTTGATATAACAAGTTTCATCTGGCGTCGCCGAGCGGAACCTTTATACTTTATGAGAGTCCCAGATATAAGCCTGCCCCCATTCATAACGATTCTTTATATATGCTGCTTCACAGCAGTTTGACTTATTCTATTGTTGTACTAACTTTCACTGCGGTGAAAGAACTAAAGCCATGCGGCATCAACTTGAATAAAATACCACTTATGACACGACTCAGTATATCATCACTTAGTTCCATAGTTCATCCAGCGCATCTTTCCACGCAGGGAAAGGAGGATTTTCGAATAGTTCACGATAAACCTTGAGGTTCTTATTCGCTAATTTCAGCCCCTTCTCCACGACCTCATGAGTGATACATTCTATCATTGCCCGATCATTGGGGGCTGGAATTCTGTAACCAAAGACATGTGAGTCTGCATGATCATACATGTCAATAACTCCATCCGCATCTTTGCCTTTCAGAATGCCATAAAGTGTAGGGCAGTTTTTCTCTATACGGGGCATTTGGACTGAAAGGTTCTTCATTCGGTCAAAGAAATGACCCCATTCGCAGAATAACAGAATCTCATCTTTAGTCATACGGACAGCGTTGACTATGACATACCATGAAGGGGCCAATTTATATATCAGCTCTATGGCCTCTTTACGGACATTAATAGTGAAAGTGGGTGTTTCTTCGTGGAATGTGGCACCCGCTGTTGATGAAAGAAATTTGCGCATGTTGTCTTATTCATAGAAAGCTAAGTATTCTTTTCCACGTATTTCAGCCATTTAACGATGCCGTAGAGGGCGTTGCGGAGGGTGTAGAAAAAGGAGGTGACGGGGCCGAGGTCTTCCTGCTGGCGGTAGCATTCGTAGCGCCACTTCGCCTTATTGGTCAGCAGCAGGTTCCCCAGCACATTCCATTTTGTGCGCATCGTGGCGAGGTTCTCCGGCAGGAGATGCAGGTCATTGCGGTCACTCACATCTAACCACAGCGCGTAGTCGTTGTTATGGTGTTTGACACGGGCCTGAACCAGTCCCACCTTCTCGCGGTCGTACATCACCGTCAGATAGGCTGGCCAGCAGCATTTCAGCAAGTCCCTGTGCGTCACGTGCTCCTTTCCTCCAATCACGATTCCACGGTCTTTCGACTCAAGATCCATCAAGCCATATTTCGTATAGCTGAAGGCATAGCCATGATCCTCCATGAAGGCGACCTGCTTCGCTAACTTCTCGGGATGCCACACGCTGCCTACATTCAGGAATGCCACCCAACGGCCCTTGGCAGACTTTAATGCCGAGTTTCCGTTGACAGACTCGCCACTCGTATAGGCGGTTCTCATGACGGTGATCCGGTCATCGCCATTCCGACGGCGGTGTTCCTCTTCCTTCAGATCCTGCATCACGCCAATCGTGTCGTCCTGAGAATTGTCATCGATGAAGATCAGCTCCCAGTTCCGGTACGTCTGAGCCATAACGCTCCTCACGGTCTCCTCCACATAAGAAGCCGTGTTGCGTGATAGCATGATGATGGATACCAAATCTGACATATTATTTCGTTTATCGTTAATGAACTCGGCTCAATGGATTGAATGAGTCGGCTCGATGGATTGAATCAGCCGACTCGATACATCGTTTGAGCCGAGTGGGGTTTATAGGTACAATTACCGAGGGAGGGTGACTGATATAATTGATGAAGAGATTCTTTAAGGCTTCAAAAAAATCTGATATCTTTTGCTGATCCGTTTGGGACTTATACACCACATAAAGGAGAACTGCCAGATAGTAATAAGGATGAACGGCTTCGCCCTTTAATACTTTTTTAATACCGGATGACTGATATGGATTTCAGCCATCATCTTTTTCACTGTACATCCGCAGAATAAGCGGAAACAGTCCACCTCCTCACCCAGCTCCTTCAAAAGGGCTTGATAGTGATTCTGGCGAAACTTACTTGAAAAAGAGAATCTCATCAGTGATGACACCAGAACACCGGAGCAGAAGAAGGCCTTACTGAAGTTGCTTGAGGGGTTTCATCAGAGATTCCCGAAAGCTCTGATTGTCGGGCATCGGGACTTGTCGCCGGGACGTGGCTGTCCTTGTTTTGATGCCGTGAGTGAGTATCGGGAGTTGCAACCAAAGTGAAGGAAGGGGGGAACCCCTTCTTTCTTTTGGCGCAAAAGAAAGATTGTAAAAGAAAACTTTTTCACCAACATCCCATTACTCTACTTTGCTCTGGCGCAGAGATTTTGAGCCCCTTTATAAGGGGCGGCTCTAAAGCAGGGATTCACCCTGCAGTGTCACATCTACCCCACCCCCTTCTTGTCCTAAGAAGGGACATCAACCTCTTCTCCAAACCTCTTCTCCTTTCAAGGAGCGAGACTTAACCTGTGAGTCGCAGAGACCGACGACTTACAGCACTTTTTGGTATGGCGGGACACGCCATAATTTATATAATCTAATACCAGGCTAAAACACCGAGGGAAGCCTCGCGGCGAGGGGCGAGTAGCCCCTATGAGCAGGGGTGGGTGGGAGCGAACGTCAGAGAGCGGGGCTCATTCACGGTTTAGTGCTTAAAAGTGAAATAGTTGTTGTGAACTCAGACACTATTGCACTAAGGTCAGGGTTATCATTACGAACGATAATGGCGGCATAGTTTTCAATACCTTCATCATCCCTCAACGACGATGCTACAAATGTATATTGCGCTTTGCGCTCATAAGTAGAAAACCATCGCTCAAAAAGTCGATTACGAAGAGCTTGCTTTTTATCGCCAGTTTCACAAATATATAGTAAAGTAGTATTATTCTTCTCAAAGAAATCATCAATGATTGCTATGATAGTATCTCTTACCTTAGCATCACTTGGTGACTTCTGGTGATTGACATTCACAATGACTAAATGATAGGTTTCATGACTCATCAATGAGTCGTCAAAAACGAACTCGACTGAGCAATGAACCCCATGGTCAGTAAAAAATTGGTAACAAGCATGACTAACTTCTGAAACCTCATAGGCAGAAATTGCATTTATAGAGGCTAAGGATAGTGACCTCATAATGAAACGATATAGTTTGCCTTGAGGCCAGTACGCTCCTCATAGGCTGATTTCATCTTTTCTTCAAGTGCAGCTACAGCGTTTTTCTTTGTCTGTTTTGCTGCCTTGAAACGCCGTAAAGCTTCTTCTTTCGTCATCATAACATTTTCATTTAATTATCATTTGCGGGGCAAAGATAGGAATTATTTTTGAAAGTTCCAAAGAATATTAAAAATTCTTTTGTTCTTTGAGAAAGAACCAAGTTCATACTTTGCTCTGGCGCAGAGAAAGTAACAAAGAGACATCCACCCTAACCAAGCCTTCCCCTATATGGGAAGGATGTAATTGATTCCGGGCAGAGACCGCCCTCCATCAAGGTTTTGGTATGATTTACAAAGCTTGCGCCCTTCGGGTAAATCATTGTTTTTGTGCCTACGCGGAGCTGGGCACTTATATCTAATACCATGCTAAAACACCGAGGGAAGCCTCGCGGCGAGGGGCGAGGAGCCCCTATGAGCAGGGGTGGGTGGGAGCGAACGTCAGAGAGCGGGGC
>JAEEGF012178336.1_pt1 | contig 10696 bp, 4 predicted proteins | sample 9134171 | NCBI WGS metagenome assembly JAEEGF01 (sample SAMN16246542, study PRJNA631951) | gut metagenome | biome: gut microbiome; feature: rumen; material: AP-attached | host: Bos | place: Iran: Karaj | collected 2018-10 | reverse complement strand
CATAATGGCACAGATATTTGCAACTTCACGTGAGTGCTGCAGAAGGTTCTGTCCATAGGAGCTGCGGTACTTCATGCGGCCTATCATCCTTACCAGTTCGAGGTTAAGACCGTGGATGCCCAGGTCGATGCAGGTACGCTTACCGGTTTCGAGTATTTCTTCTTCAAGCTGCTTGCTCACCTTGGCCACCACTTCCTCGATACGTGCGGGATGAATGCGGCCGTCGATGACCAGCTGGTGAAGCGACAGGCGGGCTACCTCACGGCGCACAGGGTCGAAAGCGCTGATCAGGATGGCATCCGGAGTATCGTCCACCACAATCTCGACACCTGTTGCGGCTTCCAGGGCGCGTATGTTACGGCCTTCACGTCCGATGATGCGGCCCTTGACCTCGTCGTTGTCAATAGGGAAAGTAGTTACGGCATTCTCGATGGCCGTCTCAGTGGCGGTGCGCTGTATAGTATTGATAACAATACGCTTAGCCTCCTTGGCCGCATTCAGCCTGGCCTCATCCATGGTCTCGTTGATGTATGCCTGAGCCTCGGTGCGGGCCTCGGCCTTCATGTTTTCGACGAGCATATTCTTGGCTTCCTGAGCGCTCATTCCGGCAATGGTTTCAAGCTGGCGGTTAGCCTGCGAGCGAAGCTGCTCAGCCTCTTCCATTTTAGATTCGAGAACCGCCTTCTGTGCATTCACCTGCCCGCGCTGCGAGTCAAGGTCATGCTGGCGCTTTCCAAGGTCTTTTTCCTGTTCTTTGAGCTGGAGTTCGCGGCTCTTGATATTGTTTTCTCTCTCGCGGAGTTCGTTGTTACGCTGACCGACTTTCTGGTCGTGCTCGCTCTTGAGCTGAAGGAAACGCTCTTTTGCCTGAAGGATTTTCTGCTGTTTGATATTCTCACCTTCGAGTTCCGCTTTTTCAATGATTGCGGCTGCCCGGCCCTTCAGGGCGATACGGCTTGCCGCTATATAAATTGCCAGGGCAATAACTGCGCCTGCAATGGCTGCTAGGATATAGTACAAAATCATCATTTTTATATTTAGAACCTACAAATTTAATGTTTTTTCAGCTAAATCCGCAATAGCAAGTTGCAAAAAACCAAAACTCACAGTTTTGCTTGTTTTTCTCATCTTATTATACTACTTTTATAAATTATAAAACATAACCAACTCACATAGATGAACACTAGACATCTTAGAATGCTTCCAATTGTGGTTTTGCTGGCTTTTGCCGCTGTTTCCTGCACCAAACAGCCGGAGCCTGAGCAACTTCCCAAGATTGTAGTTACCAACGTTTCGCTCTCTTCCGACATAGAAATAGAAGAAGGAAACGACATCAGTATCGAGCTTCGCGGACTCACCCACATAAACTCCTCGGACGCAGTCGTCCTCCGCTCCGCCGCCAACACCGACTACATTTGTCCCATAACTTATATCAACGACGGCTCGCTCCTTACTTTTTCCCTGCCGGAGGGAGTCACCAGCGGCACATACAGAGTATATATCCGCCGCAACGACGTCAACAATTATGTAGGCACCATCAACCTCAACATTATTGCATCGCTTAACATCGAGCCCGACCCCGGCACCAACATCTACGGCCTTGTCCTGTGCGGAGGCAAGCCCGTCAGCGACGTTCTGGTATCCGACGGCGCAGAAATAGTAAAGACCGACAGCCATGGCATTTACCAGATCAAGTCCAACAAAAAGTGGAAATATGTGTTCGTCATAATCCCCGGCGGCTATGAAGTCCCCTGCCAGGGCGTTCTGCCGCAGTTCCACGCCACTCTCAGCCAGCCAGAGAGCGTGCCCGAGCGCAAGGATTTCGAACTTATCAAAACCGATAACGACCGTTTCAGCCTTTTCGTCTGCGGAGACATGCACCTTGCCAACCGCACCGACGACATCAAGCAGTTCAACCAGCTGGCCAAGACTTTTAACTCAGCCCTTTCCGCCACCGGAGGAAAGAACTACGTCATGACCCTCGGCGACATGACCTGGGACCTGTACTGGTACAGCAAGTCATACCAGTTCCCTCAGTATCTGGGGACCATGAACAGCTCTTTCAGCAACGTCACCTTCTTCCACACGATGGGCAATCACGACAACGACATGAACTCCGTGGGAGATTACAACAAGTCGTTCCGTTACACCCGTGACATCGCCCCCACATACTATTCATTCAACTTGGGGCAGATCCACTTCATCGTGATGGACAACATAGACTACAACAATGTAGGCACCGGTTCGGAGCTGCGCGGCGACTACAAGCGCAACTATACCGCCGAACAGATGGCATGGCTCGTAAAGGACCTCGCATACGTTGACAAAGACACGCCCGTTTTCATCACTTCTCACGCTCCTGTATCTTACCCTTCAGGAGCCACCGGCTGGAGCAACACCTATCTCAACGGAGCCGATGCGCCGGGCGAGGGCAACCTTTCCGAGTTCATATCCGCCGTCAAGACCCATAACGTCCACTTCCTCAGCGGACATACCCACAACATATTCAACCGCAAGCATTCGGCTATCTTCTCGGAGCATAACTGCGGCGCCGTATGCGCGTCGTGGTGGTGGTCGGGGTACCTTACCAACGGCATCCACCTCTCGCAGGACGGAGCACCGGGCGGCTTTGGTATTTGGACTTTCAACGGCAAGAACTTCACCCACACTTACCAGAGTGCCGGTCACGACCTTGATTACCAGTTCCGCGCATACGACATGAACAAGGTCAAGGAGGTCATTGTTCCATCCTTGGGCGCCAATCACAAAGATTTCATCAAGTTCTCCACCGCGGTCGCCAATTATCCGGCAAACACGATACTTGTCAATGTATGGGACTACGATCCGGAATGGACGGTGAGCATTACCGAGAACGGCAAAGAGCTTGCCGTATCGCAGGTTACAGCTTACGACCCCGTACACGTGGTAGCGTTATCGGCGGAACGCTGCAAGACCGCCGGTTCATCTACGCCCAGCTTCCTGACCACTTCCTGGCCTCACTTCTTCCAGGCCAAGGCCTCCAGCGCCAATTCGACCGTCACCGTATCGGTCACGGACCGCAACGGCAAGACTTACACCGAAACGATGGTCCGGCCCAAGGCTTTCAACATCGCCGACTACAAGAACAAATAATTCTATATTCAACCACAATTGTTTAACCACAAGCTATTATTATGAGATTAGCCAAAATTCTCACCATCACGGCTCTGATGCTGTTGTCCGCCACCTGGCTGCAAGCGCAGAACCGTACGGTCCGGGGAACGGTTCTCGACTCCTCGCAGCTTCCGCTGCCCGGAGTGGGAGTTCTCGTAGAAGGTACCACCAACGGTACCGTCTCCGGAGCGGATGGCACTTTCTCCATGAAAGTTCCGTCCAAAGATGTGGTCCTGGTATTCTCCAGCCTCGGCTATCAGTCAAAATCTGTTCCTGTGCCTGCAAGCCAGGAGGTCGTGAACGTCACCCTCGAAGACGACGCCATGACTCTTGAAGAGACTGTGGTCGTAGGTTACGGTGTCCAGAAAAAGGTCAACCTGACCGGCGCCATCACTCAGGTCGAGAGCAAACAGCTCGAAAACCGAAGCGCCCACAACCTTACCACAATGCTTCAGGGTTCGGTCCCGGGCCTGAACATCTCTACCTCAAGCGGTAATCCCGGTTCTACCGGATCGCTCAACATCCGAGGCTACACCTCCATCAACGGCGGTTCTCCCCTTGTGCTAATCGACGGCATTGAGGGTAACATCAACCGCATCAACCCTCAGGACGTCCAATCCATCTCCATTATCAAGGATGCATCGTCCGCCGCAGTTTACGGCGCCCGTGCAGCTTATGGTGTTATTCTGGTCACTACCAAGCAAGGCGGTGAAGACAAAGCAAAGGCCACCGTCCGCTACAGCGGCCGTTACGGCGTTGAAATGCCTACTACCTCTACCGAATGGGAGACCACCGGTTACTGGTCGGTTTACACCATCAACAAATTCTGGTACGAGAGCAAGGGTTCCAACTACGTGAACTATACAGCCGAGGATATGCGCGAGCTCCTCGCACGTGTACACGACAAGACCGAGAATCCCGAGCGCCCCTGGGTAGTTATCAAAGACGGCAAGTATAAGTACTATGCCAACACCGACTGGTGGCACGAACTATACAATGACGTTCACCCTACCACAAACCACAGCGTTAGTGTGAGCGGCGGTAACAAAGCTATCAAGTACTATCTCTCCGGACAGTATGACCGTCAGGAAGGTATGGTAAAAGCCCGCCCCGATGTGTACGAGAAGTACAACCTAAGGGCTAAGTTCGACGCCCGCATCAACAAATATGCGCGCATCAGCAACAACACCAACTTCTTTGTCGGTACTTACGATTTCCCGGGTCTTGCCGACATCCAGGACTCCTTCGCCTATGGCGACCGTCACGCTCCTGCATGCTTCCCGCTCAAGAACCCCGACGGAACCTGGCTGTACTTCGTGGACGCTTTGGGCTACCGCGTTTGTAACGGTCGTCACTGGGCCTATGCCAGCAACAACCTCAACATCGAAAAGCGTACTGATTTCGCCAACACCACCGAGCTCACCGTCACTCCGATCAAGCAGCTCACTCTTAAGGCGAATTACAGCTACCGCACCTACATTAACCACGACACCCACAGGCGTAACCTCATTGAATACTCACAATATCCCGGACAGGTGGTGGTGTATAACAACGGCGGCGCTTTCGATAACTACATGACCGAAAAGAACTCGGAGAATATCCGCACCACGTGGAATGTTTACGGCACTTACGAGAATACTTGGGCCGACGCTCATCATTTCACCGCCATGGCCGGTTTCAACTACGATGCCTATCACTACAAAGATGTATGGGCCAAGGGTTATGACCTTATTACTACCGAGCTTTCCGACCTTGACCTCATCTCCACCGCAACCCGCCAGCCGGAAATAAACGGAGGACAGACTGCATGGAGCACCGCAGGTTTCTTCGGCCGACTCAACTACGACTTCAAGGGCCGTTACCTCTTTGAGGCATCTGCCCGATATGACGGATCTTCACGCTTTGCCACCGGTCACAAATGGGGTTTCTTCCCTTCGGTTTCAGTGGGCTGGCGTATCAGCGAGGAGCCATTCTTCGCTCCGCTCAAGGCGACTATCAACAACCTTAAGATCCGTGCTTCATACGGTACTCTGGGCAACCAAAATGTTGATAACTATTCTTTCATCCGCCTTATTAACTTCAAGACCTTCTCTGCTTATAATTTCGGCGATAATGTAATGGCCCGTTACACCAACGTCGATGCTCCCGTGGCCTCCGACAAGACCTGGGAGACTTCCAAGCAATGGAACCTCGGACTTGACCTTGCCATGTGGGGCAACAAACTGGAATTCACCGCCGAGGCATATATCCGCGATACCGTAGGCATGCTTACCGACGGTATGGATCTGCCTGCAGTTTATGGCGCTTCGGTTCCTCAGATGAACGCCGCCGACCTTCGCACCAAGGGTTATGAGCTGTCACTCAGCTGGAGGGATTCCTTCAACTTGCTGGGCAGGCCTTTCGAGTATTTCGTTAAGCCCATACTGAGTGAATATCGCTCCAACATCACCAAGTTCAACAACGATACCAAGCTCCTCTCCAATTATTACGAAGGCATGGAACTTGGTGAAATCTGGGGCTTCCACGTCGAGGGACTTTTCGCGTCCGACGCCGAAGCCAAGGAATACACCAGCCGCGTCGATCAGTCGTACTGCAACGCCAACCTTAACGGCGGATGGAAAGCGGGTGATGTTAAATACGCCGATATAGGCGGTAAGATTACCCGCGACGCTGAAGGCAACATCATCTCCAATGAGCCCGACGGTGTTATCGGCATCGGTGCCAACACCCTGGAAGATCATGGTGACAAGATTTACCTCGGTAACTCTCTGCCGCGTCTGCACTACGGTATTTCCACAGGTTTCGCCTGGGCAGGGTTCGACGTCAGCGTGTTCTTCGAAGGTACCGGTGATCACTATTGGTATCCCGCCCGCTACAACTTCGACTTCTGGGGTCCCTACTCCCTGGGTTATCCTACCTTCCTCGCAAAGAACTTCCTTGACAATTGCTGGAGCGAAGACAATCCCAACGCCTACTTCCCGAGGCCCCGTTCCAACGTGGCGTCCAACGGCGGCGGCGAGCTCGGAAGGGTGAATGACCGTTACATCCAGAACATACGCTACCTGCGTTTCAAGAACCTTACCGTAGGTTACGAGCTTCCCAAGAAGCTTATTTCCCACATCGGCCTTGAAGCCCTGCGCGTCTATTTCTCCGGAGAGAACATTGCTTTCTGGTCTCCTATCACCAAGTACACCCAGCACCTCGATCCCGAGAGCTGCTTCAACCGTTCCGGTGACCCCGTGGATGACCTGAACAACACGTCTTATCCTTGGCAGAAGACCTTTATGTTAGGACTTGACATCACTTTCTAAAGGATACGATTATGAAAAAGAGTATATTATTATTGGCCCTGACATCGATTCTTGCGGTCTCTTGTAACATTGAAGACCTCATCACCCTTGTCCCCGAGTCACAGATTACTCCTGACTCCTATTTCAAGACGGCCGAAGATTTGCAGCTCTTCTCCAATTCTTTCTACAATAATCTTCTTGACAAAGAGCCCTTCGCCAGAGAGAGCGACGTGTTCGTAAAGATGAACCCTTCAGATCTTATCCGCGGCGGCAATGACCGCACCGTTCCCGCGACAGGCGGTGGCTGGGGTGCCGGAACAGGAGCCTGGGGCGACCTTCGAAAGATGAATACGCTACTGGGCAATATCAAGAACTGTGAGGACGAAGCGGCCGTAAAGGAATATACAGCTCTGGTCCGCTTCTGGCGCGCTTATTTCTATGCCAATATGATTCGCAAGTTCGGCGATGTTCCATGGATCGACCATGAGCTCGGTTCGGCCGACGAAGACTTGTACTACCCCCGCGACACCCGCGAGACCGTGCTTGGTCATATGATAGAAGATATTGACTGCGCGATTGCCGACCTCCCCGGCAAGGCTGCCGCCCCACAGACTGCATACCGCGTGAACAAATACACGGCTATGTTCGTAAAGGCACAGTTCTGCCTCTTCGAGGGCACGTTCAGAAAATATCACAGCGCTCCCGCACCGTTCGAGAAGTCATATACAGCAGCCAACGGTTCTACCCATGACTACCAGTACTATCTTGATCTTGCAGCCAAGGCTGCCAAGCAACTGATGGATTCCGGTGCTTATAAGCTGTTCAGTACAGGCAAGCCTAATTCGGATTACCTCACACTGTTCAACTCCGACAACGCCAATACGGATGAGATTATCCTTGCTGTCAATTATGACCGCGATCTCAAGATCAAGCACGACTGCGGACGAGATATTACCAACCAGACTTCCGCCCGTTACGGAATGACCAAGAAGCTGGTCGACCAGTACCTTATGAAGGACGGAAGCCGTTTTACCGATAAACCCGGCTGGAACGTGATGCCGTTCGCAGAGGAAGTTGCCGACCGCGATCCCCGTCTTGCCCAGACCATCCGCACTCCCGGCTATAGCTGGAAGAAGCCCGGAACCAGCAAGGACGGTCCCGAATTCCCCTACTGCCAGACAGGCTACCAGACTATCAAGTACATCCCGTCATACGACACCAAGCCGTATTCTACCGACAACTGCTATAACGATATGCCGGTTTGCCGATATGCGGAAGCTCTTCTCACTTATGCAGAAGCTCTTGCCGAACTCGGGACCCTTACCCAGGCCGACCTGGACATTTCTGTCAACAAGATACGCGACCGCGTTGGTATGCCCCATCTGGATATGGCTGCGGCAAACGCATCACCCGATCCCTATCTTACCTCAGAGCAGACCGGTTATCCCAACGTGTCCGGAGCCAATAAGGGTGTAATACTCGAGATCCGCCGCGAAAGGGCCATCGAGCTCTTCCAGGAAGGGTACGGCCGTTACTTCGACCTGATGCGCTGGAAAGCGGGCTACTGCCTCAACCAACCGTTCTACGGAATGTACATTCCCGGTCCCGGTTCCTATGAATTCGGTGACGACAGTAAGTACACCTTCTATCTGGAATCTTCCAACGCCAGCGGCACCAAGTACATGATATTTGATCCTGCATCCGGCAACGAGAATTCCAGCGACGAGTTTTTCTATCTGGTCGATCCAAACACCGGCAAATATGCAACTTCCGGCGTTCGCGATGCTCTTCATGGCATCCCTCATTCCTTCGATGAGAGCAAGCACTATTTCTACCCTATCCCCGAGAATGAGAGATTGCTTAACCCTAAGCTCGATCAGAACCCTAATTGGTAACAGATTATGAACACATGTATTAAAGTATTGAAAGTTTCCGCCATTGCGGCAACCATTGCTCTTCTGTTTGCATCATGCAACAAAGAGCCGGTAGAGAATGTCGCAAAGGCCGTGCTTGGAGACCAAAGCGTAATGACCTTTGCGGCCAAGAGTCCTTCTCCGCAAACCGTTACCGTGGTTTCTGACGGCCCGTGGCAGAGCAAAACGCCCGATTGGATCACAGTGGATCCTACCACCGGCGACGGTGTCGTTACCGTAACTGTGACCGCTCAGGAGAATGTGGACGGAGGCGGAATGCTCGAGCCCCGCAAAGATACCATCTTCTTTGCCGGCAAGACTAAAGCCAGCCGCTTGATGATAATGGTCAGTCAGGAAGGCGACGCTTATCGCAACGCCGAGCACCTAACGCTTGACAAAGTGGCTGCGCTCGCCGACGGTAAGGCTTTCGTGCTGGACGAAGCGACTGTAGCAGCAGTTTCTTCTGCGGGTTATGTACTGAACAGCGGAGTCACTAATGTTTATGTAAAAGATGCCTTTACTGTCAAGGTCGGTGACAAAGTAGCCGTCAAGGGCATTAAAGGCAGCATAAACAACGTTCCCGCTATAACGACCGTTGACGAGCTTACAGTTAAATCGTCCGGTTCTTTCGAGTACCCGGAAGCCCGGAATCTCAACGACGAGATTGCCACCTATAAGGGAGAAGCCATCGACTACATAGTAGTAAACGGCGTGGTGTCAGGAGGAAATCTTCTGGTCACCGTCAACGATGTCGACTACTCCGTCAAGCAAGTTGACTGCCCGGCCAATCTGAGCATCTCCTCGCTTGCCGGACATAAAGTTAGCTTGAAAGGTTACTCATGCGGCCTGCTTGGAGCCAACTTGTTCGGTATAATCACTACCGAGTGCAAGGACAACGGTGTGGACCAGCTCATTTACTTCGAAGATGACTTCGAATGGATGGAGCCATGGACATCAGCTGCCGGGGCCGGCGATGATGTCTCGGCCAATTCCGTCAATACCGATACTGCACCCAACGTATTCGCCAATGCCGAAGCCCTGGCAACATTCATCGAAGAATTCCAGAATCGCGGCTACGGTTATATTTGGGGATGGAAAGGCCAGGATTGGTCAAGCGAAACTCCCGACAACGGCAACAAGCGCACACTGTACCTCCAGAGGAACTACCTTAAGTTCGGCAAGACTTCGTACAGTTCCGGTATCATTCTTCCCGCCCTGTCAAGCATTTCCGGCACTGATGACATAGATGTCACATTCGACTGGTGCTGGTGTATGACCGGCGCCAGCAAGCCCGACTTGACTAGCCTGGCCCTGGTCGTTAGCGGAGGAGGCGTATTCGATGCTACCGGGTCTGAGATAAGTGAAGAAATTACTTCCACCCAACCCACCGAAGGCGACCTGACAAAACTGGAGTGGCAGCACGCTACAGTCCGCATAAAAGGAGCAACTCCCGCTACCCGCATTACGATACGCCCTTACAACAACGATCCTGACATCACCAACAGCGCCCGTCACCAGAACCGCTGGTACCTTGACAATATCAAGGTACTTCCGGCCGAAGGTGGTTCAGGCGGTGGTGGCGGCGGATTGAAGCCCGGCACCATGGTATTCGAAGATGACTTCGAATGGATTGATCCATGGGCAACTGCCGCTTCGGCAGGAGATGCCGTAGCTACCAACAATCCCAGCGCCACAGCCCCCAACGTGTTCTCCTCCGCTGCCTGTGAAGGCTTCATGGCTGCCCTTACGGAGCGCGGCTATGTATACTTCTGGGCTAAGAAAGGTGATACCGAATGGCACGATTCGCTTGGCGACGACAATCCCAAGGTACTTTATCTACAGAAGAATTATCTGAAATTCGGCAAAAGCGATGTCAGTGCCGGCCTCAAGCTTCCGGCTCTATCAGCTCTCAGCGAGAAAGCTAATGTCGAGCTCAGTTTCGACTGGTGCTGGCAGGTTACAGGAGGTTTCAAGCCCGACCTGATGACCGTAGCCATCAAGGTCGATGGAGATGGTTCTTCCTCCATGGATGAGGTTGCTTCAGCCCAGTCCACCGTTGATGGAGAGAGCAAGATAGAATGGCAGCACGCAAGCGTCACCATCAGCGGCGCAAGCGCTTCCACCGTTATTTCTCTCTCCCCTGCCAATCCCGATCCGTACGTTTCCAACCCCGACCGCGGACAGAACCGCTGGTACCTTGACAACATCAAGATTGTGGTTAAGTAACGTCTCTTCAAGTCAATAAACGCAAAAGACCGGCCCCGTTATGAGGCCGGTCTTTTGTTATAAAAAAAGCCGTCAGCCGAATAGTCAGAAAATTGTCTGGCTCGAATGATTTGG
>JAEEGF012060403.1_pt1 | contig 10696 bp, 8 predicted proteins | sample 9134171 | NCBI WGS metagenome assembly JAEEGF01 (sample SAMN16246542, study PRJNA631951) | gut metagenome | biome: gut microbiome; feature: rumen; material: AP-attached | host: Bos | place: Iran: Karaj | collected 2018-10 | reverse complement strand
AGGTCTTCTGACTTATCTCGCTAGGCTCCTGCCTTCCCATGCAGCTATGACGCAACACAGTGGCTTTCACTTCGGAGCCTCGCTCTTGAGACTTACAGCAGCGGGACTGTTGCCGACTCACACGGCATTCCCTTTTCACGCCTTTGTGGCGACCAAATCGGCTGCAAAAGTACAAATAATTCTTGAATTACGAAATTCATCTTACTATAATCTGCGGTATGCTAATTCACGATGCACTGGTATTCATTCTTATAAGCCATATAGATTCTTCTGATATGAAACGGATTGATAGACAAGAAAAGAGAAAGTATTTTTTGTAGGTTCGGCTTTTTTTCCTATCTTTGCAACGAGAAAAAGAAGTTAGCATAAAAGGTATCGTATTATGAATGAGTATCATTTTTTGGCATTCGACTGTGGGGCAACCAGCGGTCGTGCTATGTTGGGTACATTCAAAGAAAACGACTTCAAGATGGAGGAAGTCTACCGTTTCTCCAACCAAATGCTCGAGTTCGGTGGGGCTTACTTCTGGAACGTATTCGGAATATATGAACATTTCCTACGTTGTTTGACTGAATTAGCTCATCGAAGAGTTGCCATCGACTCCATAGGTATCGACACATGGGGAGTCGACTTCGGTCTTGTGTCATCGGACGGCACACTGCTATCGCTTCCTCGTGCCTACCGCGACCCCTATACCGAAGGAATACCCGAGAAAGTGTTTGAGATAGTGCCTCGAGAAGAGCTATACTCCATCGCGGGCATCCAGACGATGAACTTCAACACGCTGTTCCAGCTGTATGCGCTGAAAGAGTCGCATTCCGATGTCCTTCGCTATGCCGACAAACTATTGTTCATGCCCGACCTACTTACCTACATGCTTACAGGCGAAATGGTATGCGAATACACCATTGCCTCTACCTCTGGAATGGTTAATCCAGCCACCCGTGCTTTTGAACGCCCATTGTTGGAACGCCTAGGGCTCAATCCCGATCTGATGCTACCAATCGTTCAGCCAGGGACTGCGGTAGGTACCCTGCGCGACAGCATAGCCCAACGGACAGGTATAGGGAAGGTACCTGTGGTAGCTGTGGCAGGACACGACACCGCCTCTGCCATCGCCGCCATACCAGCACAAGACAGTCACTATGCCTACCTCAGTTCTGGGACTTGGAGCCTAATGGGTATCGTGACAGAGAAACCCAACACGAGCCCCCGAGCAGCAGAACTCAATTTCACCAACGAGGGAGGCATCGGAGGCACAACCCGTTTCCTGAAGAACATTACAGGCATGTGGCTAGTAGAACAATGCCGTCGGGTTTGGAATGTGAAAGGACACGACTACGACTATGATGAGATGGTGGCAATGGCCTCTTGGGCTAAGGATTATACTGGACGCATAAATCCCGACGACCCTCGTTTTGCTAATCCTTCCAACATGGATGCAGAAATACGCCAAGCACTTGTCGAAAGCAACTACCCCAGTCCTAAGGACGATGCTGAGCTGCTGAGCTGCATATACCACAGTCTTGCCGACCGCTATGCCGAGGTGTTGAGGATGTTGCGCGAATTTGCCCCGTTCGACATTGAACGACTTCACATTGTAGGAGGTGGATCTGCCAACAAACTACTCAACCGCTGGACCGAAGAAGCAATTGGCATCCCCGTAGTGGCAGGCCCCACAGAGGCAACAGCCATCGGAAACCTGAAGATTCAACACAAACGAATAATATCCAACTAGTATCACTAGTAATACTAGTCACACTAGAGATACTAGCAATACTAGAAACCCAAGAAAAATAAAGACATGAAAGACCACCAAATCACCCAAGCCTACGCCCTTGCCAAAGAGCGCTATGCCGCCCTCGGCATCGACACCGACAAGGCCATCGACACATTAGAAAAGACCCCCATCTCGCTACACTGCTGGCAGACCGACGACGTGATGGGATTTGAGAGCGACGCCGGCCTGTCGGGCGGCATCCAGACCACGGGCAACTACCCAGGTAGGGCACGCACTATCGACGAGGTGAGGCAGGACATAGTGTTTGTAGCAAGCCTGCTGGCAGGCAAACAGCGGGTGAATCTGCACGAGATATACGGCGACTTCGGCGGACGCTTTGTGGACCGCGACCAAGTGGATGTGAAGCATTTCAAAAGTTGGATAGAGTGGGCAAAGCAGGTGGGGATGTGCTTGGATTTCAACTCCACTTCATTTGGGCACCCCAAGAGCAGCGACCTAACGCTGGCTAACCCCGACCCCGCCATACGCGCCTTTTGGATTGAGCACACCAAACGCTGTCGCCGCATCGCCGACGCGATGGGACGGGCACAAGGCGATCCCTGCATGATGAATATCTGGGTGCACGACGGGCTGAAAGACCTGACGGTGGAACGCCGCCGCTACCGCGAACTGCTAGCGGAGTCGCTAGACGAGATATTGGCGGAGGAGCTGCCAGGAATGAAAAACTGCGTGGAGGCAAAGCTATTCGGCATCGGGTTGGAGAGCTACACGGTGGGCTCGCACGACTTCTATGCCGGCTATTGCGCCACACGGAAGGTCATCTACACGTTAGATACGGGGCATTACGAGCCGACTGAGAATGTGGCGGACATGGTGTCATCGCTGCTGCTGTACGTGCCCGAATTGATGCTGCATGTGAGTCGACCCGTGCGGTGGGACTCAGACCATGTGACACTGATGAACGACCAAACGCTTGACCTATTCAAGGAGATAGTGCGTGCCGAGGCACTGAATCGCGCCCATATCGGACTAGACTATTTCGACGCTTCCATCAACCGCATAGGAGCCTACCTTATCGGCACTCGCGCCACACAGAAATGCCTGCTGCAAGCCCTATTGGAGCCGCTGGCAACCCTGCGCAAATACGAGGATAACGGACAGGGCTTCGAACGGCTGGCACTGATGGAGGAGATGAAGTCTCTGCCCTTCGGCGCGGTGTACGACTACTTCAATTGGAAGAACGGCGTGCCTGTGGGTGAGGAGTTTATCGGCAGGGTGCAAGAGTATGAAAAAGATGTCACTTCAAATCGCTAACTTATGATGATACTTATCGGTCTTTTGGTAATAGCGATAGGGGCGTTCTGCCAGTCGAGCAGCTACGTGCCTATCAACAAGATTAAGAGCTGGAGTTGGGAGAGCTACTGGCTGGTGCAGGGGGTGTTTGCCTGGCTGCTATTCCCGCTGGTGGGGGCATTGATTGCTGTGCCATCGGGCGAGTCGTTGTGGGGGTTGTTTGCCTCTAATCCTAAAGCATCACTGCTGACCATGCTGTTCGGCATGTTGTGGGGTGTGGGAGGATTGACTTTCGGATTGAGTATGCGCTATCTGGGTGTGGCATTGGGACAAAGTCTGGCACTAGGTACTTGCGCAGGCTTGGGCGCGATACTGGGACCCGTGTTCACAGGACATGCGTCTGACCTGACATCGGCGGTGATTATCGGGGTGGTGGTGACACTTATCGGCATTGCCATCATCGGTGTGGCCGGAGCCATGAAGAGCAAGGCTCTGCCCGAGGAAGAAAAGAAGAAAGCTGTGAAGGACTTCAACTTCGGCAAAGGTATCGCAGTGGCACTGCTGGCAGGATTTATGAGTGCCTGCTTCAATATCGGGCTGAGCTTTGGCGAGCCACTGAGATGGGATGCTACACCCGACATCTTCGCGAGCCTACCTGCCACAATGTTGGTCACCTTTGGCGGCTTTATCACCAATGCCGCTTACTGTCTATACCAAAACGGCAAAAACCACACCTTTGGAGACTACCAACAAGGGCGGCTGTGGGGTAACAACATCCTGTTTTGTTGTCTGGCAGGGCTGCTGTGGTACAGCCAGTTCTTCGGACTGAGTCTCGGCAAGGGATTCTTGACGAACTACCCGACACTGATTACCTTCAGCTGGTGCATCTTGATGGCACTGAACGTAGTGTTCAGCAACGTGTGGGGGATTATTTTAAAGGAATGGAAAGGAGTGTCGAAGAAAACGGTTCTCGTGCTGATAATAGGCATTGCCGTATTGATTGTTAGTACCTTTTTACCACAACTGCTATGAATGTAAATCAAACATACCCCGGCCTTTCGGCCACCCCTCTCAAGAGGGGACGGATGACGCATTACACTGACAACTAGAGGCATCTGTAGTCGCGTGTAGCGCGTCCCCTCTTGAGAGGGGTACCGCGAAGCGGGGGGTATGTAAATAAATGATAACATGAGCATCTTAGATAACAGAACAGAATTGACGCGCCGAGTGAACGAGGTGGCGGAGGTGGCGGGCTACCTGTGGCAGAAAGGCTGGGCGGAACGCAACGGCGGCAATATCGTCATCAATATCACCGACTGCGTAGACGAGGAGATTATGCGACTGCCTTCCCTCGGCGAAAGACGGGCGATAGGCACCACCCTACCCCATCTGCAGGGATGCTACTTTTACTGCAAAGGGACCAACTGCAGGATGCGCGACTTGGCGCGGGAGCCTATGGCAAACGGCTCGGTGATACGCATCACGGACGACTGCGCCCACTACGAGATAATTGCCGACCAAGCGGTGCGCCCCACGTCGGAACTGCCGTCACACCTGAGCGTACACGACTACCTGATTGCCAAAGGCTCGAACTACAAGGCATCGCTGCACACGCATCCGATAGAGCTGGTGGCGATGACACACCACCGCCCTTTCTTAGAGAAGGACGTGCTAACACGGCTACTGTGGTCGATGATACCTGAGACGAAGGCGTTCTGCCCGCTAGGGTTGGGCATTGTGCGTTATATGCTGCCGTCGAGCGTGGCACTGGCTGGGGAGACCATCGACGCCCTAGAAGAGGGGTACGACGTGGTGATGTGGGAGAAACACGGCGTGTTTGCCGTAGACACCGACATCATGTCGGCGTTCGACCAAGTGGACGTGCTGAACAAGGCGGCACAGATTTACATGGCGGCGAGAAGCATGGGCTTCGTTCCAGAAGGCATGACCGACGGACAGATGCAAGAAATGACAAAGGCCTTCGGACTTCCCAAGTAATGGGAGCAAAATTGATGAGTGATGCAGATTAACAAATCAGGATATTATTGGTTGGACACATGGATTATGGCGAATGTGATACAACTGTCCACGCAGGAGTTTTGCAGCCGTTTTCTTAACCAAACCAATGACCCATGCGGACGACAATACGACCAAATGACGCAAGCGGCACGCTCGGTGTCAGCCAATATTGCTGAGGGAAATGCCCGCCACTCCACTTCCAAAGAAACTGAAATGAAGCTCACCGACGTTGCCCGCGCCAGCTTGGCGGAACTTGCCAACGATTACCAGAACTGGATCATGCTGAGAGAGAGCATCCCGTGGTCGACCAAATCACAGGAGTACTTGTGCGTTGCCAACATCCGTCTCGACACGCCGACCTACCGCGATGACGTGCAGCATCAAAGCAGCATACATATCCTGTCACAGAAACACAAATTTGACTTTTGCCTAAAGTCTGACGACTCATTGGTAGTGGCCAACTGCCTGCTGGTGCTCTGCAACCGTTTGATAATGATGATTGGCAAGCAGATTGAGGGCCAACTGTCGACATTCAAAGAAGAAGGCGGATTTACCGAGGCACTGACAGCTGAGAGACTTGCCCATCGAGCCAATGCAAGTATCCAAAGCGGAGCACCCCCATGCCCTAAATGCGGAAAGCCTATGATAAAGCGCGTGGCAAAGAAAGGCATGAATTCCGGCAGAGAGTTCTGGAGCTGCTCCAGCTATCCCGAATGCAACGGGACAAGAAATATAACGTCATAACGATATAACGTTATAACGAAACAACGAAAAAAACTCTAACACCATGAAACAAATCCTTCCCACTATCCTCCTCGCAGTGCTGCTTTCAGCCTGTGGCAGCAAAATCGAACTGGCCAACCTGACAGTTGAGTCGCAGGATGGTTCACAGGCATTGGCAACAGCCCAGCCCCGCTTCAGCTGGCAGTATGAGACCGAACAGAGCAACGTGATGCAGACCACCTACCGCATCGTGGTGGCCTCCACACGTGAGAATGCCGAGCAGGGCATCGGTGACCTGTGGGACTCGGGCGTTATCGAATCGTCGGAAATGCTCTATATCCCTTATCAAGGCAAGCTACTGCACAGCCGCGACATAGCCTACTGGAAGGTTTTCGCCACCCTCACCTACGGCAAGAAAGGTAAGCAAGCCACCACTGAAAGCGAGGTACAACAATTCGAAATAAGCCTTCTCTCGCCCGCCGACTGGCACGCGCATTGGATAGGGCGCGACTATGAGGACGACAATGTGAACGGCCACACCACCATCGCTGCGCGATACCTGCGCAAAGAATTTAAGCTCAAAAAGGACATCACCAAAGCGCGCCTCTACATCAGTGGGGTGGGAGTATACTGTGCCTATATCAATAACATGGAGGTAGCACCCACCGAATGGCTGAAGCCCACGCTCTCGGACTACACGAGGCGCATCTATTTCAACACTTACGACGTGACCGACCTTGTCCGTGATGACGGGCTGAACGCCGTAGGCGTCATCCTCGCAGGCGGGCGTTTCACCACCGTGCGCCACGACAACAACTACCTCGAATGGTGCGGCATCAATCATGCCGCACACTACGGCCTACCGCAACTGCTGATGCAGTTGGAGGTAACCTACAAGGACGGCACTACCGACACCATCGTCAGCGGCGAGGGGTGGAAAATAACTAACCGTGGCCCCATACGCAAAAGCAACGAGTTCGATGGCGAGACCTACGACGCCCGCCTCGACCTCGGAGACTGGACAATGCCCGATTATGACGACAGCCAGTGGGATGCAGCCATCGTCGATTACGACCGGCAGAACATGTACCGCGAAGACATCTACAACCCCCGTCACCGTGTTGCCCGCGAATACCCAGTTGTCACCGGCAGCCCTCTACCCGCTGACTACCAACGACCCGACCCGATGCAGCTCCTCACCCCGCAGCCCAATCCCAATATCAAGGTACAAGCGTGTTTGCAACCAGTGGCACTCTTCCAGAAGGGCGACAAATGGATACTCGACATGGGGCAGAACATGGTAGGGGTGCTGACATCAGACCTGTTCGGAATGAAGCCCGGTGACACCATCACGTTCCGCTACGCCGAGACCCTTAATCCCGACAGCACCCTCTATATAGACAACCTCCGCAGCGCCGAGTGTACCGACCGCTACATTGCGGACGGAGCCGCCCAGGCTTGGTGTCCGATGTTTGTCTATCACGGTTTCCGTTATATTGAAATAACAGGATTGCGTCAGCAGCCCCGACCCGACGACTTCACCGGTCTCGTCCTCTACGACGAAATGCAGACGACTGGCTCCTTCGAGACCTCCAACGAGATAATCAACGCCGTCTATCGCAACGCCACGTGGGGCATCCGTGGCAACTACCGCTCCATGCCCACCGACTGCCCCCAACGCGACGAGCGCATGGGCTGGACCGGCGACCGCACGACAGGCAACTATGGCGAGAGTTTCATCTTCAACAACCACCGTCTCTACGCCAAATGGCTGCAGGATCTCGAAGACAGCCAGTTCGAGAACGGCTCTCTCCCCGATGTCGCCCCCGCCTATTGGCGCAACTACACAGACAACATGACCTGGCCGGGAGCCTTCATCACCGTGGCCGACATGATTTGGCGGCGTTTTGGCGACTTCCGTCCCGTCGAGCAGCACTATGATGCCATGAAACGTTGGCTGCTACACATGAAGAAATACTACCTCAAGGACGGCATCCTCATCCGCGACACCTACGGCGACTGGTGCGTGCCGCCCGAAAGTCCCGAACTCATCCACTCGCGCGACACCAACCGCATCACATGGCCCGCCTGCCTTTCAACGCCATACTACGTCCAGTATTGCGGGATAATGGGAGGGTTTGCCACAAACCTTCATCGGGGAGACGACGTACAATATTTCGAAAACGAAATCAATACCGTCACCAAGGCATATAACGCCCGCTATTTCGATTCCGTTGCCGGATACTATGCCAACAACACCGTCACCGCCAACATCCTCCCTCTCACCTTTTGGATGGTGGGACCCAATTACGAGCACAGCGTGCTGGAACATATCGTCGAAAAGACTGAAAACGATTTCGGCGGACACGTCTCTACAGGTGTCGTAGGCATACAGCACCTCATGCGCACCCTCACCGACTACGGTCGTGACGACCTCGCTTTTAAGATGGCCACCGACACCACCTACCCCAGCTGGGGCTATATGGTGAAAAATGGTGCCACCACCATCTGGGAGCTATGGAACGGCGACACTGGTGACCCCGCCATGAACTCAGGCAACCACGTCATGCTCCTCGGCGACCTCATCATCTGGTACTACGAATACCTCGGTGGAATAAGACCCCTGGCCCCCGGCTACAGCAAGATTATGCTGAAACCCTATCCCATCAAAGGACTCGACCATGTGAACTGCTCCTACCGTTCCGTCAGCGGCCTCATCGAAAGCAAGTGGAAACGCAAAGGCAACCGCTTCGAATGGGACATCCTCATCCCCGCCAACACCACTGCCGAAGTCTACCTCCCCACCGCCGACGGCTACAAGGCGCAGACCCTCGGCAGCGGCCGCCATCACCTCAGCAGCAAGATAAATACAACTTTGTAAGTATCAACAACTACTATGGGGGTAACGTACTAATTGATAAAATACTTGACAGATGAAGAAGACTGTTCTTATGATGGCAATTTGCTCTTGTGTGATACTATATTTTAGTTGCAGTCTCCGTAGTAGTATACCATATGACCCATCCCGAGAGCAATTTGTCAAACAATTGGGTATGATGTACGAGAAGGATATTATAGATTTCTTCCCTCCCATAGTGGCAACTGACAATATTTGGTGGTCATACTTTTCGTCCTCATGGGACGATTCGACAGAAAGCATATTTAGATGTTGCGCTTATTTTTCGACAGAAGTATCTGCCACCACATTAGATAGCTTGGAAAAGGTGGAATACATTAGGAGAATGAATTATGACGAATCGTTGTTTTTAATTACTGTGCCATATATGAGACATGAGGAGTCGTATCTCAATCCCATGAAGGATTCCCTCCAGATTCCTATCGCACACATGCGGTACTCTCATTTCTCTTTGGGAGAAACCACTGATACCTTTGTTATCGGTGATAGACAGTGTGTAGAAGTGAGTGAAATTATTCCAGACGATCTTGTTATTTTTGTTTTAGAGGCTTGCCCAGGTAATTTCTGGAAAAACCGAGAAAAAGCTGCTCTGGAAGAACGCCCTATGTTGATAGACCCTTGGAAACATGGTTACTCGAAGGGACTTGCAATATCGCGAGAGTTATCACGTGTATGCTGGTGGGCAATGGCATGGTAAAAGCCAATCTGGCGGTTCGATTCTGGGAAATGGCAATCTGACGTATAATGATAGTGTCACCAAGATTTGCAATGCGTTAACACTAATTTCCATCCGGGAATGTCAATCTCGCTCTTGCACTCTGCAAGTAACCCAACAAAGACCCACGGCGAAAAATCACATTCTTGCCGTGGGTGGTGTTTAGAGTTACTTGTTGCGTGCAAGGTTGTTTAGAGATAATCCTCAGGCCGGATCGTTTCAGAAAAATCAAGCTCATTTAGTTTGCCTGGCCAAAAAGATAATGGCAAGGTCAATGTGTCATTGCCTGTAATATAGTTAATCATCGAACTGTTGTTTTTGTTGACAATCACATAATCAGCATTGACCTTTATTGAGTCTGCAACGTTATTCAAATCGATCATTCCTATTGGGAGAGTGGCAATGCCATCCTTAATTCTTAAAGCGGCAGTTCCTCTTTTGTAACTATAATGATAGTCTATGTTTGCAGAATCTATTCTAATATACAACAAAGAGGAATTCCTTTTCGTATATGAAGATATAACTTCCCCTTCGAAATAAATGTTTCTGTATTTGTCCAACACTTCGTTGTACTCTTCAGAAGTAGATTTGTACCATTTGTATGCGGATATTGCACTACATATTATGCAAATCATTAAAAGGATTAACTGAACGATATTCCTAATATTTAACCGATCTATTTGAAAACTAACCACAAACAGTAATGAAAAAAACGAAATGCACCAATATACTTAACATATAATTATAATTAGAATAATAATCCAGGAATAGGAACCATCTTGTGAGTAAGTTTATTCAAAAATCTGTCTGCAGAAGTTCGTTGGCTAGTGGGAATTTCTGGAGTAAGTAGTGTTGTCCCACCAATTTGTGCGCCAGCACTTACTCCTACACCTATCAACTAATACCCCTAAAAACCAGCCTAAGCCTAGTCTTACTTCTTAGAATTCCAGCACTACGGCGTGCTGCAATATGCCGGCGGCGGTGATACTGACAACCGTCGAGTTCTTGCCCGTCTTGCAAGTGACCTTGCGCTTGGCGGTAGGTGCCAGCGGACGCACCTTCTTCACCACAAAGGGCAGCTCGACCGTGAGGCTGTGGTGCTCACCTTCCTCCAGCAGACAGATGGCATAACGATGCTTGCCGTCCTTGCTTTGCGTATAGCGGACATTCCCTTGACTGTAAGGGTATAGCGGGCGGGTGCCATAGATGGCAGCGCCGTTCAACTCCAACCATTGCCCTATCTCCTCCATGCGTTGCAACGCCTCCTGCGGCAGGCGGCCTTCGGCAT
>JAEEGF012096052.1_pt1 | contig 10697 bp, 8 predicted proteins | sample 9134171 | NCBI WGS metagenome assembly JAEEGF01 (sample SAMN16246542, study PRJNA631951) | gut metagenome | biome: gut microbiome; feature: rumen; material: AP-attached | host: Bos | place: Iran: Karaj | collected 2018-10 | reverse complement strand
TGCCGACAGCGTAGGCCAGCAATGTGCGGCTGTGCTCCTTCGCTTCGCCCTCGTAGGAAGCCAGCACCCGTTCGTCGCAGCTCATTTCCATATCCCGGCTCATGAGATAGAACCCCAGCCACACCAGAGGGTTGAACCAGTGGAGGGACAGCAGGAGATAGCCCAGGAGCTTTGCCCAGTGGTCGCAGCGGCGCAAGTGAGCGCGCTCATGTTTCAGGACATAGTCCAGTTCCTTCCCCTCCAGCCCGGCGGGCACATAGATGCGGGGCGGCAGCAGCCCCAGGATGAAAGGCGCCCGGATGGAATCCGAGGCAAAGACGCCATCCTCCACCCTCACCGCGTCGGACAGATTGTTTTTCATGCGGAAATAGCGGACGACGCCAAGCACCAGCATGACCGCCAGACCCGCCAGCCAGAGACAAGCCCCCACCGTCAGCAGCAGCTGCATCGGATCGACAGAGGCAGCATGTATCGCAGGCGCGGCAGCAGGAACCGGGATCGCGTCGGAAGGGACCCGGATGGGGACGCCCGTCACTGTGACCGGATTTGTGATGATCGGAGGGGCGGAGGGAGCGGCAGCCCGCGGAATATATCGCAGCTCCCCTACCCCGGCGGACGCCGCAGACGCGTTGACCGCCGCAGTCTGCAGCCGAAAAATGCTGAAGGCTGACCGGAAGCTCACCGGGCAGGCCAGGCGGAATCCTGCCGCGCTCCACAGGAGGTAGCGCCATTTCTTCGGCGCGCCGCGCAGTACGAAACGCATCAGGACCACCACCGCGATCACCACGGCGGCGGAAACGCTCATATCCAATATACGCAGGAATATCGCTTCCATCTCAGCCCTCCTTATGCTCGTCGATGAGCCTTTTCAGTTCCTCCGCCTCCTCCTCAGAGATGGTCTTCCCTCCCAGAAAGGAGACCAGGAACCCCGGCAGGGAGCCGGAAAAGGTCTCGGCTACCACATAGGCGCTCTCCGAGGCCTGCACCTCTTCCCTGCTCAGCAGCGAAGTCACCACCGTGTCCTCGTTCTTTACATAGCCCTTCTCCACCAGCAGCCGGAGGCGGGTATAGGTGGTGGATTTCTTCCAGCCCAGCTTTTCCCGGCACAGCTCTACAAGCCTACCGGAGGGGAGCGGCTCATTATCCCAGATCAGGTCCATAAAGCGGCCCTCTCCATAGCTAAGACGTTTTGCTTCCATGAAAGTTCCTCCGGTTTAATAAATTAGACCTGCTTTGAGTCTAATCAATTAAACCGGATTTGTCAAGGGCTGTTTACAAAAAAACACAGGACGGATGCTCGATCCGTCCTGTGCGGGGGTACTCTTTTACTTGGCGTATTCTACGGCCCTGGTCTCCCGCAGGAGATTGACCTTGATCTGACCGGGATATTCCAGATCGCTTTCGATCTTCTTGGCGATGTCCCTGGCCAGAAGCACCATCTGGTCCTCCCCCACTTCTTCGGGCTTGACCATGATGCGGATCTCGCGCCCCGCCTGGATGGCGAAGGAACTGGCGACGCCGGGGAAGGAATTGGTGAGCTCTTCCAGCTTTTCCAGACGCTTGATATAGTTCTCGATGTTCTCGCGCCGGGCGCCGGGGCGGGCGGCGGAGATGGTGTCGGCGGCCTGCACGATGCAGGCGATCAGGGTCTGGGGTTCCACGTCGCCGTGATGGGCCTGGATGGCGTGCACCACCTGCTCGTTTTCCTTGTACCGCCGGGCGAGCTCCACGCCGATGGCGACGTGGCTGCCCTCTACCTCATGGTCGATGGACTTGCCGATATCGTGAAGCAGACCGGCACGCTTTGCCATGGCCACGTCCACGCCCAGCTCCGCAGCCAAAAGGCCCGCGATATGGGAGACTTCGATGGAGTGCTTCAGCACATTCTGCCCATAGCTGGTGCGGTATTTCTGCCTTCCCAGGAGCTTCACCAGCTCAGGATTCAGGCCATGGACGCCGGTTTCAAAGGTGGCGCGCTCGCCTTCTGCTTTGACGGTAGCCTCCACTTCCTTGCGGGCCTTCTCCACCGTTTCCTCAATACGGGCCGGGTGGATGCGCCCGTCGGTGATAAGCTTTTCCAGAGCGACCCTGGCGATCTCCCGCCGATAGGGGTCGAAGCTGGAGAGGGTGATGGCTTCCGGCGTGTCGTCAATGATGAGATCGACGCCGGTCAGGGTCTCGATGGTGCGGATATTGCGGCCTTCACGGCCGATCACACGGCCTTTCATCTCGTCATTGGGCAGGGGAACCACACTGACGGTCGCTTCGGCGACGTGATCTGCGGCACAGCGCTGGATGGCGAGGGTGATGTATTCCCGCGCCTTTTCGTCGGCCTCTTCCTTGAACTTCGCTTCCAGATCCTTGATCTTCATGGCCTTTTCGTGGGTCACTTCGGATTCGATCTCCTGGATCAGGTATTCCTTGGCTTCTTCCTGGGTGTAGCCGGAGAGCTTTTCCAGCATTTCCAGCTGGCTGCGCTTGATGAGCTTCACTTCCTCCCGGATGGCGTCCGCCTCCGCGAGCTTTTTGTTCAGCTGCTCACCTTTCTTTTCGATATTGTCTGTTTTCTTGTCGAGGTTTTCCTCCTTGGACTGGAGCCTGCGTTCCTGCTTCTGTAGCTCATTGCGCCGCTCCTTCACCTCCCGCTCGTATTCCGTGCGTTCCTTATGGATGGATTCCTTGGCTTCCAGCAGGGCTTCCCGCTGCTTGCTTTCGCCGGTCTTGATGGCCTCGTTGATAATGCGCCTGGCCTCCTCCTCGGCGCTGGAGATCTCCCTTTCGGATACTTTCTTGCGGTAGGTAATACCGGAGAAAAACGCAACGGCAGCAAACACGACAATAAGGATGATTGCTAACCACAGCGGCATGTATTCGGTATACCTCCTGATGATGGATTTGGAAAATATATACGGCCGAAATGCTCGGCCCGACGAACTTCCCCTTAGCTCTTATATATTATCTGTGTTATTCTATACTTTGCCACCCCGACTGTCAAGCAGGATTTTTGTGAATAATAGGCAAAAGGCAGCGGGAAAAACGCACTTGATATTTCCATACGGATATCATATGATACTCACAGAAAAATAAAAGGCCGTGACGCGGCCTGACAACGGGAGGCAAACATGAAATCCATTTTCGCGGAAGCTGCGGAGCTCTGCGCCGCAGGTACGCCCTTTGTATGGGCTTCCATCATCTCACAGGATGGGTCCACGCCCCGCAGCGCCGGCAGCCGCATGCTGGTGCTGGAGGACAGCATCGTTTCCACCATCGGCGGCGGCGGCATGGAAGCGGGCGTCATGGCCATGGCCCGCGACAGCGTGCTGAAGGACCGTATGCCCAGGATCATGCACTATGACATGAGCGGCACAGAAGCTGCTACAGCAGGGCTTATCTGCGGCGGCGTCTGTGAGGTGCTGCTTGCTTATATGCTGCCGGAATACAGGAACATCATGGAAGCAGCAGCCCAGGCGGAGATCGATGGCGCGCCTGCCTGGCTTTTCTATATCCTGGATGAAAACCCTGGCAGCGATCTTCCCTTCCAGCTGTGCCTCAATGTGGGCGACGAGCGGCTGGTAGGCTCCTTCCGGGGCAACCAGAATTTCGTGCGGCAGATGCTGCTGAATCCCATCCGGGTAGCGATCCACGGGGATATGGCCGACGGGATGCGCTTTATCGCCCAGGACGTGGGCTCGGCCCCCCGGATGTACCTCTTCGGCGCGGGCCATGTGTCCTGTGAGGTGGCGAAGATCGCCGTCAACTGCGGCTTCAATGTCACCGTCGTGGACGACCGGGAGGATTTCTGCAATACCGACCGCTTCCCCGGCTGCGGCTGTGCCGTCATCGAAAGCTTCCAGCGTATGCCCGACTTCCCTGCCGACGGGGCCAGTTATGTCATCATCATGACGCGGGGCCACTCCTATGACAAGGACGTGCTCCGCTGGGCCCTTGGCAAAAAGCCATACTATCTGGGCATGATCGGCAGCAAATCCAAGCGGGACACGCTTTATCGGAAGCTCAACGAGGAGGAGGGCTTCCCCATGGAGCAGCTGCAGGCGGTCTGCTGCCCCATCGGCCTAGGCATCCACGCAGAGACCCCGGCGGAGATCGCCGTCAGCGTCATGGCGGAGGTCATCCAGCACCGGAGAATGCCCAAGGTTTGAGTCAAAAAAAGGAAGCTGGAAATCCAGCTTCCCTATGGCACCCACGGGAGGATTCGAACCTCTGGCCTGCCGCTTAGGAGGCGGCCGCTCTATCCTGCTGAGCTACGTGGGCACGAAATACATGCCTCTTGCCCGCTGCGGGCAAGAGGCATTATAGCATAATCGGAAAAGAATGCAAGGGTTATTTCTGCGCCTTACTCAGTCTTCATCTTCAAAATCAAAATAAAGGGATTCTTCGGAGCCGGTGTGGAAGATGACGCGGCGGACTTCCCCATCGTCGCACGTTAGTTCGGCGATCAGCTGCCGGTCATGATTATAACCGTCGCGGAAACGGAGGTCATGGATGATGCCGTCGCAGCAATAGAAGCCGGAAGTGCTGACGACCTGGTTTTCATACTCGTTCCTGTCTGCGGAATAAGCGATCTCCCCGGCAGGACGTCCGTTTATAGCCAGGCGGATGATCGCTACGTCAAATTCCATCGTCACATCGGCATATTCGCCGCCTCCGGTGAACGTGTCGTTTTTCAGACCGTCCGTCCAGTAATAGGGCATTTCTTTTGCCGCACCGCCGCTTCCTTCATCACCCGACGAAGGCGCTGCGTTTTCGGTCTTTTCCCAGGTCTCCCGCCAAAGGGCCGCACCGGGCGCGGCGTTGACCTTACACGACTCCGGGAAGCTGGGCTTTTTTTCTTCCGAATCGTAATAATCCGGCGTCAGTGCACCGGTGAACGAGGCAGATGTCAGGCTGCCGCAGGAAAGGAAAGCGCCTTCGCCAATGCTGCGTACGTTTGCACCGAAGTTGACTTCGGTGCATCCGCATCCTGAGAAAGCGGAGCGCCCGACGCTTTTGACCCTGTCCGGGATCGTCACGCAGCCTTGCAGCGCTTCACAGCCGGAAAAGGCATAGTCCTTGATATGCTCCAGCGCTGGGGACAGATACAGCGAAGTGAGCCCTTTGCAGCCTGAAAAGCTGCCCTTACCCACGGAACGTAGCCCGTCCGGCAGCTCCAGCGCGCCGGTGAAGCCGGTGTCCGCGAAGGCATTGTCCCCGATCACCAGGAGGCCGGAGGGCAGAGACAAAGGTCCGGACATACCGCTGCAGCCCCGGAAGCTCTTTTCGCATATCAGGCTGATTCCGGCGGGCAGGCGGAGGCCGGACAAGGAGGCGTCACCCTCAAAAGCGGATTCCCCGATAAACTCCACGCTGTCGGGGAGCTCCAGCGGTCCGCTGAGGCTTTTGCAGTAAGAAAATGCATAGCGCTCGACGCGCTGCAGCCCATCCGGAAGGGTCAGCTTGCCGTCGAAAGTGCTTCCCGCAAAGGCGGACTCCTCGATGATTTTCACGGAATCGGGGATCACCAGATCGCCCTTCAGCGATTCGCACCAGCTGAAGCTGTTGAAGCGGATCACGCTCATTCCCCCGGAAAGCCGGAGAACGCCGTCGAATCCGCACTGGTTAAAGGCGTAATCCCCGACGCTCGTCATAGAATCCGGTAAGATCAGGTCGCCCCGCAGACCCTCGCATCGATTAAAAGCGCAGCGGCCGACAGAGACCAGCCCATCCGGCAATTCCAGCGAGCCCTTGAGGCCCTTCATCTCTTCAAAGGCTTCGTCGCCGATGCTGCGAAGGGATTTGGGCAGGCGGATGCCGTCGAAGCCCTCGCAGCGGGTGAAGGCATAATTCCCTACGCTTTCCACACTGTCTGGCAGTTCCAGTTTACCCGTCAGCGCGTCGCAGCCATAGAAAGCGAAGTCCCCGATGCTTTTCAGGGTGCTCGGCAGCATCAGCTTGCCTTGCAGCTGATGATTGGAGTAGAAGGCTTCCCCCGCGATGGAGGCGACGCCCTCGGAGATCACCAGGTTTTTGATTTTGTAATCGCTCCACATGAAGCGGTCCGTGGTGACCATTTCCCCGCTGCCGGAGATGGTCAGGGTCTGGGAACGCTTGTTATACTCCCAGGTCATGTTTTCGCCGCAGGTGCCGCTTGTCGCCTGTTTATTTCCTTGATTGTTTCCACTGCAGCCGAAGAGATTGAATAGCATCGTCAAAACTCCCACCAACAAAATGAATATTCTAGCTGTATTTCTCTTCATCCTTCAGCCCTTCATGTCCTTCCGGATTCCTCCAATTCTTTTTGAAACGCTTCCGGGTTTTTCAGATAATAATCCTGGTGATATTCCTCCGCCGGGTAAAAGCTTTGAAAAGGCTCTACGCTGACGTAGACGCTTTTTCCGGAGGATTGTTCCAGTTCTTTCAGCTTCGCCTCTGCTTCCAGTCGTTCTTCCTCGTCGGTGCAGTAGACTGCCAATGTATAAGACCGGCCCCGATCGATGAATTGACCGCCGCCGTCGAAGGGGTCCACGCTGCCGAGGTAGGCTTCCAACAGCGCGTCAAAGGAGATAAGCGCATCGTCGTATTCCACACAGACGGTTTCCCGATGCCCGGTGCGCTGGGCCTTTACATCCTCGTATGTCGGGGATATCTCCGCACCGCCGGAATAACCGCTGACAGCGCCAAAGACGCCGTGCAGGCTTTCAAAAACGGGTTCGATGCACCAGAAGCATCCGCCAGCAAAATAGGCCTTCTTTTTCATCCTGCGCACCTCTCTTTCTTTTGTATTCTACTTCAAAAGAGGGAGCGGCACAAGCCCGCGCCCGAAATCTCTATGGACAAGTATACCGCGGTATGGTATAGTTTCAGCGTTTCAGCCAGGCTGCACGAAACATATATGCCAAAGGATGATAAAAGGAGCAACGGATAATGAAGGGTATCGCATACGGTGTGGGCGTTGGCCCCGGCGATCCGGAATACATGACGCTGAAGGCCGTCAGACTCATTCGGGAGAACCAGGTGATCGCCGTTCCCGGCAAGGTGGCCAAAGAGTCCACCGCTTACAAAATCGCGGTCCAAGCCGTGCCGGAGCTTGCGGAAAAGGAACTGGTGCCGGTCAATATGCCTATGATCAAGGACCGAGAGCTCATTGACGCGGAGCATCGGAAAGGCGCCGAAAAGCTCAGGACCTATCTGGACCAGGGGAAAAACGTTGTTTTCCTCACGTTGGGCGACCCCACCGTCTACTGCACCTTCAGCTATATCCAGCATTACCTGGAAGCGGATGGGTACAGGGTAGAGCTGGTCAGCGGCATCCCCTCCTTCTGCGCCGCTGCAGCCCGGTTAGGGCTCCCGCTTGGAGAATGGGACGAACCCATCCATATCGTGCCGGCGGTACACAAGACTGATTACAAGCTGGAACAGGATGGGAATTACGTGCTGATGAAGTCCGCCAGCCACATGAAGGAAGTCAAGGCTTTGCTGAAGGAGAGCGGGCGGCAGGTCAGCGCCGTGGTGAACTGCGGCATGGCGGATGAAGCCATCTACCGCAGCGCCGATGAGATCCCCGACGACGCGGGTTATTTCTCTTTGATCATCGCGAAATAACGTCAATAAGATAAAAAGAGGGCGATCCCCGACGGGGACCGTCCTTTGTTTATGTTGCCTTAGTGGATGAACATGGCGTCCCCGAAGGAGAAGAAGCGATAACGCTGTTCTACAGCCTCTTTATAGGCCGCCAGAACATGCTCCCGCCCGGCCAGAGCGCTCACCAGCATGATGAGCGTGCTTTCCGGAAGGTGGAAATTGGTGATGAGGGCGTCCACGCATTTAAAGCGGTAGCCGGGATAAATGAAGATATTCACCCAGTCGGCAAAAGGACGCACAAAACCGCTTTCATCCGCCACCGCTTCCAGCGTCCGGCAGGATGTCGTGCCCACGGAGATGACCCGCCGCCCTTCCCGCTTGGCGGCGTTGATCGCCTGCGCCGCTTCCGACGGGATCATGCAGAACTCCGAATGCATCTCGTGGCTTTCCAGCTCCTCCTCTTTTACCGGTCGGAAGGTCCCCAGCCCAACGTGCAGGGTCACATAGCAAAGCTCAATGCCTTTGTTTTTCAGTTCCAGCAACAGGTCCTGGGTGAAATGCAGCCCCGCTGTGGGAGCGGCGGCGGAACCTGGGCTGCGGGCATAAACGGTCTGATAACGCTCCGGGTCCTGCAGCTCCGCTTTGATGTAGGGCGGCAGGGGCACACGGCCAAGTCGTTCCAGCACCTCAAGGAAAATGCCTTCAAATGTAAAGCGGATGCGTTTGTTGCCGTCGCTGACGGCCTCCACCACTTCCCCGCTCAGCTCCCCATCCCCGAAATAGAGCGTTGTGCCCACGGGAGTTTTCCTGCCGGGCCGGGTGAGGCATTCCCAGACGCCGCCCCCAAGGTCCGTCAGCAGCAGCACCTCGACGGCCCCGCCGGTGGCCCTGCGGCCGATCAGACGGGCGGGCAGGACGCGGGAATCGTTCATCACCAGGCAGTCCCCCTCCCGGAGATATTCCGGGAGCCGGGAAAAGACGCTGTGTCCGATCTCCCCCGTCCGTTTGTCCAGCAGCATGAGGCGGGAGGAATCCCGCTTTTCCAGGGGGGTCTGGGCGATCAATTCCTCCGGCAGGTCATAGTAAAAATCGCTGGTCTTCACCCTACATCCACCCCGCTGAAGTAGAATTTCAAAATCTCGTCGTAAGTAAATCCGAGCTCCGCCATCGCTTTGGCGCCATATTGACTCATGCCCACGTTATGGCCCCAACCGGAACCGGATATGAGGAAGCGCTCGGTGACGACCGTAGCGCCGCTGCCGCTGAGGCGCACCGTCTCAGTGCCGGAACCGGTAACGACGGTGATGCTCCCCTTTTCTCCCATGTTCTGCACCTGGCCGCTGCCGTCGACCACGAACAGGCTGTCCGTCTCGGAAAGCTGACCGTTTGCGTCGTTGACGCACAGCGGCATTTCTTCTGCATTGGCGTCCGTCACCGTAAAGCGCTGACTGTGGATGATGCGGTCGTAGGTCGAACTGTTGAGGATGCTGGAAGCGCGGCTGCGGGAAAAGGTCCAGCTGACCCCGGCAGCGTCGTCAAAGCGCAGCGAAAGGATGTTCCCCATCTCCGTATAGGTCGGCGTGACGCTGACGATACGGGAGCAGTTGTAGCCCTTGTTCTGCAGGATCCAGGTGATCTCGTCGGCGGTGTAGACGTAGGACCAGTGCTCGTAGCCCGTTTCCACATAGCTCTCATAGGGGTCTTTGACGCCCTTGAGATAGGGGATCGCCTCGTAGAATACGTTTTCCGAATTCTCCGTAGCGCCTCCGTCGCAGGAATGATAGAATGTATTGGCCATCTCGCCCTCGTAGGTCACATACACTCCGGTGGTGCTGCGTACGGCTTCTTCGCAGTCGGGAGCGTCCACGTTCACTCCCAGGTAAGCCTGGCAGCAGGTGCTGTTGCAGAGGTCGAAGCCGCTGGAAGCGTGCTTGCCCAATTGGGAAGCGGCATAGGTGCGGGCGGAAACTGCCTGGGCCTTCAGGGCTTCCAGGGGCCAGCTTGGACTCATTTCATAGGGGACAACGCCGCAGATATAGTCGTCCATTTCCAGCATGTTCACTACGGTCAGATTCCCCCCGTCCCGCCGGGTATACTGGAAGCCGCCGTAGTACTTGTAGCCCCGGAACCAGGTGATGGGCCTTTCCCCATCTTCCCCGCGGCAGGGCATGACGCCAAGGGATCGTTCCGTACCCCCGTCGTATTGGAAGATGACCTTGTCCGTGCCGGTGACGACCACGGTGACACAGCGGCTGGAGGCGGTCATAGCGGTGCCGTAGATGCCCCTGTCTGCGGCGGCCTGTTCCGCGGCGGACTGACTGAGATAGCTGCCGCAGAAGGCATACCAGGTCCCGTCCAACATGGCGACATAGCCGTCGGAATAATCGGAAGCCCATTCCGCAGCTTCCTCATAGCTGTCGCAGCTGCCCAGGCGGATGTGATAGCAGCCCACTCGCAGGTTGCTGGAGGAGCCCTCAGCGGTGTACTGTCCGCCCACATAATACAGGCTCCAATCCTTCAGCATGCTGATACCCTTCTCTTCCGTGTGCATCAGGGGGACGAAGCGCAGTTCTTCGTCGAAATATCCCAGGTCATAGCCGCTGCCCACATAATTGAGGAGATTTGCGCCTTCCAGGGCCCTATCTCCCCAGTAAATGCCCACGCGGACGTAGGACACCGGATCTTCCGCACCATCGACGACGGAGGGCAAGCCCAGCAGCATGATGGCCAGCACGAGCAGCAGTACGCGCCGGAGATTATGGATTCTGTGTATCATTTGTTCCTCTCAATTGCCATTTTCTATGTAAGATGGGGAATTTGCTATCTCGCCTTGACTTTCCCGGAGCAGCGGTGCTATGATGCTCTATATCGTTAAAGCAAGCATCCCTCGGCAGACAGCAATCCATTTACTTATTATACAGGATTCTTCTCTGTTCGACAAGATGCAAATAACCTCAAAGGGTGAAAGGAGCGATTTCTATGAAAAAGTATAAGGTCGGCGTGATCGGCGCTACCGGTATGGTGGGCCAGCGTTTCGTTACTCTGATGGAGGGTCACCCCTGGTTAACCCTGCCCGTCGTGGCAGCCAGCCCCCGCAGCGCGGGCACGCGTTACGCGGA
>JAEEGF011825748.1_pt1 | contig 10697 bp, 10 predicted proteins | sample 9134171 | NCBI WGS metagenome assembly JAEEGF01 (sample SAMN16246542, study PRJNA631951) | gut metagenome | biome: gut microbiome; feature: rumen; material: AP-attached | host: Bos | place: Iran: Karaj | collected 2018-10 | reverse complement strand
ACACCGCCCACGTAGAACTGGAACAGGCAATGGCAAGGCGGCAAGGCCATCTTATCGACTTCCGCAACGTTCCACGCACAAACCAGGTGACGGCGCGAATCAGGATTGTTCTTGAGGCTGTTGATGAGGTTCGCAATTTGGTCGATATGTCCGCCATCCGGAGTCGGCCAACTGCGCCACTGGTGACCATAGACCGGACCCAAGTCGCCGTTTTCATCGGCCCATTCGTCCCAAATCGTGACCTTGTTATCGTGCAGATACTTGATGTTCGTATCGCCCTTCAAGAACCACAGCAGTTCATGAATAATGCTGCGCAGATGGAGTTTCTTTGTCGTAAGGCACGGAAAGCCCTTGGAAAGGTCAAAGCGGGTCTGGCGACCGAAAACAGAACGTGTACCGGTGCCAGTGCGGTCCGAACGGTCAACACCGTTGTCGATAATATCTTGAAGTAAGTCTAAGTATTGCTGCATATTGTTAATGTAATAAAAAGGCGATCCCGGCACGGAGGCCGGGATGACAAAGCAAAGGGTATGGGTCGTTGCTAAGCGATTTCGTCGTTTCCGAATACTTCCACGCGCTTGTATTGCTTCGCAACTTTGCCTTCGACTTCGGCGGCACTCTGCAAAAGTCGTTTGTTCAAAGCCTGCAGAATCAGGTCCTGCGTGTGCTTGGGCACGGGCTTCTTGCCAAGGCGGGCTTTCTGCACCATCTTGTGGTTCAAGTTCACGGGCATCATCTCCACGAGGTCGTGGTTGCTAAAGTTGTTCGAAGTCAATATTTCGTCAAGTTTTGTCATATCGTAAATGTAGAAAAAACAAAAAGGAGATCCCTGCTCAAGGCAGGGATGACAAACAAAGGCTAGCCACAAATCTTCAATAATCGTAACGACAAGGTATGCGCATTTTCGAGACCGTTATACAAGAAAAGCCCCAGGCTTAACGCCCGGGGCTTTTAGCTTAAGACTTTAGAGTCAGCTCTTAGTCACCAACGTAGTTGCTTTCGCACTTCATACCGTCATTTTCCGGTGTGACGAAGTGCATTTCAATACGACGGTTCATTTCGCGACCATCTGCCGTGGAGTTATCGTCAACCGGGCAGGTAGAGCCGAGACCAACAGCCTTGATGCGGTTCTTGGCAACGCCGAACTTCGTGAGCTGCTTCATAACGGCCTTAGCACGGCGGTCAGAAAGCTTGAGGTTCTTCTTAGCCTTACCGCGGTTGTCGGTATGACCCTGGATCACAATCTTGAGGTCCTTATAAGCTTCGTCTTCCTTGAGCTTCTGGGCGACACCCTTAAGGATTCTCTTAGCGTTAGCGTTAATGGTTGCGGAACCGCTCTTGAAGGAGATACCTTCGAGCTTTTCGACCTTCTTCTTCGGGCAGCCGAATCCGTCATCACCAGCTTCAGCCGGGCAACGGTCCATACCAGAGCAGACACCTTCGAAGAGGTTGAACATATTTCTTTCCGTGACCCAAGCATCGCAGACGCCGTCCTTATCAAGGTCCGGATCCGGGAGCGGGCAACCATCGTTTGCAGGCACGCCGTGTTCGAGCGGGCACTTGTCGAGACCCTTACAGGTCTTGGAGATGAACCATTCCTTAGCAACAGATTCGTCTTCGGCAGCCTTTTCGAAGTAGTAGCCGAGCTTCTTCTGGACAACCCATTCGTCGCAAACGCCGTCGCCGTCGCTGTCCGGATCATCCCACGGGCAACCCTTATTGCCAGCAGCACCAGCTTCACCCGGACACATGTCGTAGCCCTTGCAGACGCCGGCATACTGATCGAGCTTGTTCTTGTCGGTGACCCACGGAGAGCAGAGACCGTCGCCATCCGGATCCGGATTGTCTTCCGGGCAACCGTTGTTCATGAGCGTACCAGCTTCAGCCGGGCACTGATCGATACCCGTGCAAACATCCTTGAACTGATCCTGCATACCCTTCTGGCTAACCCAGGATTCGCAGACGCCGTCCTTATCCGGGTCCGGATCATCCGTCGGGCAACCATTGGTGCTGCTACCCTTTTCGTTCGGGCACTGGTCAACACCAGAGCAGATATTGCTGTAATCGTTAGCAACACCCTTTTCAGAAACCCAAGCATCGCAAACGCCATCTTCGTCAGTATCCGGATTACCCATCGGGCAACCAGAGTTCAAACGGTGACCAAAGTCATCCGGGCAGCGGTCGTCGGCATCAGGTACGCCATCGCCATCGCGGTCCTGCGGGAGGAGGAAGCCAGACCAAGTCAAGCCGCCGAACAAAGCATACTGCGGGTTGATGCGAATCTTTGTAGCATTAACACCAGTAGGATTTTCTTGATTCTGCTTGACATAAACATTGTTGATGTATTGGTTCTTGCCCACATAGAAAGAGCCACCAAGCTGAACATCGAGACCCACCGGAAGATGGAATACGAGACCGCCTGTGAGCTGCTTCATATCCAACTTCTGTTCAACCGGATTTCCCATCGGATCAAGATTCCACTGGAAAGCCTTAGTCTGGATATTCATGTACAATTCAGCAAACACAGAAAGGAAGTCCAGAGGATAGACTTCGAGAGCGCCGCTGAAAAACGGATAGTTTTCGAACTTGACGCCATTGGCCTTGCCCATGGACATTTTGTAACCGCCGTTCAAATGAACAAGGAGAGGGAAAACATCAATCTTGGAAAGGTCCAACGTAATGGCACCGCCAATCGTCATGTCACCCTTCTTGGCGCCATAAGAATAAGCAATACCGTATTGTTTACCATCAACGGGATTTACATAGGTTCCAATGTATTCCGGTTCACGAACCCAGATACCTTGCTGATTTCCCTTGGAGGTATTGAAGGTGTATCTGAAGAACGCAGCCACATCGACCGGGATATCAGACGGAATCGGAGCACGAACCTTCAAGTTCGCAGCCAAATTGCCGACATAACCCTTCTTTGTTCCAGAAAGTGGGTCGCCATTACAAGTGGGAGCTCCGCAAACGGCATTGCCGTTGAACTGGTCATAATAGACAGGCAACGTCACACCGAGGTCAACGATGTCGAAAAGGCCAATAGCAAAGCCAACATAAGCGCTGACACCTATAAAGTTCGCAACTTCAGCGTACTGATGAGGATGTTGCGGAAGTGGGGCGTATTCATTTTCCAAAGCATAAGGGAAAGCCTCAGCGTCATCTTTTGGCCGGAACATGTTGTTCCCAAAGGCTAAATCGAATAAAGCATTAAATGCAAGCTTGGAATGCCCAAGCGACTGAGCCGACTGTGTCTTGTTGACACCGACGAAACCAGTCTTGTTTATCGTCTGGGCATGCTGGTCTGCAAAGGCGGAAACCGCCAGTGCAAAGGCCAAACCCATTGCTACTCGTTTCATAGAGTCTCCTTGTTTTGAACCAACCTTGAATAGACAGGTTCTTATCGTATAATAATGTTTAGTAGAAATATAACACTTTAATAAAAAGTCTGCACTTCAAATTGTGCAAAAAGATTGATAAATAATACATAAAAATTGCAAATTTTTCGTTTCATTTCTTTTTTTTTACACAAATTCACTTAAAGAAGGTACTTTCGAAAATTTCTGGATACATTCGACAAAGACTTGTAAACCCACTTTTACCAATGATGATGTGATCGAGAACGGGAATCTGCAAAATTTTTCCGGACGCACAAAGCACCCGAGTAATAGACATATCTTCGGGACTAGGTTCCAGCGAACCAGACGGATGATTGTGGATAAAGATAACTGAGACAGCACGATCTTCGATGGCCAAAGCGAAAGCCTCGCGTGGGTGTACAGGAGTCTGGTTCACAAGCCCCGTCGTGAGTTCATGGACACGAATAACGTAATTTGCCGAATTCAAAGACACGACAACCAAATGTTCCTGCGATTCGTACTTCATGTACGCCACACGCGAAAGAACGTCTTCGGGCGTCGAGACCGGAATAGCCTTGTCGCTCAAGATGAAACGCCCGGAAAGCTCCAGACAGGCAAGAATCTGCGACGCCTTGACTTTCCCCAGCCCGCGAATACTCCTAAGACGATCCAAGGAAGGGACAGACGTTTCCGTCGAAAGGAACTGGGCAAGCCGCCGCGAAAGTTCAAAGACATCGCATTCGTGGCACCCGCTTCCCAAAATAATTGCGAGCAATTCTTCGTTGCTAAGCGCACTGACCCCGGAATATTCAAGCTTTTCGCGGGGCATCAAATTGAATTCCGGGACTTTGAAAAGAGTGACCTGATTATGGTGCATCTGTATTTTCTCCTAAAAAAAGTGGTTCTATTATATAAACACGCTTTTTTCAGGATTTTGGACCAAAATCAGTTTTTTTTGCGGTTAGAGGTTATATAAAGTAATAATTAAAAATAAACTGGATAGCAAATATTTTTGTATTATTTTCAAAGGACTTCATATAATCATAACTGTACGACTTCTTTTCTTTTTCAATGCCACGGACATCCAAAACAAAGCGAAGTCCGACATCCAAATCATGCCCATGGGAATTGACCGATCCGCCCAAACCGAAAACAAGTGAAGGAACAAAAGCATTGACTTTCCATTCGTCCAAATCCCTACTTTTATCATTATAAAGGTCGCTATTGTCGTAATTTTCTTGCAAACTGTGCCATGTCGCTAGATTAAAATTCAACCGCACGCCAGCTTCCACATAAAAATATTGAACCGGAGTACAGCGCAACATCAGAGGAATATTCACATCTAGAAGCGTTCTCGATTCGTTAACGCTATAATCCGAAAATCTAACAGAACCTTCACCAATTTTTCGCGAAGTCATGTTAAAGCCAAAATTTACTTCTGGAGCAAGAGCAAACAAATTGCTAATCGGGTATTTGAACAGCACGCCGAGATCAAAAACCACGCCAAGCCAGTCATTATCGCCCATTTCAGACGGATAATCCCAGTAAAACCCGACACCTCCTCCAAAATGACCGCCAAAACGAAAAACTTTCGACACCTCCTTGTCGTAGCTTTTGTACTCCGACTCATGCTGTATCGAGTTGCCTTTCTCGAAGCTTTTATACTCCGATTCGTACTTTATTGAATTATCGTTTTCACCAGCATTCGCTTCGGCAGAATCTTCGGCAAAAGCATTGGAGAACATCGCAGCAACAGAAAAAGCCAGAATAAAATTTTTCATTTTCATAAAAATTCTACTTTATATAATAATTTATAACAAATTGCAAAGACCATATTTTCGTCTTGTTTTCTGCAACATAAGGCTTTGCAGACTTACTTCCAGACGACCGTTTCACATAATCGTCATAGAGATAAATTTCATCGCCATCATCATAGAAAACAATTTTATCGTTCTTGTGGATACGGTCCATATCCAAAACAAACCGAGCCCCAAGTTCTCCCACATGGCTTCCTAAGCTTAAGCCGAACACGAGAGAAGTCGTTTCGCCCTTGACTTTCCAATCTTCCAAATTCGCTTTAGGACTCGCAATTGAATTGCCCTTTTCGTCTTTGTATTCTTTTCCACTAGACGAAGCAAAGTTGCCATTGAACTGGACTCCCGCATCAACAAAGAGAAAATCCAACGGCTTAATCCGCAACAACAACGGCATGCTCAATTTATAAATGGTACGGCTTTCGACTTGCGAATAAACACCATGCCTCGTGGATTTCTGAGAAATTTCTCGTTCGGTCGCATTCAAGCCTAGATTCAACTCAAGCAAAAAATTTACGGTTTCATTTATATTCAACTTGAAAACGCCACCCAAATCGACAGCCACGCCTCCCCAATCGTCACTGCCCACAAGGAACTGAGGCGGATAATCCCAATAGCCCGTGGTGCCAATACCAAAATGCACACCAAAACGGGCCAACGCTTCAGGTAATTCTTTGGAAAAAGCGTTTGTACCAAAGCACATCAAAGCGATCGTTGCCGCAAGGATGAACCTTTTCATAAACTAACCAAAGAAGTAATTAAAGACAAACTGAACTGTAAACATCTTCGTATTGTTTTCGACAATCTTGTGAAGGCCCATTCGGTTACCACCAAAGAAAGATGCGTTATATTCGTCAATATCATAAACCAGCTGGTCTTCTTTTTCAATTCCAACAAGATCCCAAAAGACGCGAACACCAAAGTCGCATTCATGCCCATTGATACGCATCGTCGTACCTAAACCAGCAAGAACGGAAGGAACAAAGGCCTTGACTTTCCAAGGATCCCCTTTGCGCGAAACATTCTGGACTTCCCCATTGTCATCGATATACTCATAAGCGTTGCCGTGTTCATCCGTATATTCATAATCATGAGAAGTGCTCATGTTGAAATTAAGACGAACGCCAGTTTCGAGGTAAACAAAAGGAACCGTCAAACGCAATGCAAGAGGGACATTAACATTGATGAGGGTTCGGGTATCACGAACCTTAAACCAACCATAATAACGATCATACCCTACACCATCGTACTCTTCCGAAAGATAGCTCATGCCAATGTTCAATTCTGGCACAAACGTAAAAGCGTTGTTAATTCGATACCGGAGCACAAGGCCAAAATCCATAGAAATGCCAGACCACTCATTTTCGCCAAACTCCCAAAGGAAATCCGGATCAGTCGGATAATCATAGTAAGCAGCATAGCCAATGCCGAAATGGATACCCAAAAGCGTTTGCGGACGCTGATTGCTGTTTTTCTTAGACGAAGAACGGGCTTCTTCAAAGGACTTGTATTCCTTCTGACCGTATGCAGGAAGTTTATTTCCATAGCCGTCATCGACGGTACCTTCGGATCTTGCAGGCGGGATGTCGTTGCCATAGCCATCATCTTCGGCAAAGGCGTTTGCGCTAAGACACATCATGGCGATAGCGGATGCAATCATGAGCTTTTTCATATATACTCCTAAAAACAACGATAAATTTTTAAAACATCCCAAAAATTTCTCACAAAATACAAAAAATTTACATACAAAACCATGTTTTTACAAAAAAACTCCCCCTTGCAGGGGAGAATTTTAAAATCAAAGAACGATTAAATTAGTTAATGTAATAGTTCATCAAAAGCTGGATAGACCAGTTTTTCGTATTATTATCAAAAGTAGCGGTACCATCTGGAGTTATCCATTTAGGATCCTTTTCAATACCGACAACATCCAAAATCAAGCGGGCTCCGACATCAAACTGAGCAATGGAAGCGCCTAAACCAGCAACAATGGAGGGAACAAACGTATTGACTTTCCATTTTTCCATTTTTCTATAACTTTCAGGAACATCAATCTTTTCGTCATTTTCGTCATAATAGTCCATTGTATGATCCGTACCGAGATTGAAACTTATACGTCCACCCGCCTCAATATAAAATTCCGGAATCGGAGTAATGCGAAGAGTCAATGGGATATTGATATTGAAGAGGAGACGGGTTTCATCGACTCTATAATCCCCGTACCACCTGCTATTACCACGACCTATTTCTCTTGATGTAACATTGAAGCCCAAATTGAGTTCGGGCACGACACTCAACAAGCTATTAATTTGATACTTGAGCACACCGCCGAAATCCATGGTTACGCCAAGCCAATCATTATCGCCCAATTCAGAAGGATAATCCCAATACGTGCCGAGGCCTATGCCAAAATGTCCACCAATTCGCAGCTGTGCCGTAGAACGAGCACCACTTGATGAACGAGCTTCTCCGTAGCTTTTATACTCCGACTTACCATACTCCGGCAATTTGTTGCCATAGCCGTCATCGACGGTGCCCTCTTGCCTTGCAGGCGGAATGTCGTTACCGTAGCCATCATCTTCGGCAAAGGCGTTTGCGCTAAGACACATCATGGCAATAGCAGATGCAATCATGAGTTTTTTCATCGGGACTCCTTCAAACAACTTTAAACGTTATTCATGGAAATGGATTATGGTTTTATGCGAAATAAAATACAAAAAAAATGTGAAAATCATTCTACTTTTTCAAAAAAAATTAGGTTCTCGAAAATCTTTCCAAAAAAGCACTTAATCGCTTGTTCTGAGACTGTTTGAACACAAAGTCCGGAGTCCCTTGTTCCACGACAACGCCCTGATCCATGAATATGACCTTGTTTGCCACATCGCGGGCAAACGCCATTTCGTGAGTCACGATAACCATCGTCATGCGGTCTTCGGCTAGTTTCTTGATAATTTTGAGGACTTCGCCCGTGAGTTCCGGGTCCAAGGCGCTCGTCGGCTCATCGAAAAAGAGAATTTTCGGCTTTAAAGCCAAAGCACGCGCAATGGACACACGCTGTTGCTGACCACCCGAGAGTTCGCACGGGTAAGACTTTTCCTTGCCTTCAAGCCCCATCTGCTTGAGCAAGAATCGAGCAAGCGCACGGGCGTCTTCTCGGGAATCGCCGAGCACGCGGATCGGAGCAAGCGTCAAGTTCTGGAGTACGGTCAAATGAGGGAACAAGTTAAAGTTCTGGAACACAAGCCCCGTAGAAAGTCGAATGTCGCGGAGCGTTTTTGCGGGAGCGTACTTGATTTTGCCACCCATGTTCGAATCGGGAATGATCATGTCCTTGCCATCGACGCGTACCTCGCCAGCCTCGAACGTTTCAAGCTGCGTGAGACAACGGAGTAGCGTACTCTTGCCGGAACCGGAAGGTCCGATAATCGAAAGCACCTCGCCCGCCTTGAGGTCAAACGAAATATCCTTGAGCACATGCAGCTCGTCAAAGGACTTTTTCAAATGCTTGACTTCAAGAATCGGAGAGGAATCCAGAAACGTGTCATCGATGATGATAGACTGAACTTGAGAATCCATGGCACGCCTCACTTGTAGTAATTCAATTTGCGTTCAACATAAGCGAATAAAACGCTCAAAAGAAGATTCGCAATGTAATAGAACACGCCAGCAACAAATAACGGATAAATGCTTGCGTAAGCAGCCTGTTGCTTTTTCGCGAGTGCAAAAAGTTCCGTTACAGCAATCACCTGCGCCAAGGAAGTATCCTTCACAAGCGTAATGACCTCATTTGCGCTTGCCGGCACAACACGCTTGATAACCTGCGGAAGGATGATGCGATAGAACGTCTGACCGCGGGTAAGGCCAAGCATGGCAGCGGCCTCGTACTGACCTTTGGGAATCGACTGGATGCCGCCGCGGAAAATTTCGGCAAAGTAAGCCGCATAGTTTATCGAAAAAGCAACAATCACCGCCGGGAAGCGGTCAAACGAGAACTCCACGCCCGTGTATTCCGAGAGGTAATACGAGCCGAAATAAATCGCCACAATCTGGAGGAGTAGCGGAGTGCCGCGCATCACCGAAATGTAGAACGAAACTGGATAACGGATAATGCGGTAGCGACTCATCTTGAGGACAGCCACAAGCAAGCCCAGCGGAATCGAAAATAGGAGCGTGAGCCCGAAAATGGCGAGCGTCGTGCAGAAGCCGCCCCAAAGAATAGGCAACAAACTATTCAGATCAGACATAAAAGATTACGATTCTTTATTATTAGAAATACTGTTGGAGTTTCCCTGCTCGACATCCTCGATTTCCTTCTCCGAAGCTTGCTTTAACGAGTAGGTATCAAAGGCAGGTTCGTCAGGGAGCTTAAGTTCTATGGAATTTATTTTTGAGATAAATCCCCTCCCCTCTCGCATCACGATTTCAAACACATGGCCACCATTTTTTCGGTCTTCAGATATAAAATGGAAATGCCAACCAGACGCGTTAATTCCGTCCATAAAGTCCGGGAAAAACACACCCACAAGCGTCCCCTTTATGTTCTGGAATTTAAAGGACTTTTGCGTCTTTTGCAAAATCGTCTTTAAGGAGACATGCATGGACCTATACGCCGATTCAGATCTGGCATCGACAACATCAAACACCCCATCAATACGCACCATGTGCATACTGTTCAGTCCAAAATGGGCGTCAACGATATTGTTCAGTTCGGCTTTCAGACCTTCGACATTTCCGCATTTGCCAAACGCAATGGGCTCGACCGTATCCATAGTGCAAACCGTCGAAAAAGGAACGCCGCGGTCGCTTTCGGCGACAACCACATTCCCATCGTCTTTCGCGCGGTAACAGACACCGTCAAGAACGATCATTTCCCCATCAATATTATTGAATGTCCCAAGCCCAATATTGCCATGCTCCAACAACTCTGCAACCGTAATTACAGGGTTTGTGTATCCAAGCATCAGGGCTTGCAATGTCGAGACCTGAAAAATCTTCATATAAAATTACTTGCCGAACCACTTAGCGGAGATTTCAGCGAACTTGCCGTCTTTTTTCATCGCAGCAAGCACGTTGTTCACAGAATCGCGGAGCGCCTGATCTTTTTTGCGGAAGCCAACGGCATAGACTTCATCGGAAAGGCCTTCTTCGAGAACAATGTAGGGCTTGGCGTTTGTGACAATCCAGTACTTGGCGACTATTTCGTCGAGGAACACGGCATCGACACCGCCCTTGTCCAAATCCATGAGCGCTGTCTGGTTGTCGTCAAACGGGACGATTTCCTTGGCAGCCTTGCCCGCCTCGGAGGCATCCAAAAGCTTCTGGGCGGTAGAACCGTTCTGCACGGCAATCTTCTTGCCGGCGAGGGCCGCAAGATTTGCAAGGGCCTTATCCTTTACCGTGAAAATCATGCGGTTCTTGAGGTAAGCATCGCTCAAGTTCATGGCCTTAGCGCGGGCACTATCTACGCTCATGCCGTTCCAGATGCAGTCGATCTTGCCGGTGTTCAATTCCTGTTCCTTCGCGT